>Ga0209185_1001365_pt1 | contig 21602 bp, 17 predicted proteins | sample SidtaG_2_FD_187425 | JGI IMG/M metagenome (GOLD analysis project Ga0209185, IMG submission 187425) | Marine algal microbial communities from Sidmouth, United Kingdom - Sidmouth_Asex2 metaG (SPAdes) (version 2) | ecosystem: Host-associated > Algae > Red algae > Unclassified | place: Sidmouth... | reverse complement strand
TACTATTAGAGTTACATGGCGGTGATAAGGAGAAGATCATAGAGCTACTGACGAAGAGCGCAGAGATAGAAAAGGTCATCACGAAAAACAGTGTACCGAATCTGATTAAGCTATTGATATCAAGCACGAATCGAAATGAGTACACCCTCATCATTGATGATCTCACAGCGCTCACACCATCAGGCGTGACTGCCCTGGATAAACTGAAAAATCACTTTCACATCATCGCTGCAGCTCGTAAAATCAAAATGAGTCATGGCAGCTTTTTAAGCAACTTTCAGAAAATCAATATTGTCCCACTTAATCGGATCGAGTCCACTGAGCTGATCATGAAACTGAGTAAGCCACTACTTGGGCGCATCGAAAATGTAGAGACATATAAGAATCATATTTTTGACCAGACTAATGGTAATCCTCTGTATATCAAGGAGTTAGTAGAGCGATTTAGTAAAGAGCCAGTGATTGCCTTAGAGCATATCAGGGACATCAGACATACTGCAGCTTTGCCAGAGATAGACATGAGTGTCCCGGTGGTGATTGCCTTTTCGAGCTTGATGGTGTTGCGATATATAGGTGGAGAGTTTGAAGATGATACGGGAGCTTACCGATTATTTGGCGGCATATTTATGTTGTTTGCTTTGTTCGCAAGGAGCATTTTTAGTTTTGGGAAGCGGAAATTTATCTAATCAAATGAAATATATAAAACTACACGGTTATGGAAGTTAAGACCTATAATGCTGGCCACGACAATGTCAATAACGTCTGGTATATCTCATTTGAATTACAGAATGGTGCGCACTATGATCAATGGGAATTCAGTACAGAGATGGAGTGTACGGTGATGGTTCAATTACTACAGTGTCAAGACTCATTATCTTTGACGGAGGTCAATGGAACTTTAGTGCTGGAGGGTATTAATAAGCTACATCAAGCATCAATGAACCTTAATTAGCATTTCAATCATTAGTTATTCGACTTAAAACTAAACATGCGTTTTATTAGTGAGCATTCAGTAATCATACCTTAACACATATCGGAACAATCATTGCGCTACATGAATGAAGTGTCTTTCGGCTGAATTTCTAAAGGAGAAGCGACATCGTCACTTCTTTTTCATCATCGTAAACTCACCATTACCCAAGTGACCGCTCCCAACCACATCATAGGAGGATTCACCATCACAGGCGTCTTTGCATCCATTGGCGGCATCAATATTTTGCAAGACTATAGACTGTTACCAGTGATTTTGATCGGCTGCTTACTTCCCGATATAGATCACACGAAATCCCTGATTGGACGATTGTTTTTGCCCATATCGCGGACGATCAATCGTAAGTTCGGCCACCGGACTATTACACACTCATTAGTGGCATTGATTGGCTTGACAGCCTTAATATCAGCATTTCAGGCGGCGTATTTCGTTGAAATGAAGGTAGCTCAGGTGTTTTGTTTAGCTTATGGGAGCCATCTACTACTGGATATGGTGACCGTGCAGGGTATCCCGTTATTCTATCCTTTCAAGAAAAATTCATGTGTCTTGCCTGGTAATCCTCATATGCGCATTCGTACGAGCAGCCTTCGACATGAAACAATAGCTATGTGTGTCTTTGTCGTGTCTGCAGTATTTATGAAGCCATTATTTGCAGATGGGTTTTGGACTAGTTATAATCGACTCTTTGGCTCCTTGCAGCATATCGTGAGTGAGTATCATAAGAGCGAGGATCTGATGAAAGTGAAATTTACCATCCAGCATGGATCAGAGACTGAAGAATACTTGGGCTTATGTGTCGCAGTTAGCAGCAGTGATCTGACGATCATTAAGCGGAATAAGCAGTTTGAGTCGTTCCCTAAAGATGGGCAGATGATTAAGGATATATACCCAGAGCACACCAAGTATCTCTACAGCTTTGAGCAGGGATCTTATCATGACGTGACGATAGATTCAGTACATCGGTTATTTAAGACAGGGAAGTTTACCAAATTCGAGATCCAGGGGTCACGACCATTTCTATACTCAGAGCAAGGCATCAATAATCAAAAGTCAGTCCTCAAGCTTGACTACCCAAACAAACTGATACTGGAAGAAATCAACGATAAGAAAACGATACGATACAGCCATAACCCACAGATAACCAGCAAAGTAGAAGAAATAGAACGCATCAAAGCAAGAGATAAAAAAGATAAAAAACAATACCATCAAAAGCTCCAGGAATACCAAAACACAAAAAATCAGATCGAGACAGAAACAGATGAAATCAAGAAAGAACTCCTGATGATCCGATTCGCGAAAATGAAAGCCCCTACTCCACCTAAGGAAAATATAGACAAGGTAAAACGATTACAATCGGACATCAGGCAGTTACAGCAAGCAGATGATGAGAACTATAGAACTGCCGTCGAAGCCGCGAAGCAAGCGCCGCTTACTTTCTCTGGCGCATATGAGCGATTACTAATCAACGGAAAGGATATTAAATGATTAAAGGATTTCTATGCGCTGTATCTCTAAGTGTGGCCATCAACATAGCCGCACAAGACATCGTCATTCCTGACATCCTTTCCTTGGAAGAATCTTTGACTCGCTTTCATAACATCGAGAAAGCCGCACAGCTTAAGGCTTTTGCTCAGACTAAGTCCGCAGACTGGAAGGACCTCCTACCCTCTGTCGGCGTCGCATACACGCCCATGGGCGCACCACGGCCAGCCGCCAGCTGGTCTCCCCTGCAGATCCTCGACCGTAAAGAGAAAGAACGCAAGCGCAAGCTTGATCGGGAATCGCTTATCCTGAACTTTGACATCCTACTCACAAACAGGCTCTATAAACTTAGACAGCTCTATCATGATTACCAGATCGACCAGCAAGCTTTGAGGACGACCATGGAAACCATAGAGATCGACGAGAAGCTATTCGCCATTACAGAGAAGAAGTACCAGGAGAACATCATCAAACCATCAGAATACCTCGGGGCTAAGAAAGCGATGCTACAGACTCGAGCTGGTGTTCAGGCAGAAGAGCAAGGGTTGTACAAGAAGAAGAATGAAATTCTTTATATGGCTAAGTGGGATTAGGTATGATATTGTAAATCAATGACTTGAGTATAACGACAGTAGTTCCTACTTTAATCGGTGCAAATCAATACTTTTATATATGCATACGTATACATGTACGTATACATATATATTTAGAACCATAGTGAATATTTAGTATTCTTTTGTCTCTTTATAAATCTACCACTTAACTGCTGCCAGAAGAATAAACCAGCGAATTGTTCTACTTCTTTGACCCTGTATTGGTAGTCTTTGAGTTCAGATAGATTCTCTCCATGAGGGATGATGAAAGCGTACTGCTTAAATCTTCCATTACCATTGACGCTCAGGATGCACTTGAAGAACATATGAGGAATGGGTATGATGACATCTGGCAGTGCAGCTTCTATTGACTCTACAGCCTTACCATATGCCCATAGTGGGCCACAGATGCTGTAGACCTCTTCAATCTTATCTTGGTGTTTTAAATTCCTGACTTCCATTTCCAGTTCTTTCCATAAGCCGTTATTCAAATCTCTTCTCTGAGGACTCATATTGCTCATAAGGAATGTTTCACTATTGAGCAGCGAAGAGTTTAGCCGGTTAGCGCTGGCAATCAGATGACCTCTTTCGTAGCCTGAGCCCTGGTAATGATCCTCGTCTACTCTGAATTGCTCAGGTATTCTGTAATCTGGTCTGAATGAGTCTGTCCTTTCTGCGTTGACGATCTCGGATTGAGCATCGATGACTTCTAATACCCATTTAGGCTGTCTGAGCTGATAGGAATAGCCGACGGTGTATTGACGATTGATTAATATCTGATCAGCATTTGGCATCCCATAGCGGGCTTCTGGTGGCAAATATAGTTGCATAGAGTTGTTGTAAGTACTTGTAAATCAATTATTTGTGAATACATATATGTATACATATACATGTAGATATTTTTATTTTATGTTCATCTCAAGCTTTACTCAGATATGTAGCTGGCGATGAATTCATTAATCAAATTAGAGGCTGTGCGTTTGTCTTCCTTGGCTCTGATCTTGAAGGCTGCGTAATTCTCAGTGTTGAGATAGAGCGTTACAGCCTTACCAGTTCGTTCTGGACTTCTTGCAGTTATTGTTTGTACGGATTTTGGCGCTGAGGCTGCTTTTTTGGCGTTCTGAGCGACTTTATTTGATTTTTCGACTACTACCTTGTTTTTGACCTCAAGGGCCGATTTGGCCTCATCAGGAGTCTTTTTTTGCTTTAGCTCTGATCCACCTGTAAGTGTACTGAGAGCATCTGAGGTGAATGATTTACGTTTTGACATAAGTCTTTTTTAAATTTATAAATATACATGTATGTATACATATACGCATATGTATATGTCTACATTGCTAATATCTCATCGACTAAGGCGCCATAGTCCTGCGCTCCATTGCTAACACCATCATACTGGAAGATATCGATACCCTGAGTCGTCGCTTCTGCGATAGCCACATTTTTACGGATCATGGTCTGAAACATTTTGACACCAGCATGTGCTTTAATGGATTCTGCAATATCTCTGTGTAGTATCGTCCGTCCATCATACTTGGTGATAAATATTTTATCTAGATCCATACCGATTCTCGCCAGGGCTTCATTCAATACGCTATAGCCCTTCAATGCCAGATATTCTGCTTCGATAGGGACGAAGATTAGATCACTGGCCACCAGACTATTGATCGTCAATAATCCCAGGCTCGGAGGGCAGTCGATCAGGATGTAATCGTATTCTTTCTTTAATGGTTTCAGTAGCTCAGTCAGCTTGTCCTCACGCTTGAATTCTGATGCCAGCTCGATCTGCGCTTTATTCAGCTCGATAGAAGAGGGGATCAGCTCCAGATTCTTATTGATTTGTGACCGGATGATGGGTTTCCGATGGATCAGTGACTCATAGATGCTGGATTCTACCTCATGGACACCGAGACTTGTCGTCAAGTTATACTGAGGATCCATATCGAGTAGAAGGACTTTCTTACCTTTCACAGCGAGACCCGCACCTATGTTAAGTGTGCTACAAGTCTTGGCGACACCGCCTTTAAAATTACAGATGGAAATGATCATTAAATATTCTTATACATATAAATATACATATATTTATAATCGATAATATGATAAAATTAAAAAATAACCTACAAGGAGTTACTAATCACATTTATAAATTATAGTATGCCAGTTCTAGAGTTAATAACTTCTGCAGCAACTTTCGCTGCAAAAACAATTGCCGGCCATTTAGTTAAAGAGAAATGGAAAAGCAGCATTAATAAAGTATTTCCGCAAAAGTCCTTCGAATCCAGTCTGAGAGGTGTAATAATTAGAACAATACTAGAATTTAAAACAACCTATAGCTATGAAGAAAAACCAGGTAAATTTCCTTTTTACAGCAACCAAATAGTTTTCGATAAATTATCACGATATACTTTATTTAGCCATAATGGCCCAGAAAATTTAATCTCCGTCATAAAAGCAAACCCCGATATAATAGTACCCTCACAACAAGAGATTCAGGATTTTTACGGGTTATTCCTCGATAACATTGAAAACGACGAGTTATTAAAGAAGCTCTTTTTAGATGAAAATTATAAAGAGCAAGTTTTCATAAATACACAACAATTAGATAGCTTATTCGGCCTAAATACTTCAATAAAAAGGGACACTGAAGAGATTTTAGGAATAGTCAAAAAGAATAATGAGTATTCTGTTCCGACAGAACTAACAGTCAATTTACCAAAATTACCAAAGAGTAAAATAAGTGGAAGATTTAATGATTTAGAAGATTTACATGATAGGTTGTTTAGTGAAAAGCAAGTCGTTCTAATGAATGGAATGGGAGGAATCGGAAAGACGACTCTTGCAATGGTCTATTTGACGGAGTATTACAATGAATATGAGCATATAGCGTGGATAACAATGTCAAGTCAAGATTTCATAAGTGATTTTACATTAACACCCGGATTATTAAATTTACTTGGATTAACATTCAGCGACATTCCGCTTAATACATTTCACTCCATTATATCTTCTATGAAGCGCTTACCAGGGAAGTCCCTTATGATCATTGACAATGCGACTGATTCATTATCTCCTTTTTTTACTAGTTTACCATCTCAGCCAGATTGGCATTTGTTGCTTACATCGCGTGAAGTAATTCCTAATTTTGATCTGAAAGAACTAGGCTTCTTAAATGAAAAAGATTCACTTTCCTTGTTTAAACTACATTATAGTCACCAGGATATTGATGATGAAACAATTAAAGAGATAATTAAAAACACAGAGTATCATACGCTCACAATTGAAATATTAGCGAAGACAGCTCATTATCTTAGAAAATCACCTGAAGAGTTGAATGAAGCAATTAATAGAAACATTGACTCAGATGTGACTACAAGACATAGCGATAAAAAGATTGGTAAGATAATGTTTTACTTAGAATCAATATTTGATTTAAGTAAATTATCAGTTGAAGATCTATCCATTTTAAAGTATATAGCTCTTTTACCTTCTAATTTCATTCCATATAAAACCATAGCTGAAGTATTAGGTTTTGAGTTGGATAATCTAAGAAAATCATTGCCAAGTTTAGTGAATAAAGGATGGGTACTATATAATAAGGATGACGACACATATAAAGTACATAAGATCATTAACGATGTTATAATATCAAAAATGAATTATGATTTACCTTTTATTGAGCCTCTCGCTAATAGAATAGCAAATCTTTTATCAGTTGGTGATTATGATAACTCAATAACTAAATTTAAATGGGTAACATATGGATTAGAAATTTTGGCAAAATTGGATAACACATTGATTGATAAATTTGGATCTCTTAATAATAATTTGGCTCTGGTACTTCAAGATTTAGGCGAATATGAACGAGCGAAGGACTTACTTGAGAAAGCCATGTTATCAGCTGAGAAGAACTTAGGAGTTGATCATCCGACCACAGCAGTGAGTTATTCAAATTTGGCTACGGTACTTAAAGATTTAGGCGAGTATGGGCGAGCGAAGGAATTACTTGAGAAAGCCATGTTATCAGATGAGAAGAACTTAGGAGTTGATCATCCGAGTACAGCAGTGAGTTATTCAAATTTGGCTATGGTACTTAAAGATTTAGGCGAGTATGGGCGAGCGAAGGAATTACTTGAGAAAGCCATGTTATCAGATGAGAAGAACTTAGGAGTTGATCATCCGACCACAGCAGTGAGTTATTCAAATTTGGCTCTGGTACTTCAAGATTTAGGCGAATATGAGCGAGCGAAGGACTTACTTGAGAAAGCCATGTTATCAGATGAGAAGAACTTAGGAGTTGATCATCCGACCACAGCAGTGAGTTATTCAAATTTGGCTACGGTACTTAAAGATTTAGGCGAGTATGGGCGAGCGAAGGAATTACTTGAGAAAGCCATGTTATCAGATGAGAAGAACTTAGGAGTTGATCATCCGAGTACAGCAGTGAGTTATTCAAATTTGGCTATGGTACTTAAAGATTTAGGCGAGTATGGGCGAGCGAAGGAATTACTTGAGAAAGCCATGTTATCAGCTGAGAAGAACTTAGGAGCTGATCATCCGAGAAAAGCATTGAGTTATTCAAATTTGGCTCTGGTACTTAAAGCTTTAGGCGAGTATGGGCGAGCGAAGGAATTACTTGAGAAAGCCATGTTATCAGCTGAGAAGAACTTAGGAGTTGATCATCCGACCACAGCAGTGCGTTATTCAAATTTGGCTCTGGTACTTCAAGATTTAGGCGAATATGAACGAGCGAAGGAATTACTTGAGAAAGCCATATTATCATATGAGAACAAAGCTTAATTAAGCAACAATGAAAGTAACGGAACCATCCCATGCAGATGCGACAGCATTCACCAAGGAGATGCTATTGGATCATACAGTCAGAATCGTCTATGACTTTACAGAGCTGTATAGATACGACAGACACCTGGTCTATGTCTACTTACAAGATGGCACCTTCTTCAATCTGGAGATCGTCCGGGCTGGCTGGGCACGCACCATGACCATTCGCACCCAATGTGAAATATGCAGAGTTATTCAGCCAGGTTCAGAGAGAAGCAAGAGAGCAGGGGAGAGGGAGCTAGCAATAGTTAATTCACTTTATTATAAGAAATATCAATTATCTAATTAAAGTCAGGACGTATATGAGCTGTATGCACAGTGCGTGTAGTGTAAGTTGCTTCATAGGCATATCTTTAGGGTAAGGGTAGTGCAGTATTATTCCATCATGGGTTACCTTTATCAATTTAAATTCATAGCATACTCTAGCGTATGATCCATTTACTGATACACCTTGCCATAGGCCTTCTTACTGTCTTTGGATTGCTTAATGAATCAAAGAAAGATCCCCTAAAACCATACTCAATAAGTAATCTAAATTCTTTAGGTTATATCATTATTATCACAGTCATTGCACTTGTTGCTTACAATATTTATGACTCATTTGAAAAAAATAAAATTGTTACAGAACAGAAAAATCAATTATCCAATCTTGCTTCTGATGTAAGGCAGACATTAAGGGAATCTCAAGATTTGAAAGTAACACTGGCTCAAATGAAAATATTACAAAAAGGTAGTTCTGAAAATGACCAATTTGATAATACACCTGGAGAACATAATAATTATGGCAATCAAAATTCCATTAGAGAACAAGATCAGAGTGTTTCTATTGACTTAACAACTAGTAAGGATAGATATGATTTATTGTATAACGGAGATAGTTCACTAGATCTTCTAAATTCCTACGATCCATCTAATATACCTGCTCAATATCTAATACAATTATTCAAATCTGGTTTCGATGATCTATTACGGCAAGGATTGGCTCTAGACTCGGTAATAGAAGACTTAAAATCAGAAAAGAATATCTCAATCATTGCATCATTAGCTGATAAGTTGACCATAATTTCTTATGATCCAAATCTGACGGCAGCTCAAAAGAGACTAATGTCTGATGAATTTAGAGATATAGTAGTCGGTGATCCTTACGGGTCACACACTAGGAGTAGTTCAGAAGGCTTAGAAAATCTTTATCCTTCATCAGCATCAGTATTAAATGAGCTGTTGAAATATGAAAATAAAAAAGTATCAAAATTTGCTGCGTTTTTACTCAGTGAGATTTCTAAGAATACAGGAAATTTAGATCCTAAGCTTGTCAGATCTTTAAGAGAAATAGACCCTAAGACTGATAGCGGATACTGGGCAGGTGAGGCACTAAAAAATATTAAGTAGTTTATCTCCTTTCCAGTCTCTGAATAACCATTCCTATAATGGCGAGAAAGCAGCAACAACATTTACTCAGTATCTTTAATGGTGGAACCTTTCCAAGTATGGTAGTGCAGGGATTGATCCATGACACGCCGTAATCTTATTCAGAGTTATTTCCCTATAGTCCCTAATTTATTTCGCCAGGACACCTCTCACAGCGGTTATTTTCAATATTTATGTTGTATATTAGAGTAGCACTGCTAAGTGTGTTAAGACAGCTTTAATCTAAATTATACACTTCGTTAAGTTTGTGCCCCGTATTCATTATATATTTTTCGTAAATCGCTGTATAACAGTCATTTACACTATTTATTTTGTATATTTGTAAACACTACTCAGTGCAATAACAACTTTTTTAACCAATAATTTTTTTAAAATGAATAAGATATTTTACTACGATTGTAATGGATGTATTATTACTTGCGCAGACATTCGAGAATGCAACTGCAAGTGCTCTGGCAACTGTGATGATGATTCCAGATCTTGAGTAGGGCAGTGCACACTTTGTTCCATGAAAATGGGTAAATTTAAGCTGTAATGAATGCAGTTGAAATAGAAGAAGCGATATCAGACCTGGCTATGCAGCCCTTTGTCCCGGAAGACTTCGCTTACTCATTCCTGGAAGCATTTGGCAACAAGTCAACAACAATTAAGAAATTACGTTCAGGTACATCAAACAAGTCTAAAATCACTGGAGGCGTTCTTCAGCGTAACAACATACATATAGCAGTATGTCAACAAGGTAAGGTTGAGTCTACGCTTGATCTATTGCGTGATAGCACTGAGACAACTAAGGCAAAAGCAAAGTTCATTCTTGCGACAGACGGCAGTGACTTTCAGGCTGAGGACATGACCAGTGGAGAAACGATTGCTTGTAAGTACCCAGACTTTCATGATCATTTTGGCTTCTTTCTTCCTCTTGCAGGGATTAGTACGGTCAAACAAATCCGTGAAAATGCCTTTGACATTAAGGCCACAGGTCGTTTAAACAAACTATACATAGAGCTGCTCAGGCACAATCCAGAATGGGCTACTGCAGATCGTCGCCATGACATGAACCATTTCTTGGCACGCTTGATTTTCTGCTTCTTCGCTGAAGACACAAATATCTTTTCTGGTGATGATCTTTTTACAGATACTGTCAAGCAGATGAGCAAGGGAGATGCGACTAATGCCCATGAGATCATTAGTGAATTGTTTAGAGCAATGGACACCAAGAGATCAGAACATGATCAGAATAATATCAAGTCCTGGGCAGGCAAGTTTCCTTATGTAAATGGTGAGTTATTTTCTGGCTCGACTGAAGTACCAATTTTTACAAAGATTGCAAGGTCCTACCTTCTTCATGTCGGCAGTTTGGATTGGAAACAAATCAATCCAGACATTTTTGGATCGATGATTCAAGCCGTGGCTGATGATGATGAACGGGGGAATCTTGGTATGCACTACACATCAGTTCCAAACATACTTAAAGTTCTAAATCCGTTATTCCTTGATGATCTTCGAGCTCAATTAGAAGAAGCTGGTACTAATGCCAGAAAGCTCCTCAATCTTCGGAAACGTATCGCTCGGATCCGTGTTTTTGATCCAGCTTGTGGATCTGGAAATTTTCTGGTGATTGCTTATAAGGAGCTACGCAAAATAGAAAATGAAATCAATATACGACGTGGCGAAGAAGGAAGATCCAGCGAAATTCCTTTAACGAACTTCCGTGGGATTGAAATAAAAGATTTCTCAGCGGAGGTAGCAAGGTTAGCACTCATCATAGCTGAATTCCAATGTGATGAATTATACTTAGGCCAGCAATTAGCTTTGGCTGAGTTTTTACCTTTAGATGCAGAGAACTGGATTACAAAAGGGAATGCCCTTACGATTAATTGGCTTTCAGTTTGCCCACCAACCGGAACTGGTGTAAAGTTTACTGGGGTCGATCTTTTTTCCACACCGCTTAAACAAGCAGAGATTGATTTTAAGAATGAAGGAGGAGAAACCTATATCTGCGGTAATCCGCCATATGTCGGTGCAACAGTTAAGGCTCCCAAAGGAGCATCACCTGAAGTGAAACAAAGAATCAAAAAAGAGAATGATAGACGAAAGTCTGAAATGAAAACCATCTTTAGCCACCGCACGACAACTTGGAAATCACTTGATTATGTAGCTGGATGGTTTATGAAAGCAGCTGATTATGGCCGTTCAACAAATGCAAAGTCTGCATTTGTTTCGACTAATTCTATTTGCCAAGGCCAACAGGTTGCTGCATTATGGCCAATAGTATATGGTACAGGGCATCAAATAGAATTTGCCCATACGTCTTTCAAGTGGGCAAATTTGGCCGCTCATAACGCTGGTGTTACAGTTATCATTGTAGGTATATCTAATCAGAGCACGAATGATCGTCGGTTATTTTCAATAGGAGAAAATGACCAAACACTTGAAATGAAATCGGAAAATATTAATGCCTATTTAGTACCTGCACCCAATGTTATTATTAGAAAATTATCAAGACCAAATGCCAATCATGCCAAGATGGATTATGGAAGTAAACCCACAGACGGTGGGGGACTTCTTATGTCTTATGATGATTATAAAGAGGTAGTAGCTAAATCCCCAGACTCGACAAGATTTATAAGACGTTTTATGGGCTCAAGGGATTCTATTAATGGTTTATTAAGATATTGTTTGTGGATCGATAATAATGAAATTGAAGAGGCTGAATCTATACCTGAAATAGCAAGACGTATGGAAGTAGTTCAGACTTCCAGGCTATCCAGTACCAAGCTAGCTACTATAAAATCTGCTCAGATACCACATTCTTTCACAGAAATTCGACAAGTGGGTACCGAAGTTCCAATATGTATCCCCAGTCACAGTTCAGAGAACCGTGAGTATTTGCCTTTTATTCTTGGAGAAAGAGGAGCAATTGTTTCTAACAGTGCCTTTGGTTTTTATGATGCTCCATGGTGGGACGTAGCAATTTTTGCATCACGTTTACACCTGGTTTGGATAGCGACGGTATGCGGTAAAATTAAGGAAGACTATAGGTACTCCAATACTCTTGGCTGGAATACTTTTCCTTTCCTGCCGTTAACCGCTAAAAACAAAGAAGATTTGACAGTGTGTGTAGAAGAAATTATAATTGCAAGAGAACGACATTTTCCTTCAACGATTGCCGATTTATATGATACAGTCCAGATGCCCTCAGATTTACGCCGAGCGCATAAGCGCAACGATGAAGTATTAGAGCGTATTTACATCGGCCGTCGATTTAAAAATGATACAGAAAGGCTTGAAAAGCTATTTGAACTGTATACTGAAATGACTACAAAAGCAGAAACTGTATGACAAAAAAGAAGGCTATACCATCTGTAACGCTCAATTATGAAGGTACAGGTACCTCAACTAAGTCTAACGAGTTGGGTATGCGAGTCATGCAAGAACGTGCTTATGAAAAGAGGGGAGAGCAATATTTATTAATTAAGTCACCGCCAGCATCTGGAAAGAGTAGGGCTTTGATGTTCATTGCTCTAGATAAATTACACAAGCAGGGGGTGAAGCAAGCCATTATAGCAGTACCCGAAAAATCCATTGGCTCCAGTTTCGCAAATGAAGCCCTATCAGATTTTGGATTCTATTATGATTGGATTGTTGCGCCTCAATGGAACTTATGCAATTCTCCAGGGGAAGATGGTAGTAAGGTAAAATCTGTTGGTTCTTTTTTAAAGAGTGATGATAAGATATTAGTCTGTACTCATGCAACTTTTAGATTTGCAGTTGAGAAGTTTGGTGTTGAGGTTTTTGATGATCGCTTGATCGCTATTGATGAATTTCATCACGTCAGCGCAGATGAGGACAATGTTCTTGGATCACAGTTAAAGCAATTTATAGAGAGAGACAAGATACACATGGTTGCGATGACGGGATCATACTTTCGAGGCGATGCTGCACCTGTCTTGTTGCCAGATGACGAAGCAAGATTTGATACGATCACTTATACCTATTATGAGCAGCTTAGTGGGTATGATTATCTCAAGACACTCAACATTGGGTACTACTTCTATAGTGGTGCTTATGCCGATGATATTATAAATGTTCTTCAGCCGCATGAGAAGACCATCATTCATATTCCCAATGTCAATTCTCGGGAAAGTATGGGTGATAAGATCAAAGAAGTTGATCACATTATGCATGAGTTAGGAGAGTGGCAAGGCATAGATCCATCAACCGGATTCCATTTGATCAAGACTTCAGAAGGCAAGGTGATCAAAGTGGCTGATTTAGTCGATGATGACTCATCTAAAAGATCCAAGGTGCAAGCTGCGTTGAGGTTGCCAGAGGTGAAAAGTGATCGAGATCACGTGGATATTATCATCGCCCTTGGGATGGCTAAGGAGGGGTTTGATTGGATATGGTGTGAACATGCGCTGACGATTGGATACCGCTCCAGTCTCACTGAGATTGTACAGATTATAGGACGGGCTACTCGTGATGCTCCAGGTAAGTCTAAGACTCGCTTTACTAATTTGATAGCGGAGCCTGATGCGTCAGAAGAATCCGTTACTGATGCGGTCAATGATACGCTCAAAGCTATTGCTGCCAGTCTTTTGATGGAACAGGTTTTAACGCCCCAGTTTAACTTTACACCTAAACATATAGACAGCGGACCCAAGGAAGGTTTTGATTATGGAGATGGTGGATATAATCCGGATCGTGAGAATATTGGATGGAATGAAGAGACTGGAAAATATCACTTTGAAATTAAAGGCCTATCAACACCACAAAGTGAAGATGCACAACGTATTTGCCAAGATGACTTGAATGAAGTTATAGCTGCCTTTGCCCAGGATAAAGAAACATTGGAGAGAGGTTTATTTGATGAAGAGTTAGTGCCTGAAGAGCTTACTCAACTTAAGATGGGTAAGATTATCAAGGACAAATACCCAGATCTTGATGAGCATGATTTGGAGGCAATAAGACAACATGCCATTGCTGCACTTAACCTTACCCAAAAAGCAAAAGAAGCCCTGAGGGACGATGCCGATTTGAGTGATAGACCCAATACTGCATTGATAGATGGCATACGGAAGTTTGCTATGGACGTAAGAGAATTGGATGTTGATTGGATAGATAGCATTAATCCATTCAGTGACGCTTATTCTATTTTGTCTAAGGCTATGAATGAGAATAGTCTGAAGGCCATGTCTTCTGTCATCTCAGGTAGAAAATCATCTATGTCATTAGAGGACGCCAGAGATCTTGCCAAGAGAGCACTTAGATTTAAATTAGAAAGAGGTAGATTACCAGACATTAAGTCAGCAGACCCTTGGGAGCAGCGTATGGCAGAGGGTATAGCATATCTTGCACGTATCAAATCACAAGAAAGAAATGGCTAATAAGAATAAATTTACTGAAGAGGATGATGACTTGTTGGCAGCGCTTGGAGTACAAGTAGACGTCAAGAAAGCGATAAAGTACACTGCTCAGGAGCAGCGCATCATTACAGGATTTGAAGAAATTCAAAAGTTTGTAGATGAAAACGGTCGACTCCCTGTCTTTGGTGAAGACAAAGATATTTTTGAAAGGATATACGCCGTTAGACTTGAGCGAATCCAATCTTTAGAAGAATCTAAAACCCTCTTAATCGAGCTTGATCATCAAAATCTTTTATCCAAAGAAAATACAACTGATGTGGATATTTCAGAAGACCTTGATGATGATCAGTTGTTAGAAAAACTTGGAGTCGTGGAGAGTGATGAAAGCTCGATTACTAATCTCAGACACGTAAAAACCAGAGCTGAAAGAAGGGCTGCAGAAGAAGTCGCTAATAGAATTCCATGTCCTAATTTTGAAGAGTATAAGCCACTATTCGCGAAAGTAAAAGAAGAGATAGATTCAGGCTTTAAACAGACAGTTCGATTTCGAAAAGATGCTGGATTTACAAAAACCTCAATAACAGAAAATCAATTTATCATTGTAGGTGGCCAGTTTGCCTATATAGCTAAAGTAGGAGAGGAGATAAAGGCCCCAAATGGAGAAAATGATGCTCGTTTAAAGGTCATATATGGGAATGGCATGGAAAGTAATATCTTATTGCGATCATTGATTCGAGCCATGTATAAGGATGAGTCAAGCCGCTTTATATCAAAACCAGATGCAGGTCCTCTATTCTCAGGAGTAATGAGTGTTGATGATCAAGAAAGTGGGACTATTTATGTGCTCAGAAGTCTATCAGATCATCCTATAATTCAAGATAATCGAGAGATCGTACATAAAATAGGAATCACAGGAGGCGATGTAAAAAAACGGATAGCAAATGCTAAAAATGAGCCAACGTTCCTATTGGCAGATGTTGAAGTTATTGCCACCTATAGGCTTGCGAATATCAACAGAGTAAAACTTGAAGGGCTCATCCATAAATTTTTTAGCACAGCGAAACTCAAGATTGAAATTACAGATCGTTTTGGAAAACCAGTTACAGCCAGAGAATGGTTTTTAGTACCGCTGTTTATCATTGATGAAGTGGTAACTAAGATTAAGGAGGGCACAATTCAAGACTATTATTATGAATCGAAATCTGCTGAACTCAAAAAGTATTAGGTATAAATATATCTCACATATACGATTACCACCTCGCCATAATGCCCTAACGTCAACAACGGCCCTTTCTCAGCAGCTTAAAGCTGCTCTTTTTGGACGTGGCTAATTATATTAGTTATGCTGCAGGATACAGAAATTGTGTATTTTAGGTAACGATATAAAAGAAATAGACAGAAATTATGGTTGTAGTTTCTTTTATTCAGTTGTTATCTCTAATTTTTAAAATGAATGGATATTATCAAATACCTTTAAGCAAATTAAAAGTAACAAAGGACAAAATAGAGTTTAACCTGAATGGTAAAAGCTATGAATACTCTCCTCGTTCAAAGCAGTTGTTAAAAATTATAAAGAAAAGTAATTACAAACTTTCAAAAGTACAGATTGGATTCATGCTTAAGCAAGATAAAGTAATTAGCAATGACAACATAGAAATTATAAAAAAAAGAATTGTAGAAGTAAGTCCAAATTCAGAACTATTTATTCCTAAAAAGAAAAGGAAACGAGTTAGGAAGAAAAAGAACTTAACTAAAAAATCTGATGAACCAGAGAAGAATAGAAAAGCGGAACTGAAAGAAAAAGAAACAAAATCAAATTTTAAAAAATTATCTCATAGATTTCGATCAATCAGTATTGGTTTAAATAATATAGAATTTGGGATAGATATCCTTATAATTAGATATGGCCAATATAAATTTAATGAAAAAACAAAAGGGTCAGAGATTATATTCAATACATTAAAAAGAAGAAAAGAAATAACATTTCGATCAATTCCAATAAAAATCAACTCCGAGGTAGTAATTATTGAAGATACTATGAAAACTAAACTTATAGATCAATTTAATTTAGCCAAAGCTAATTATAATCTTGAAGTCAATAAAACAATATCAAGCGAAATAAGTAAATCAAACCTTAAGAAAAACAAGAATTCTAAAATCAGTGATGTAGAAGAAGTACATGATAGTTTCAATTGGAAAATGGTACAATTTTATGATGGAAGAATATCCTACAATAATAATTGGTTCATAGAAAGAAGATCAAAACAGTATTTAAACCATTTAAAACCTTTCTTCTCAAGTAAATCATTCAGTTATAAAATACATTTAAAAAATAGAAAAATAACTTCAATTGGTATAAGCCATGACATATTCTCTATGGTTAAATTAGCAAAAAAAGTTGACGATATATTATCAATAAAAAGGTCGAGAAAAAAAGGAGATCTAAATTTCACTTTAACTAATTATAATTTAGAATCCTCTGATGTACTAAGCATTTTCGGAAAATCAAAAACTTTATATTTAGAATACCTGTTCGTAAGTCATATAGATAAATTTGATATTATTTGCATTCCAGAACCAGTATATCAATCTAGTGTTCTAATCAAAAGGGATATATCATTTATCTTCTATGTCGGCAATAAAGAACAACCTACTATAATATGGGAAAGTGTTGAACCTAATAAAGCATCTTACTTGTTTAAAATTGAATATGAAAAATATTCATTAGATTTAGTTGTAAAAACAATTCAAACTTTTTTGTTATTAGAAGAACCATACAAAAGAAGTATCCTGCAAAGTGCGTCACATAAATTGATTGAAGGAGTCAAATCAATAAAAGCGTTGAGACATCAATACTATTCTAATGAAGACTATGTTTGGGTAAATAATATAAAAAAGGAAATAGATAGCTGTCGATAAAAACATGGTTATCACCTCATATCCTTCGAGATAAAAAGGATCACATCATAACGTTAATCTTGCCTACCTGAGCCGTACTTTGCAATTTATACTATCACACCCCAAACCTTCTCTTCAATTCCCGAATCTTCGGATTCCGAATCTTCATAATCTCTTCCTCTCGCTGACTCATAGTACTCCCAGTAGCTCGCGGATCACTCACGACTTTTATCTCTTTGACACACGTCTCACCCACTTGGCTGAGCTGTAAATACGCCTCATTCCGCTTCCGAACCTTGGGTGGCGCATTAGCTTGATTGGCCATCCCGAAGAGGGTAGAGACGAACTGATTCACAAAGCGCTGCATTCTTGTCTTGCGCTTCTTGCGATGCTCGAAGACTTGGCCATCGATGTCTAGGCTATAAGAGAAGCGGCCAAAGAGCTGATTGAGCACTCGACAGATGATTTTGGTGACCTGATGTTTGTCACAGACACGGCAGAGGATGCTGTCGTGCTTGCTGAGTGCCTTGATTTTACGCTTGTGACACTGAGCCAGAATACGGTCGATAAACACCAGAGACTCAGTCTGTTGCAACATGACGGCAAAGGACGCATTGCCCTTATCCCGTGCTTGATCATCTGTATACGCCGTATCCTGAGCGTAGTCCTGAATCATCCCTTTCTTAAATTCGTCTATGAGCTGTATGACGCTTGGAAAGTGCTTTTTCAGCACCTTTTTTCCTTCAGGACAGTAGCGATAAGACGAGAATGCGACGGTAAACATCAGCTTCTTCGCTTCGCTGCGGCTAATTTCTCGGCCCGTTTCTTGCCAATAGATCTTCTGGATATACTCGTAAAATTCGCCCGTTTTTCCGAGTTTTTTAAAGAGCTTATAATCTGCTGTAAATGAGGGAGTTGAGTCCGCATTTTGGACGCAATTTTTGGCCAAAAGTGTAGACAATAATGTTACTTGTCTCCCATAAATCCTTCCTTCCTTATCTTTCTCCAGCTTATCTCCTTTTTTTGCGGTCTGAACCACTGAAAATTTGGTCATTGGGAATTCTCCTGATGTCTTACCAAATAACATTTGCCGCTCACACTGTTCCATCAGCATGATGAAGAATCGGAATTGGCTGTTCTTCAGATCCACTTGAGTCAGCCGCTGGTCATCGATACTCAGTAGGCCGATAAAGTCCGATTTCAGATTGGTGACATTAGAGTCCAGGCGTAGATTTGTCTCATTACGGTCGGCATAGACTTGACGATGCTTGATCCGCAGGAGCTGATCACAGTAAGCCTGTGTCAGGTGCCGTCGCTTCCGCTTGATGTATCGATCCAGATAATCGATGTAGCAGTACTTACCATCTTTGATCAAGACTCGCTTTCTAAGCTTGATGCTATCCCGTCGCACATGCCGCACGACCCACTTGTCATTCAGAACTCGCCCGTCATTCTTCCCGCCTTTGTCATTCTGATTTTGATTCAGATCCTGGCTATAGGTAGAGCCATCATTCACCATGACACATTCATCATCAATCATTTGCTTAAATCGCTCTCGCGATTTAAGCATCACCATCTCATCCTCGATCTGATCCCCAATTTTTAATTTCTTCATGATCCGCTCATCTGTCAAAGCTCGCTTGACGAACATCACCAGCTGCTTGCTATTCAGATCAGGAATCCGCAGCTGCCGGAGGATCTGCTTGCTCGTCATGGTGACTTCATCTCGATTGCGCTGATAGCGCTTCTTATCTTGATAGACGATTTTTACGACATCATCACCGAGTAGTCTGGGATTGATGCGATAGGAGAGACACTGCCCTTTGATATAGTCACCACTGTCACTATGATAGCCCGGTCGGAAGTAGCCTGTATGCTCTATGATGCCAGCAGTCATAAGAGGCTTCATGACCTCTCGATATTTACTATTAATCTTTTGGAGAAAGTAGACATAAGCCATATCAGTATATTCCAGCGGATCGGTATTCTCCATATGTCGCTTGCGGATGAGTGATTGCACAAAACAGACCGCCTTATCGCGGGTGACACGAGAAGTCCAAGAGATCTGATTGATCCGCTCCCATATAGCTTGGTATGTGATACCTACTGCCTGCATGACTCGCCATAGGCGAGCAAAGCATCATGTGATACATCATGTGATCAGGTGCAGTAGTTTATACTATAAATACGTACACAAGAGTCACCCATCATGAATGATTATCGCATTTACATTAAATTAAATATGAAAACTTGTTGTTCGATAGGGGCAATACTCGTATATTTGCCTATCGTTAACACGATAAAACATCATAGCGAAAAGATAAATAAGGAAGTTCTCGTCGAAAAGTGCTTCCTTTTTTCTTTTTATATGCTTTACATTTCTACTTCACTATCCTTATAAGCTTCATTTTTTTAAGTTTAACCAATACAATTTTACTTGATGATATAACATCATCTTCAAAGATAGACATACTACTCGGACATATGAGTATTACTCATATATATTACTACTAATAATAACTGCACAAGACTATAAAGCCTATATGCAAACGCTGCTCATCGGATCTTTGGGAAGATCATATGTAATGTGGGGGGAATTGGTCATCGCTAATATATTACGAATAATAGTAATATTATAAATTTTAACGTTTCGCTTTAAAGTTGTTTCTCGTTATTATATATCTTAGGAGTGAATAGAATCAATATTTATGCTTGACTCTACTTTTTCGTTTTAAATGTCAACTGTTAGAAGTAGCCGCAACATTAATTAGTTTCGGATGGGAGGCAAGCCATATCAATCCCAAAAAAAAAAGCTTTATGATTCGTCAAGGCATATTTATACTATTACTGTTATTGGTGTTCAGCACACGCAACATAGCCCAGACTTATTCATTCCAAGTGATTGATGATGCCTGTACTTTAGACACCGTGCAAGTGATGAAGTGGCCAGAGACAGTGCCAACACAGTTTCACAATTTGCTTTGCTTTGATGAGGTCAGAAAGATGAGGGTTCACTCTCGAGAGATTAACATCGAATTACCAAATCAAATCGTTGTAACAGATCAATTCACACAGAAGCATCACAACGTAGGTGTTTACTTCAGTAAGGATCGAGGTGGCTTGAAGATAGCTTCTCTTCATGAATTTGGATTAGGTGTGCTTGATTTTATTTCGCATCCAAAGTCTGATGGATATTACCTGGTACTATCGGAGAATAATGGTAGAAGAAGATCTGTCATGTATCAAATGAGGCGGGGCGATTTGATTATGTATCGACATAAGACATGTAATGCTAAGATTATAAAATTTCCAGCGAATGGGGTAAAGAAGAAGCAGACGTAAAAATCACTACTTTCCGATCGAAGAAATGAATACATTTGAGTCTCAGAATAAAACACCATGAACAACGCAGTATTAGAAATGCAAACAGCGCTCTGTGAGGCGGCAGCCAAAACAGAATTGCCCATGTCACAATCATTCGACTTCGTCGTAGATTGGTTCAGCTTTATAGAGAATCACTTTCAAACTTGATGATTAATTCCAGCTCTTCTTCGCTGAATCGCTGATTCAGTACTTGCAGTAGATCATCTAAAGAATCATAATACTTGATGGTCTTGCTGTCCCAGATGTCATCAGTGAATTCCAACGTGTATTTTCCACCATGGCCAGAGACCCTAATGATCCAATTCCCTTTTTCTAAATATGTAATGAATGTCATAAGTTAGCTGACGCTACTTATTTAACATTCAAGGCGCAAGAGTGATTATCCTAAATCAATTATTTGATTTTGCGCCACCTTAAATAGTTGTAAAGTGTAGGCTTACTGATACTCAGTTGATCACAAATCTCCTGTACAGAGTACTCGCCATCCTTGTAAAGAGTTTCAGCGGCCATAGCCGTCTTTTGCGCATCGGCGGATAGACCTCTTGGTCTACCGCCCATGCGCCCCCGGGATTTAGCTGAAGCTAATCCGGCCTTCGTCCGCTCTGAAATTAGATCTCTTTC
>Ga0209185_1001364_pt1 | contig 21605 bp, 16 predicted proteins | sample SidtaG_2_FD_187425 | JGI IMG/M metagenome (GOLD analysis project Ga0209185, IMG submission 187425) | Marine algal microbial communities from Sidmouth, United Kingdom - Sidmouth_Asex2 metaG (SPAdes) (version 2) | ecosystem: Host-associated > Algae > Red algae > Unclassified | place: Sidmouth... | reverse complement strand
ATGATCGTGTCCATCTCCCTCAGTATGTTTGTGACCACAAGAACTAAGTAGCATCAGTGAAAGCACTGCAAATATTGATATGATATATTTTATATTATTCATTTTATGTCTTTTATTGATTGGTAAGAAATTGATAATCTGCAACCGCTTTATTGTAAGCTAGTATTTGCTCCCAATAGTTTCTGTTATTGGTTGTCATCAGTTGTAAAGAGTTCAACAATTCTAAGTAAGAGATTTCTCCTGCCTGGTAATTCAATTCACTTATTCTGATCATCTCTGGGTTAATGGTTTCTATTTGGTTTTTGTAGAAATCCACTCCTGCTTGATATAAGTCCAAGATGTTTTCTATTTCTAATTGATCTTGTTTGAACCTGAGCAGTTTACTTTCGTATTGATAGTTGCTGATGTCAATTTGTATTTTCTGAGCCTCAATTCTTTTTTTAGCTTGACCATTAAATAATGGTAAAGCAACACCTAATTGTACGGCACTGAGCCAACCACCCTGATTGAACTTTTGTAAAGCATATCCTGCATTGAAGCTTGGCTTCAAATCAGCTTCCATCGCATCTACTTTCGCATTTTCTATGGCAATTCCTTGCTGATGTTGTAAAAGAAGTGGATTAGTAATAGTGTCTATTTCAATAGAATAGTTTGCCGTTGATAGATTTCCACTTGTAGTAATGACCTCGTTGGTATTTAGTAATAATTGGAATTGCTTATTCAAATTGGCAATTTCTATTTTCACTTGATTTAAGAGAAGTTCATATTCATTCCATTTAGATTGTAGGTTCAATACTTCGATACGATTCGCAGCTCCTAATTGTACTCTAACAGTCGCTTTCCTAAGATATTCTTTATAGGTAGAAATAAGATCACCATAGAGTTTTTCTAATTCCTTTTTGTATTGAATATCATAATAGAGTTGCTTGACCTTCCATTTAAGTTTGTTCTTCGCTATTTTCTGATGCGTACTACTTTGGTTGGTGTAAGCATCTTGTAATTTGTTATGAGCTTCGGTAACACCTCGACTTGGGAAATCCTGGACTATTCCGATTTGGTTTACCTGTTGTCCAAATTCTCTATCGAACAAGCCTTCACCTTGATAAGATATATCTGTAGTACCCAAGTTATACTTCAAGTTTTGCAAAGACTCATTTTTCTCAACCTCTAGACTCGCTGCTACTATATTAGGATGATTATTTATGGCCATTGCAATAGCACTATCCAAATCAAGAGCTTGCTGCTGTGCTTGAGTAGACACAGATAATCCTAAGATCAGGAATATCCCTACCGCACCGCCTTTAGCCACATTCATCCTCATGGACTTTCTTTCACTCCACTTTTCTAACCAATAGTAAAGAATAGGAAGTATGACCAAGGTTAAAAAAGTAGCCGTTATCAACCCACCAATAACGACTGTTGCTAAGGGTCTCTGAACTTCCGCTCCTCCCGAAGTAGAAATCGCCATTGGTAAAAATCCAAGTGATGCCACTGCTGCAGTCATTATTACAGGTCTTAGTCTTACTCTTGTTCCTATTGTTATTCTCTCTTTGATATCTTTCATACCTTCTTTTTTGAGTTGATTGAAATAGCCGATAAGGACAATGCCATTAAGTACTGCGACACCAAACAAGGCTATAAATCCTATACCTGCTGAAATACTAAATGGAAGACCTCTAAGCTCTAATGCCCATATTCCACCAATGGCAGATAAAGGAATGGCCGTAAATATTAATGCTGCTTGTAAAACAGAACTGAATGTGAAGTAGAGTAAAATGAAAATTAATGCTAACGCCATTGGGACTGCAATCAATAATCTGGCATTAGCAGCCTTTAAGTTCTCAAACTGTCCACCATAAGTAAAGTAATAACCTACTGGCAAATCAACTTTAGCGTCTAATTCACTTTGTATTTTCTCAACTAATGACTCTACATCTGTATCGCCTACATTTACACCTATTACGATACGCCTGTTAGTGTTCTCACGAGACACTTGCATTGGTGCATTTATCAGATCAATGTTTGCCACACTGTTAAGTGGTATTTGGCCACCATTATTTAGCGTTACATATAGGGTTTCTACATCCTCTATGCCTGTTCTATTTTCTTCAGCTAATCGAACAACTAAGTCAAACCGTTTATCTCCTTCGTAAATAATTCCCGCTTTCTCACCAGCAAATGCCGAACGGATAACTTGATTAACTTCCTGCACGTGTAAGCCATATTGCGCCATGCGTTGATAATCATACTTCACCATTACTTGAGGCATTCCAATGGTTTGTTCTACATTCACTGTTCCTACTCCTTCAATCTGCTTTATAACATTTTCAGACTTAGTTGCATTTTGAAATAACACATCTAAGTCCTCACCAAATAGCTTAATTGCTATATCAGATTTTGAGCCTGTCATTAATTCATTAAAACGTAGTTGTATTGGCTGTGAAAATTCAAAACCTACTCCAGGGATATTATGTAAAGACTCCTCTAATTTCTCAAACATATCTTGTCTTGAGCTTGCCGAGGTCCATTCAGATTTATGCTTCATTACCAAAACATAATCTGCAATTTCAACAGGCATAGGATCTGTTGGGATTTCTGCTGAACCAATATTGGCAACTACATCTTCTATTTCTGGAAAATCTTTGAGTAATTTATTTTGTATCATTTTTGCAGTTTCAACACTTTGAGAAAGTGAGCTTCCCGGTGGTAGAATATGCTGCATTGCCAAGTCTCCTTCTTCTAAAGTAGGAATGAACTCGCCACCCATTTTGCTGAAAACAAATAGGCTGATTAGAAAGGCGAGAACAGCAGCACTTACAAAAACTGTTTTGAAACGTAGAGCTGCATTTAAGATAGGTGTATAGCCCCTATGGAAAAAGGCAATGATTTTATCTGCAAAAGTTTCTTTATTGACTACATTTTTCTTCAGTACCAAGGCAGCCATCATAGGTACATAGGTCAATGAAAGTATCAATGCACCTGCAATAGCAAGCATTACTGTTTGAGCCATAGGCTTAAACATTTTCCCTTCTATGCCTACCAAAGCTAAAATGGGTATATATACCATCAGTATGATAATCTCACCAAATGCCGCTGAACTTCTTATTTTTTGAGAAGAGGTAATTACCTCTGAGTCCATTTCTGTTTGCGAAAGCAAACTCCCTGCTTTTTTGACTTGTAGGCGGTGTACTATAGCCTCCACAATGATAACTGCACCATCTACTATCAATCCAAAATCAATAGCCCCTAAACTCATAAGATTAGCTGATATACATAATAAGTTCATCATAGAAACGGCAAACAGCATTGCCAAAGGAATAACAGAGGCTACAATAAGTCCTGCTCTCCAATTACCTAAGAGTAACACCAGAATAAAAATTACAATGAGACCACCTTCAATTAGATTTTTTTTAACTGTGCCAATTGCAGTGCTTACTAACTTATCTCTTACCAAGTAGGGATCAATTAAAACACCTTCTGGAAGTGTCTTTTGAATTTGAATAACACGTTCTTTTACCAACTCTGTTACCTGTGCAGAATTTGCCCCTTTAAACATCATTACCTTTCCACCGACTACTTCTTCTCCATCTCTCACCAATGCTCCATACCTTGGTGCTTTGCCACATTGAACCGTTGCTACATCTTTTACTAATGCAGGGATATTATTATTATTACTTACAACAATATTCCCAATATCATCTAAAGATTTAGCCAAACCCTCAGACCGTATATAGTAGGCATTAGAATTTTTCTCTATATACGCACCACCAGTATTTTCATTGCTTTTCTCCAATGCATTAAATATGTCCGTGATACTTATGCCTACTGATTTTAAAAGATTAGGGTTTACAGCAACTTCGTACTGCTTGAGATAACCCCCCATAGAGTTTACTTCTGCTACTCCTTCTATACCTAATAGCTGGCGAGTGACTACCCAGTCTTGGATACTTCTTAATTCGGTGGGTGAGTACTTATCTTCAAAACCTTCTTCTGGGCGAACGACATACTGATAAATTTCACCCAAGCCTGTAGAAAGTGGTGCCATCTCAGGTGTGCCTAAGCCATTAGGAATATCTTCTTCTGCCTCTTTTAGTTTTTCATTTACCAGCTGTCGAGCTAAGTATATATCGTAGTTTTCTTCAAATACTACGGTAACTACTGAAAGCCCAAAGCGAGATATAGAACGTATCTCTTCTGTTTTTTGCAGACTTTGTAGAGCAAGCTCAACAGGCGTAGTAATAAATTGCTCCACTTCTTGCGTAGCAAGTGTAGGCGAAATAGTGATTATCTGTACTTGATTATTGGTTATATCAGGTACAGCATCTATAGGTAGCTGCTTGAGAGAAAATAACCCCCAAACTATAAGGGCTGCTACGAATAGCCCTATGACAAACTTATTCTTAACCGAATAAGCGATTATATTATCGAACATTAAATTTTGATTGTGTAAAAAAGTTAAACCTAAACTATGATTGAAAAGGGCATGGTTGTCCCTTGAAAAATGGTTTAACTAAGGCTAGGTGGGTGCCACACTCCGTCACTATAGTCGAAGGAATATTCGAATGTATAATTAAAAAGGTAATCAGTAGAAATTTCAGATTTAGACTCTAACATTGGTTGGACAGTGGGCAAAATAATAATAGAGCCACAACAAGCACAAACACAAAAAGGCGTGCAATCATCTTGATGATCTGAATGATTATGGTCGTGCTCAGTAATTGAAAACTCTACATCTGAATAATTGGAACTTTGCGGCATACTATCCGTACACGGCACTATTGATAATGCTGTAAGGTAAAGTAATAATATAAATGAAAATATTCTCATTAATGAGTTCAAAGATAGAACAAGATCTCTGCAACCCACTTGCAAAGTTTTTTATTTGTTACAATTTTCGCATAAACCCTTTATTACCATATTTGCTTGCTCCATTTTGAAATTTTTAGGTAGATCGATTTTAGGAATATTTTGATTGGTTAGACAGAAAGTATTCTGGCAATTAGTACAATGAAAATGGAAGTGTTGGTCTTTGGTTTCACACTCACAACTTTCTAAGCAAAGGGCATATTTGAGCTGCTTTGTACCATCATCAATAGTATGTACGAGTTTATTTTTTTCAAATGTTTTTAATGTTCGGTAAAGTGTAGATTTATCAGCAATGTCAAAAGCATTCTCTATGGTTTGAAGGGAAATAGCTTTCTCATGTTCCATAAGGTATTGCAAAACCAGAATTCGCATTGCCGTTGGCTTTATATCTCTTTGGTTGAGTCTATTTTCTACCTTTTCGTTTATCATAAAGTATCATATCTTTTTGTGCGGCTGATAAAAAGCAATGTGTGCATTAGCACTCTTTGCTTTTGTGGGGTGGCTATTCTTGCTTTTGAACTGCGTTTAACGAATCTATACTCGTTCCTAGTATTTTACAATGTAGATACTTATAATTACTACATATCACCTTTCTATTCCCCGCCACCAAATATAATTCTAAAATCCCTGATTTCATCACCTAATCTACCTGTCCCCCAAACGCCCAAAACCCCAGAGGACATAAAAACTAAAATGTCCTTCACTCTCGTCATCTGGACTGAAGAATGGGCTAAGAAGATGATCGCTGTCGGCCTGATGCCCTCCACCACTGGCAAGCCAGGAGGCAAGATCGTCGGCCAGGTCATGAGCGACTACCCTATCGAAAACGGTGTATTTCTCAAAGCCTTAGACAAGATGCCCGACCGATTGAAACTCCCTTTCATCTCGACTGAGGCAGAAGCACGTTATATGGTCATGATCTCTGGCGGCAGCTCACCAGCTGCTACCGCAGCTCTTGCCCCACCCAAGAAAAACAAGGTCAAGTATACCTGCCCTTCTTGCCAGACTAACGTCTGGGGAAAAGCTGATTTGAATTTGATATGTGGGGATTGATGGAGGGGTTTAGATGTAAAGATAATTTCTTGCTTTTTTCAGTATATGTATCCAGCTATTCAAATGATAGTTACTGTCTCCGATATAACAGCGTTCTTTGGATTCAGCAGTTATGGATTAATTATGGATTGTAGCCTCATCATAGCATTAATCAACCCCTCTATTTTACTTATATTTCGTTCCACACTAACAAGTAATACTTTTTGCTTTGGATCGGTCTCTATTTGTCTCATGTATAGTTTATAGATTTTTATTACGGTATTAAGAAACGTTAAAATTACTGTTTCCTCTAAGTTATTATAGACAAGTCTATGAAGTTGTATACTATCATCTAAGGAAATACCATTGCTTTGGTTTGTTGCATGTTCTATTAGGTTTGAAGTTAGATACATATATTTTAGGAAGGTAGATATATATTCTTTGACACCATGGTCAGAGGTAAGAGCATATAGTTCCTGCAGCCATATCTTTTGATCTGTATTTAGCTTGCTATAATCAGTGTTTTTCAATTTGCTGTCAGCATAGTAAAATGGCAAATTATCAACCAATATTTGTCCCCTTAAAGTTTCTCCAGTAGTTGGAGATTTCACTGATATTCTCTCTTTTTTCTTTTCAAGTATTTCTAACTGTTTGAAGATAACATTAGTAATTCTATTAATTTGGAATTCATTTTTATGCTGTCTAAGCTCTTCTTTTTGGGCTTGAAATTCCTTCCTTTGGAGTCTTAGGGCTAAATAAAAAAGAATTATTCCAGCAAATGCCCATAAACTTCCAACAAATCCCCCTATAAAATCTCCTACTTGAGCTGTTTTATCAAGTAATATTTTAGAAGATCCATGTATTTGATACTCGCCTGATATGCAATAGAGAAATACTACTATTATTATTATTATTCCAGTAATTGAAAGTAATACTACCAAGCACCATAAACCAAAAGTGATCTTATCGTTTTCGTCTGTTTATTGGTTACTCATTGTTCTCAAAACTAACTAATCCACGTCCCCAAAACTGCAAATCCCCAGGGAGAAAGAATTACCATAATGTCCCCTCCCCTCGCCACATAGACCGAATAATATTCTGATTACCCCCATTTTCCCTCACTTCACCAGACGTACCCTTTTACCTTAAAGTGCTGGGGAACACTATAGATATACGGTACCCCTGGGCGTAGGGCTCTTGAATAAAAATTTCTCAAAAGAGGGATAAGCCTCCCCTTAGCTTTCCTTAACAGAATCGGAATAAAATTTGGATTTCATCTATTTTCCGTCCTGCCTTTACTAATATAGATGCTACAAGATCAAAGAGATATTCCACTACTGACTCGTAAAGATCAGGAGACGCTATTGACTAATGTGTCTCGGAATCCTCGCCATAAATTATTAGTGTTGCTCATGTTGGACTGCGGCCTCAGAGTCACTGAAGTCAGTAGCTTGCGGATAGAGAATTTCGATTTTAAGTCTCATGAGCTGATTGTCAAGTCATTGAAGAAGCGGAGTGATAAGCCTGTATACAGGCGTATACCGCTGACCCCTCGTACGATAGAAGCACTGTCTGATGTATACGTGAAGCTGGAGGATAAGGGCGAAAAAGCTTTTATATTCCCGACTAATTCTCTCACGGGACATATCAGCAGAATCAGAGTGTGGCGTATGATCAAGAAGTATTCTTCGTGGCAGGTCTACCCTCACATGCTGCGTCACACCTTCGCCAGTGACCTTGTCCAGGAGGGAGCTGATATCAGAACAGCACAGGATCTATTAGGGCATGCATCAGCAAAGACAACGGAGATATACCTTCACATTGCAGAGCAAGAGAAACAAACCGCCATCGATAGCATCGATAAGAAGCCATTAGCGAAGCGACTCAAAGACCGATTCTTCCCTAAGAAGAATGTCTTTATCCTCAATCCCACAAATCACTTTAATGATATCCATATCGGTAGTAAAAAAGAGATTCAAGAAATCACCGAGCTAAGCCATAAGAGAATCAATCTAATCTTATTAGGTCCTCAGGGAGTGGGAAAGTCTCAGCTACTCAAAATGCTCAATACAGATAAGGTGCTCAGACTGGATGATTTCAAGTCTGTGAAAAATACACTGGGGAATATACTATTAGAGTTAAATGGCGGTGATAACGAGAAGATCATAGAGCTACTGACGAAGAGCGCAGAGATAGAAAAGGTCATTACAAAAAACAGTGTACTGAATCTGATTAAGCTATTAATATCAAGCACGAATCGAAATGAATACACCCTCATCATTGATGATCTCACAGCACTCACACCATCATGCGTGACTGCCCTGGATAACCTGAAAAATCACTTTCATATCATCGCAGCCTCACGTAAAATCAAAATGAGTCATGGCAGCTTTTTAAGCAACTTTCAGAAAATCAATACTAAACCACTTAATCGGATCGAGTCCACTGAGCTAATCATGAAGCTCAACAAGCTACTTTAGATAAAATCCAGTAATTACAATAGAGCACATCAGGGACACCAAACATACATCAGCTCTGCCAGAAATAGATATGAGTGTCCCGGTGTTAAATGCTCTCTCGCAGCGTAATGGAGTTGCGATATATAAGCGGAGAGTTCGAAGATGATACCGAAGATTACGGCATTTTCGGAGGTGCATTGATGTAGTTTGGGCTGTTCGCCAGTAGCATATTCTTTTTTTGTAAAAAGGTAGTTTGTCTAATATTTTCTGGGTATATTGAATCAAGCAAATAAAAGTTAGGGTATGTCCAAGACCGCTAAAAAAGCTACAAATAAATTTGTAACCTGCTTTATCATCATTTCTTTCATTGCTTCAATCTTACAACTTTTAGGATACTTAAGATAGAAATTCTTTTTCCAATTAAAAATCAGCTTTTGAATTTTCTTAATATTCACCTCACATCTTGCATCAATCATTTCACACCACACGTTCATCATTATCCTTAACATATCAAGAAACATTCATTAATCTACTTGACTCTGATGTCTTTCGTCCGAATCTCGACAGGAGATTAGTCTACATTCATAAATCATCATTAAAAACTCAACACGACACCAGTGACCGCTTCCCAATTACATCATAGATGGTTTCACCATCACAGGTGTCTTTACACTCAATGGCGGCGTCAGTATTTTACAAATCTCTATACACCTCTACCAGTGATTCTAATCAGCTGCTAATAGATCACACGAAGTCCTTGATCGGAAGGCTGCTTTTATGCATATCTACGGAATCATGATATGTGGCGTATACCGTAGGATCAAGGCTCTTTATTTATAGCAAATCAAGTACCTCTACAGATCTAAGCAAGGATCACATCATGAAGTGTCGATTAGGTATAGTAAGCCGATTATGATAGTCTATAAACTTAACCCGATTTGAGATCTTAGGCTTGATTATGAAAGACTGGAAAGTCTATCTGATCCTATATCCATGGCTTATTTCCATGTCTATACTCAGACCATGGCATCAATTATCACAGGTCGGTCTTACTCATCGATTATCCAGTAAACCATAATGCAAAAAATAAAAATGGAAATATATTTAGTTTAGAAAAATACAAGTTGTTATTTGCGACTTGGCCAGCTACTTACTTCATCATGTTGATGATTAATTAGCTTAATTTAGTGCTATGACATCACTCAGAGAGATGGGGGTGGCATTCAATTGAAATAGACATGCATAATCTCATCGTTAATATGTTTTAAAAAAGGAAACCAATGAAAGAAATCCTACTGATATCCAATCTTGATATACAATCTCCTGATATCTTAAAATACGTAGCGGAGTTCTGTAAGCATTATCAATGTAAGCTGCATATCATACATTTTGATGAAAGTGTAGACCCTGTATTACTATCGAGCGCTTCTACTTATTCCGCTTTAGGGTTTGACATGGACTCATATGAGCGTAGAGAAGATCTAATCAAAAAAATCAAAGCTCAGACAGGCTTTTTTATAGATGCTGAATGGGTAAATATTACCATCAAAGGAGATCGAGAGACCTGGTTTATTGATCAGTTCATTGCTGAGAATAATTTAGATCTCCTCATAGTAGGACAAAACATTTTCAAAAAATATCACGATAGAATAGGCGCCAGCATCAAGGACACTGTCACTAAGCATACCATGGCGCCTATGTTAGTTTTACCCCCTCTACAACTATTTGAGCCCATAGAATCTGTAAATTATTTGCTTAAAGAAATGAACGACTTCAACCTGCAACACATCAGTGCCCTCTCTACCATGCTACCTGATGCAGATGTGAAGCTGACTCACATCATTGAGCATGAGGATGATGAATTAGATAAGGTGGCGTCTACGCGATGGATGAGCTACATCCACAAGAATATAGCGGCAAAGATTACTCTGCAATCTGAATCAACTGAGTACAGCAGGTATGTCAATCAAGAGAACTCTGCTATTACCCAGCATTATGACCTGCTGGTCTTTTCCACATACAATCGAAATTTCTGGGACAGGATTTTGGATCCAAGTACTACTCTCAGACAGCTGAGCACACTGCAAACTCCAGCTCTAATCTTTAAACATCGTAAAGCATAAAAGATACTTATCTAAACAAATCTTCCAAGTAAGTAATATGCATAGATGATATCAGCATTTCAGCTCACCATTTAGATAGTATGTCCTTCATATCTTTGCTTTCTTGGGGATACATTAAATATCATTGAGTAATATGTGCAAATTAATTTCGGCTAATATTATGCAATTATTAGCAGATGAACACGCCTTGTGTATAAACGGCTTTCTTACCTTTAATTCATTTAAAAAATTGTAAAATGTACTGTCTCTTCAGCAATGCAGCAATAATCATGAAAATAAATAAGGTGACTGAATATATCATGCAAGCTAATTACTTCATCAGAATAGCTTAATGCAAGATCACTCTCATTATCATGTTGGAAATGGATACTAAGGATATAGTCATGAGCGCCTGTCAGATGATGGGGGACTCACATCGGCCTTATGGTGATGCCCCAGCACTCATCATCAGATATAGATGCCATGGTACCTAACGCGTCAGAAGCATATGACTTTCTGGTCTCAGTAGTACGCAATGCGCCGCTGGGAATACTCACCTATACTAAGGATGGCAAGATCTCCATGTGCAATCAATTAGCCTCTATGCACCTTCGGCTTAATCATAGCCCAAGAGCTTTAATCGAGCGACCACTGACTGATTTTATAGCACATCTACCTGCTCTTCGTTCTATTATTGCTGAGAGTACTACGAAATCAAGACAAGCATTTTCAATACCTGAATTATCCTTCGAGAATGGGACATACATAGCGGTCAAAGGAAGAAAACTGACTAATGGTATGATCATAACCACGCACGATATCACACCGATGAAGTCCCTGCAGCGAAGTAATGTGGCTGCCATGCTGAAGGGACAAGAAAAGGAGAGGCATCGATTAGCTAAAGAAATACATGATGGTATCGGACCATTGATGTCCACCATAAAATTAAATTTGGACAGCATAAAGAATGATCTGCATGACGACATCCAGCAGAATACCATGCTAAAATTTAATGCAATCCAAGATCTAATAAAAGACGTCTCTGAAGATATACGCAGCATCTCTCACGCGCTTATGCCCAGTGCGCTCAAAGATTTTGGTCTACGCTCTACCTTGGAAAACTTAATCCAAAAGATAAACCAAAGCGAGACGGTGAAGGCAAGTTTTTACTTTTCTGGAAGTGAAGACAGACTATACATCCATACAGAGATCGCGCTGTATCGGATGGCACAAGAGCTAATTAATAATGCACTGAAGTATGCCCATGCAAAGCAAATAGTCGTCCAACTGATCAGGTTCGAGCACAAAGTATTACTTACAGTAGAAGATGATGGTATCGGCTGTAGTCAGCATAACTTAGATGTGTTGATGACGGGTGGTATTGGCCTACAAAATATTTATACCAGAACAGAAGCTCTAAAAGGATCTTTCGTTATTGACAGCAGTGAAGGCAATGGATTTTCAGGCACTATAGAAATCCCTACAGATTAGAAATGTATGATAAAAGTTATAGTAGTAGATGACCACAAGGTTTTCAGCGATGGTATCATCTCCATTCTGAATGAAGTAGATGATATCCATGTAGTTAGCTCCGCATCCAATGCCATGGAGCTAACACACCTACTCGCTAAGGATCCTGTGGATGTCATCCTGATGGATATCTCCTTAGGCAAAGAGTCGGGCCTGGACATCACTAAGACAGTGAAAGAAATGTATCCCGAAATGAAGGTGCTCATCCTATCTATGCACGCTGAAAGAGGCTACATAGTGAAAGCCATCGAGTGTGGTGCTAATGGATATCTACTTAAGGAGATAGGCGGTGATGAGATGGTCATAGCCATCAGAGCTGTATATAATGGCGGATCATACTATAGTCAGCAAGTCTCCTCTATAATCATGAATCAATTTGCAGCATTTCAGAAGGACAGAACGAGGGGCGTATCAGATGTACAGCTGACACCAAGAGAAAAAGAAGTACTCATCCTGATCACTAAAGAATACACGAATCAAGAAATCGCCAATGAGCTCTTTATCAGCATCAGAACCGTAGACACCCATCGCAGAAATCTATTGGAGAAGCTTAGTGCAAAAAATACAGTAGGCCTGGTCAAATATGCTATTAAAAAGGGTTTAGTCGATCCAGGATAAATGATGTTTCACTATCACCATACATACTTTTGAATATGTAATGATCTGATTATCAATAATAATATCCATGTAATATTATTGATATATGTCCTATGCTTGCATCAATAGCTGCACTAAAATTTCGTATGCCTTGGCAATAGCTGTCATCGTTCATGTGAATGCGACCTACCAGATTGATATATTTTTCCATTTTTTCCCAAGGCGAATTGTTATGTCCATCATATTTTAGGACATCAATGTGACAGTCCGAAGAGTCATCTTATCATTAGATTCTCTTCCACGCGTGAATGACTCATGCTTAGCTCGATAGCCGCTATTAAGCCTATCAGCTTTATCTTCATTTAGATATAAGCACCGCTTAATCTTGCTAATAAAGTATTCTATTCTCTGCCCTGAGTCATATGAAGCAATTGAAGGTGGCTACGGTGTAATCAGGCAGTCTTTACTGTCATCAGTCACTACATACTATGGCTAAAGCATTCTCACACATGCTCATGACTATTCCGCCTCTGCTTTCCATCTCAGTAAATTACCTAGATAAAATACCATAATCTACTGAGATACCTAAGCTGCGTATGCTTCATATTTGTCTTATCAAATTTTTCATTTACTACTTATCAATTAATCAAAATGAAGAAGATTTATAAATTTAAAGATGAGATGTCCCCTCGGGATTCTAAGAGGAAAATCAAGAAACAAAAGCGCAGACAGGTACCTAATCTAAAGGCAGATATGTATCATACACATAAATACTCTAACTCGATGGATCTCTCTTTTCAAGATTCATAAACATTAATCTACAGATATCAGAGATAAGCCATAAATAAGAGATTTACCTAGCTAAAAGCGGTAAAATGCGTACCTGAATAACTTGCTCTTACAGCTACTTTTGGTACAGAATAAAAATCAATCATCAGGCCCATAATATCTTCAAGTGCTTAACGTAGCACCGAAATTTCAAAAGCCATTATATCAAATTATTTATAACTGTTAAATCCTCATTCTAATGCAAACAAAGAAAACTAAAGCTGCTGCTGCAAGAAAAACTGCGGAAGCCATGAAAGCCAAGAAAAAACAAGAAAGACTAACAAGATCAGGCAATATTGCACCTGCATCGACTAACAAAAATAAAGGTAGATCTGCTATCCCTCAGTCTAAAAAGAAGAGCAGATAAATGCTAGAAGAAGATGACCCCTGCCAATTCACTCCAGAATATGGAAGTGAGTTAGAAAGTGCTGCTTCTGCGCCATCTATATGGATCAATATGCTGATCGGAATAGATGAGATACCATGGATACTATAATTTGATTAGATGACTAAGGCCGCCCTAATTAGGCGGCCTTAGTTCGTTTTGGGCGTAACTTATCTCCTCCCCTATCCTCACTCGGCTATAAATCGCTCTCCACTATTACGCTTATCTATTGATTCGCTCCGCACATAATGCATTCACTTATTGACTTATGGAACGATCACTTCATAACACTAAGAATAATTTTGGGCACGTGCATCTTCAGTTTAAAGAGGAAAGCTTCGCGAAAACTTTAAAGTCTCAAATAGTTTCCTAAGGTTTTATCTTGTACATTTGCTCATGATCGTGCCTATGGAGTTTGAAATAATCAATATTTCTAAGAAATTATTCTTGAGCTATGGGCTGAAGAGTATCAGTATGGATGATATCTGTAAGAAGATGGGGATTTCTAAGAAGACCCTCTACCAATACATTCCTACTAAAGCTAAATTAGTCGAGAAAGTGGTCCTCCATAGAATTCAGGAAGAACAAGCCGCTGTCAGCCAGATTATCAATCACCACTATGATGCGGTCGAAGAATATATCAATATAGGAAGGCACATCGTCAAGACACTACGTGAGATGAAGCCCACCGTGATCTATGACCTACAGAAATACTATCCCAATGAGTGGAAAAAATTGGAAAGTCTACAAGTGGAATTCATGGGAGAAGTCATTGGAAATAATATCTCGAGGGGTAAAGAAGAGGATCTCTATCGGGCAAATGTGGACGCAAGTATCATTTCTAAGCTGTACATCTCTAAGTCACTAGCTATCGTAGACGAGCTAATCTTTCCGTTGCAGAAATACAGCAAAGACGAACTATTCAAAGAATTCGTGCGCTATCATATCTATGGTATCGCCTCTAAAAAAGGACTGAAGCGACTCGAACAATTAGTAGATCAATTATGAAGCACTCTTTATTTATCTTCCTCTTGCAGATTGTTAGTGTATACTGCGCTACAGCGCAAGCAGAATTCAGTCTGGACCAAGCTATAGACTACGCCATCAAGAGCAGCAATGCGATGAAAGCTGAGGTCCTCAATGTCATGGATGCGGAAGCGCGAGTGCAAGAAGTTAAGTCTTCAGGAAAACCAAAGCTGAATCTGGGAGTCAACTATAACTACAATTTCATCAGACCAATACAGCCGACGGAGGACTTTATTTCACCTGCCATTTTTGATATTTTAAATCAATTTGTCTTTCAACAGCCGATAGACCCAGGTCCTCCAGAGACATTCGAGATCACCTTCGCCCGAAAGCATACATTAGCTGGTTATGCAGATTTCCAAGCATTGTTATTCGATCCCGTATTCCTAAAAGGCTTGAAAGCAGCTAAGGTATCAGTCGACTTGGAGCGGCTACAATCCAAAATATCCGAACGGGACATTATCATAGAGGTGACTAAAGCCTATCTGGGGACGCTAGTCGCTTATGAAAATAAGACCATCATCGAAAATAATATTTCCGTCGTAGAGACCATGCTGCACGAGACGACACAGATATATAAAGCAGGCTTCGCTGAGCAGCTAGACGTGACTAGATTAGAATTATCCAGAGATAAGCTAAATATGGAATTGGAGAACCTAACACAACTGATAGAGGTAAGTAAAAACCTGGTCCAATTTCACATGAACTACCCCTTCGATAAGGACATCTTACTCACTGACAACTTACAAAGCATGCTTGACCAAATACAACTGGAAGATGACCTGATGTTGGCCTCAGAACTAAGATATACAGACCGTCCAGAGTACGCAGTCATTAATAAAGCAATCGAATTAGATCAACTAGATATCGAACGGCTGGGCCTTCGCTGGCCAATTTTAAGAGCCAACATCAACATTCAAGAATCCCTGCAGCGGGACGATTTATTTGACGGAGCTGAACCTGGATTTCTGCCAGCTGGTTTTATTGGACTCAATCTAAAATACCCGCTCATAGATGGTAGAGAAAAGAAATCTAAGCAGGAGAGAGCTAAGATACGCCAAGAGCTAAAGGAACTGCAGCGTAAAGATTTTGAGAAAGGCATGGAGCTGGAAGTGATCAACTCCATGACAGCTCATCGCAATGCTAAGAAGACACTGCAAAATAGGGAAGATGCTGTGACCACCACTGAGAGTATCTATGATATAACACAAATAAAATTCAGAGAGGGAGTAGGGTCCAGCGTAGAAATCAGTGTAGCTGAAAATGATCTCTATCAGGCTCAAGCGGCCTACATCAGTGCGCTCTATGACGTCGTGCTGACTAAGACAGATCTTGACATAGCATTAGGAAAACTTAATAATTAAGGTACAAGTATGGAATTCAAAGTACACATAAAATATATAGTATCAGCCCTGGCCATGACCCTTTGCCTGATTTCATGCCAACAAGATAGTGTAGAGGCCGTACCTACTGATATAGAAGGCAAAAAGGTATATTTGAAAAATAAGGAGAAAGAATTGCGCAGTCTAGAGGCTCAAATAGAGAATCTTAAATCCGAACTGAAAGCGGAGGACCCCAGCATGACTAAAGTACCCAAGCTAGTCACTGTAGATACTATAAAGTCCTCCACATTTCAGAAATATACGACACTCCAGGGCAGCATCATCTCAGATGAAATGATCAATGCCTCGAGTGAGATAGGTGGAAGAATACTTGACATCTATGTTCAAGAGGGTCAGCCAGTGAAGCGGGGCCAGCTCATCGCTAAGATAGATCTGGAGACCGTGAATAAGCAAATAGAAGAGCTCCAGACTTCATTAGACCTCGCTAATACGCTATATCAAAGGCAGAAAAGCCTGTGGGACCAGAACATCGGTAGTGAAGTGCAATACTTGCAAGCAAAAAATTCAAAGGAAAGAATTGAAAAAAGCATAGAAAGTAATAGTTTCCAGCTATCCAAGCAACACGTGTACAGCCCCAGCTCAGGAGTGATCGACAAAGAATTTAAGCAGCCAGGCGAGGTGGTCTCTCCCAGTGGACCTATTGTCCAGATCCTGAATACTAACAAAATCAAAGTAGTGGTCGATGCTCCCGAGAACTACTTGAGCATTGTCAAAAAAGGCGACTACGTGGATATAAATGTCCCAGCCCTATCCAAAGATGTCAGGGCCAAAGTAACTCAGATAGGGCGGATGATTGATCCAGCTAATCGGACCTTCAAAGTAGAAGTCAAACTTAATAATCGCAACGGTGATCTCAAGCCGAATCTACTGGCGGAGATGAAGATTAAAGAATCAGAAATTAAGGACGCTATCGTCCTCTCTACAGAGTTAGTGCAAGAGGAGGTAAGCGGCAAAAGATTCGTATACGTCGTCAAGGAAAATGCTGATGGAGACACCATCTGCAGTAAGCGATACGTCGAGACGGGTGATAGCAGTGATAATGGCATCATTATTAACTATGGGCTGAGATGGGGTGAGGTCATCGTCAATGATGGTGCCCGAAGCCTCTTAAATAATGAAGTCATAAAGATTAAGCCATAGATGAAAGAAGAGCTGACTGACCGCATCGAAAAGAGGGAATTTAAATTATCAACATTTGCGATTGATAATGGGACCAGTATTTTTCTACTGGCCTTCATGATCTTGATCTTTGGGATTAATGCTTATGATGCTATGCCTAAAGAAAAATATCCAGAGGCCTACTTTCCCAAGGTCATCATCACTCAGGCATATTTCGGCAACTCCGCTGAAGAGATGGAGGACCTCATCGCTAGACCTATTGAAAAAGAACTCAAGAGTATCACTGGCATCAAGGAGATTCTCTCCACCTCACTGCAAGACTTCTCTCTCATCACTGCAGAGTTCGGCACAGATGTGGATATTGACGAGGCCTATGATGATGTTAAAGAGGCCGTAGACAAAGCCAAATCAGAGCTGCCGAATGACCTTGATATGGAGGCGACAGTCGAACAAATGGATGTGTCAAAGCAGCCGATCGTCGTGGTCAATGTGGCAGGTCCTTTTAATATGGATCAGCTAAAGAAGAATGCAGAGTACATAAGGGACGAGATAGAAGAAATACCAGAGATTTCATCAGTGACCCTTAAAGGCGCTTTAGAAAGAGAAGTCAGAATAGATGTGGACCTGCGTAAGATGGAGAGTTATAAGCTGTCATTCATGGATATAGAACAGGCCATCTCCATGGAGAATATGTCTATGAGTGCAGGAGAGCTGGTCAATAATGACTTCCGTAGATCGGTAAGGGTGCTGGGCCAATTCACCGAGATCAGCGAGATAGAAAATATCATTATCAGGAGTGAACTAGAAAAACCTATCTACCTCCGAGATCTTGCTACGGTCACCTATGGATTCGAAGACAGGGCCAGCTATGCGAGAGCTAACGGACTCCCTGTCATCTCCCTCGAGGTATTGAAGCGAGATGGTCAAAACCTACTTTCCGCAGCTGATAAAATCAATCAGCTCTTGGATGATCTAAAACCTTCCCTCCCAGAAAATTTGGAGATATCTAAATTTAATGATCTCTCCATCTCGACGCGCGATGAAGTGGCGAATCTTGAAAATAGCATCATCTCAGGAGTCATATTAGTCACCTTGGTCTTGCTATTTTTCTTAGGCTTAAGAAACGCCATATTCGTAGGTATAGCCATACCTCTGTCCATGCTGATCGGTATATTATTTCTCTACCTTTTTGATATAAGTCTTAATATAGTTACCCTATTCAGTCTGATATTAGCCTTAGGGCTGCTGGTGGATAATGCCATCGTGACGGTAGAAAATATCTATCGCTATATGTCGCTGGGCTACGACGGTAAAAAAGCGGCTAAGTACGGTGCGGGAGAGATAGCGATGCCGATTATAGCATCCACGGCCACTACGCTTGCTGCCTTTGTGCCCTTGGCATTCTGGCCAGGTATCATGGGCATGTTTATGAAGTACTTTCCCATTACGTTAATCTGTGTGCTGACCTCTTCCCTATTCGTAGCACTTGTCATTAATCCAGTCTTCACCTCCCGATTCATGAAGATCGACCAGAGAGCCGAGACTGACAGACTGAAGCGCAGAAAGATGAGGAATGTCCTGATTGGCGCGCTTATGATGTTATGTTTGGCCATAGCGATGCATGTACTTAATATTCAATGGGCACGCAACGTCATCGGTATCGCCTTGATCCTGACTTTACTTAATTTTTTCGTCTTGCGACCAGCCTCTTTCATATTTCAGAATCGAGCCTTGCCGAGGTTAGAAGATGCTTATGATCGATTCATCAAGTTAATATTGTCAGGAGTCAAACCTTATTTCATATTCTTGGGTACGTTTGGACTTTTGGGCTTTTCGATTTTTCTGCTGAGGCTGAGTCCACCACCCATAGAATTTTTCCCCTCCGCTGATCCCAACTTTGTCAATGTCTTTGTAGATCTACCCATCGGAAAGGATATAGAGGCGACTAATGAGATTCTTCTGAAAATAGAGAAAAATGTAGCGGATGCTGTGGAGCAATATGGAGGCGTAGTAGAGGATATCCTGACCACCATAGGACAGGATACAGCTGATCCAAATCGCCCTCCCGAACCAGGTAATACACCGCATAAAGCTCGACTGACCATTTCCTTCATCTCATCAAAGTATCGAGGAGAGGTAAATACATTTAACGTGATGGAGGATATCAGAAAGGCTGTGCAAGGCTATGCAGGGGTGCAGGTGCTGGTTGATAAGGATGCAGATGGCCCGCCCGTAGGACTTCCCATCAACATCGAAATAAAAGGTGATGACATCGACACCCTTTCAGCAATTTCTGAGCGGCTGATCACTTTCGTCAATCAAAATGAAATACCTGGCATCGAAGAACTCAAAGCTGATGTGGTCATCGGCAAACCAGAACTGCTCGTGCACGTGGACAGGCAGATGGCCAGACGCTATGGTCTCTCCACAGCTCAGATCGCCAGCTCCCTCAGAACAAGCGTCTTCGGAAAAGAGATATCTAAATACAAAGACGGAGAGGAAGACTACGCCATCATGCTGCGCTCCAATGAATCATATCGCAATGATATCAATGGTCTACTAAGCCAGAAAATCACCTTCAGAGATCAAGCGCGACAAGGTAGATTTGTTCAGATTCCCATCAATACCGTGGCAGACTTTGAGTACTCTGCTGCTTACAGTTCTATTAAAAGGAAAAATCAAAGTCGTGTTATCTCGGTCAGCTCTAATACCTTAGAAGGTTATAATGCTAACCAGATCAACGGTGACCTCAGGGAGCTGATGGAGAGCTTTCCCATGCCAAGGGGTTATAGCTATGCATTTACAGGAGAGCAGGAATCTCAGGCGGCGGATGCAGCCTTTTTGAATTCGGCTTTTATGGTAGCTATCTTCTTAATTTTCATCATTATCGTCGGTCAGTTTAATTCTGTGATATCTCCATTTATCATTATTCTATCAGTACTGTTTAGCACTATCGGCGTCCTGTTAGGATATATCATCACAGGTAATACCATATCAGTAGTCTTCTCAGGAGTGGGGATTATAGCTTTAGCTGGCATCGTTGTGAATAATGCTATTGTGCTCATAGATTACATTAATCTGCAGGTGATGAATATGCGCGAAGAGCAGGGAATCAGCGACATGATCTACATGCCTAAAGACGATGTGAGGACTTGTATTATTAAGGGGGGAGCTACGCGCCTGAGACCTGTGCTCCTGACAGCCATCACTACTGTGCTCGGGCTGATCCCTTTAGCTATCGGTTTTAATTTTAACTTCAGATCGCTTATTACTGATTTAGATCCGCAAATATTCATCGGCGGGGACAATACAGCACTTTGGGGCCCTATGGCTTGGACAGTCATCTACGGCTTGATCTTCGCTACATTTCTGACACTCTTTGTCGTACCCGTCATGTATTGGCTGGCCTTTCTGGCTAAGCGTCGACTCTTGAATCGAGATAAGTCTAATGATGAAGGTCAGGTAGATATTCGTCTAGTCGAAGGAGGAGCATCTTAGTAGAGATTGAATCAATGGGACCAGAAGAATTCATTAATACGCAAGCATATTCGAAAGTACGCATAGTCAGGTGTAATATCTTGGTAGCTTAGTACGAAGTACTGGGAAAAATAGTAGAGGGAGGCTTTGGTTGGCGAGATTTTTAATAAAAATCATGACAACTAATTTTTACTGTGGCCCCGTTTTTCTTAGAGGATTAATTATCACAGTTTAACAGTTCCATACGTATTAGTAAAGCAGCATAATTAACAATCTCTAAGCGATTAATTATCAATCCTATAGAATTTTCAATTTCAAGCATCAGGTTATTCTGAACATACCTACGCAGCAGAACACAGCTTCAATTTCTGTCTGCCTACTGATATCTTTTCGCTATTTTCTGTACTCTCATTCTATGATGTCGCTGCAGGATGACAGGATAAAAATTAAAAAATAGATTGATCAACATGCATGGAATAGCTAGGTGCAAGTTGCCGCTATACATCCAATATACACACATCACAAAAAGGATGATGAATGGGAATAAGTGGCCAAATTCTGATTTTTTGGAGTGGATTACCAGGGCAGACATCCCTTGGCTCGTCCCATCAAAATACTGACGTCTCATTTCTGAGCTTCTCCAAAAAGTAGCTGATAGAAAATCTCTATACAAATTTACTTGTATGGCTTTGTAAAACGTTTTTAAAGTCTCTGGTTGATAAATGTGATAATACCCATTGGGGTAATAATTTCTGAGTCGGCAAGGCAAAACCCAAAAAGG
>Ga0209185_1001359_pt1 | contig 21661 bp, 20 predicted proteins | sample SidtaG_2_FD_187425 | JGI IMG/M metagenome (GOLD analysis project Ga0209185, IMG submission 187425) | Marine algal microbial communities from Sidmouth, United Kingdom - Sidmouth_Asex2 metaG (SPAdes) (version 2) | ecosystem: Host-associated > Algae > Red algae > Unclassified | place: Sidmouth... | reverse complement strand
TTGCTTGATTTTGCGCGTGCGCAAATCACAAATGCTATCGGCTAACGTAGGGACAGGGATTAATTTCATATCTACAAAATACGAAATCAATCCCTAAAAGTAAAATCGCCTTGCAACAATCTCAATATGTACGGAACTTTTATACTAGGAAGAACTAAGTATACTTTTTGTCTAGTGAAGTAAATATGTTAATATGACGTTAGGTATTTTGCATATCAATATTGTTTTTGTCAAAATTGATATACAAAATATGTTATTCTATTGCTTTATAAAATGGCTTTCATTTTTGCTCTAATCTCATCCAAACACAAATTACCTAAGCTACCTTCATGGGTGTGTTTAATGTCTCTCTTAGGCGTAAAAGTACCTTCGTTAATTTCCATACCCATTTTCTTGTAGGCATCTCTAAAAGGCATGCCACTAAGCACCAATTCATTTAAAGTATCTACACTAAACAGGTAATCGTATTTAGGGTCATCCAAAATATTAGTGTTTACTTTTAGTTCCTTTAAGCTAAAGGTTAACAACTCTAAACATGCTTTTAAATCTTGAATAGCAGGAACAATAACTTCTTTTACCAATTGTAAATCTCTATGGTAACCACTTGGAAGGTTATTGGTAATTAATATTAATTGGTTAGGTACTGCTTGTATTTTGTTACACTTAGCTCTAATAAGCTCAAAAACATCTGGATTCTTCTTATGTGGCATAATACTAGAACCTGTAGTTAGCTCATCTGGGAATGAGATAAAATTAAAATTCTGACTCATGTACAAACAAATATCCATAGACATTTTGGAGAGGGTAGCAGCAATACTACTCATTCCAAAAGCAGTAGATTTTTCTACTTTCCCTCTGCCCATTTGTGCCGCAACTACATTGTATTTCATGGTTTCAAAGCCCATAGCTTTGGTAGTGAAATTACGGTCTATAGGAAAAGAACTTCCATAACCAGCAGCACTTCCTAAAGGATTTTGGTCTGCAATTTTATAGGCGGCGTTTATAAACTGTAAATCGTCTATTAAACTCTCTGCATAGGCAGATAACCATAAGCCAAAAGAAGAAGGCATTGCAATTTGTAAGTGCGTATAACCGGGGATTAATACTTCTTTGTGTTTTTCGGCAAGTTCCAAAAGTAGATTGAACAAATCTTTAGTAGCTGTTTTTATTTCGGTAAGTTCATTCTTTAAATACAGATGCATAGCCACTAAAACTTGGTCGTTTCTAGAGCGTGCTGTGTGTATTTTTTTCCCTGTATCTCCTAATTTTTCAGTAAGAACATATTCAATCTTTGAATGCATATCTTCAAAAGAATCTTCAATTGTAAAAGTCCCTTCTTCAATTGTTTTTGCAATAACATCCAATTCGGTTTCTAGATCTTTAGTCTCTTCCGTAGTTAATAAATCTATTTTCCCTAACATTTGGGCATGTGCTTTAGAAGCAATAACATCATATTTTGCTAATAGCATATCTAATTCCCTATCGTTACCTACAGTAAAATGGTCTATTTTTTTATCGGTACTAAATCCTTTATCCCAGAGTTTCATTTTAATAGTATTAAGTTGTTAGTACAAAGTATCAAGTATTTTGCACTATAGTATTTTTAATCAGCCGCACGCTTAGTGTAGGAATCCTTCTAGTACTTTTATATATAAATCTATTCCTTCTTCTATTTCATTCACATAGATAAATTCATCAGCTGAATGCGAACGGGTACTATCGCCAGGGCCTAATTTGACTGACTGACATGTTAGTGCTGCTTGGTCTGATAGCGTAGGAGAACCATATGTTTCTCTACCTAACTTAATTCCGCTTTGAACTAAAGCATGGTTTTTATCAATTTTAGAAGAATTTAATTTAAGCCCGCGTTCTTGTATTATGCATGGGGCATCTGCTTTTAATAAATCTGCAATTTCTTTATTTGTATAACTGTCGTTTACTCGAACATCAATCACTAAATCTACTTGTGCAGGTACTACGTTGTGCTGACTACCAGCATTTATTTGCGTTACTGTAAGTTTTACATCCCCTAAAGCTTCAGAGGTTTTTGGGAACGTGTAGTTTTTAAACCACTCTAAAACTTCTATAGTATTGTAAATAGAATTGTTATTATTTGGATGTGCAGCATGTGATGGTGTTCCTTTAACAACAGCATCAAAAACTACCAATCCTTTTTCGGCAATTGCTAATTGCATTAAAGTAGGTTCGCCAACAATTGCAACATCAATCTTGGGTAAATTAGGTAGTAATCCTCGCAAGCTATTCTCACCAGCATTTTCTTCTTCTGCAGAAGCTACCATTAATATATTGTGATTAAGGTTTTTTGCTGCATAAAAATGAGAAAAAGTTGCTAAGAGTGAAACCAGGCATCCACCGGCATCATTACTTCCTAATCCGTATAATTTACCATCTACTACATCTGGAGAATAAGGGTCTCTAGTATATGCTTTGTTTGGTTTAACGGTATCGTGGTGTGAGTTTAAAAGTAAGGTAGGTTTACGATCATCCCAATGTTTATTTTTTGCATATACATTATTGTTGTCCCTAGTAAACGGAATATTAAAAAATGAAAACCAATTTTGTATTACATTGGCAGTTTTATCTTCCTCTTTTGAGAAAGATTGAATAGCGATTAGTTCTTTTAATAAAGTAATTGCTTTTTGTGTAAGCGCTTGTTGTTCCATGATTACAGCGTTATAGTAGTAAATAAGGTTGATGAAGGATGTAGCATACTAGTATCTCCAATACACACTTTGTTCACATTTGCTTTAAGGGCGTGAAAACAATTTTCTAATTTGGGAAGCATACCATCTGCTATGATTTTATCTGATAATAATTTTTGGTATGATGTTAGGTTGATATGTTTTACGACAGAATCTTCATCTGCAATATCCATTAAAACTCCTTTTTTTTCAAAACAATAGTATAAAGTGGTGTCATAATCGGCACTCATTCCAATGGCAATTTCCGATGCAATGGTATCTGCATTGGTGTTTAGTAATTGTCCGTTACCATCATGCGTTAAGGCGCAAAAAACAGGTATTAAAGCTGCTGCTACTAAACTAGAGATAGTTGCTACATTCACTTTATCTACATCGCCTACAAAACCAAAATCTACTTCTTTAATAGGTCTTTTATGTGCTTTTATAGCGTTGCCATCGGCACCACTAAGTCCAATAGCATTACAGCTGTTGGCTTGTAGTTGGGCTACAATATTTTTATTAACTAAGCCAGCATAGGTCATAGTGATGATTTCTAAACTTTCGGCATCTGTTATTCTTCTTCCACCCACTAGTTTAGATTCTATTCCTAATTTTTTAGCAAAATTAGTAGCTAGTTTTCCGCCTCCATGCACCAATATTTTTGGCCCTTCTATTTTAGAAAACAAGGCTAGGAATTTAGAGAGTTCCGTTTTGTTTTCTATAACGTTTCCGCCAATTTTTACTATTGCTAATTTTTGTTTCATAATCCCCACCTTAATCCTCCCCAAAGGGGAGAAGATTTTATTTTTTATTTGCCTCCATAAAATTATTTATTCCTCTCCTTCGGAGGGGTTAGGGGAGGATTCCAGTATCTTCTTCAATACTATTTGTGCAGAATAGGTTCTATTATTTGCTTGTTCTATTACTAAAGATTGATTGCTATCTAATACTTCATCTGCAACCACTACATTTCTACGAACAGGTAAACAGTGCATAAATTTAGCTGCACCTATTTTTTCTTTTGTTATAGTCCAGTTTAAATCTTGTTGTAATACTTTACCATAGTCGTTATAACTGCTCCAGTTTTTCACATAAATAAAATCGGCATTTTCAAAAGCTTTGTTTTGGTCATATTCTATTGCTGTACCTTTTGTAATTTCTGGGTTTAGCTCGTATCCTTCAGGGTGTGTAATTACAAATTCAGCGTCTTGTAATTGCATCATTTGCACAAAAGAATTTGCTACTGCGTGTGGCAAAGCTCTAGGGTGTGGCGCCCATGAAAGTACAACTTTAGGTTTTGTTTTTGTATTTTGTTCTGATAGTGTAATTGCGTCGGCCAAGCCTTGTAGTGGGTGCCCAACAGAACTTTCCATATTTACAATAGGCACAGTAGCGTATTGTTTAAATCCGTTTAAAACTACTTCAGCTTCGTCCTTTTCTTTGTCTGTTAAATCAGCAAAAGCTCTTATGGCAATAATATCACAGTATTGAGAAACTACCTGTGCAGCTTCTTTAATATGTTCAGATTTTCCTTGGTCCATAATAGTACCATCTTCATATTCTAAAGCCCAACCTTCACTGCCAAAATTCATTACAATAGTTTCCATTCCCAAATTCATTGCTGCTTTTTGGGTGCTTAAACGCGTTCTTAGGCTGTTATTAAAGAATAATAATCCAATAGTTTTGTCTTTTCCTAATGCACTATGTTTTCTTGGGTTCTGCTTTAAAGATTTAGCTTCTTCTACCCAATTTGGTAGCGAGTCTATATCGTTTATGGATAAGTAATGTTTCATTTTACTGTATTTTGGTATATTCACTGATGTTATTAATGGCATCGACTATAAAGTTGTCTTTAATGCCATTTACAATCCAAGTTTCAATTTGTGCTTCTTTGGCAATTGTTGCGGCCTCTATTTTAGACTCCATTCCGCCAGTACCATGAGAAGATTTGCTGCTGCTTATTTCGTTTTTTAAATCGATTAAATTAGTAACCGAAGCAATTGTTTTTGGGCTATTATTATCAATAGATTCTTTGGTGTAAATACCATCTGTATTCGTAGCAATAATAAGTAAATCTACCTCTAATAATGCTGCCGTTAACGCTGCTAATTTATCGTTGTCTCCAAATTTAATTTCATCGGTAGCTACGGTATCATTTTCATTAATAATTGGAATAAAGTTATTGGTAACTAGTACATCAATGGTGTTTTTGATATTGTTTTTTGAAGATTGTCTTTCAAAATCTGAATAGGACAATAAGCATTGAGAAGTAAATAAGCCTAGTTCTCTAAAATTTTCTTGAAAAATTCTCATTAAATGTGGCTGACCAATAGATGCTAATGCTTGTTTAATATTAATGTCTTTGCCATTGTGTTCTAATTTTACAAACTGTTTTGCAGCTGCAATGGCACCAGAGCTAACAATGATAAATTCATAGTCGTTTTTAAGCGTAGCAATTTGCCTTCCAATATCTTCTATTTTACCTCTAGAAATCTGATTGGTTTCTTTGGTTAAGGTATTGGAGCCAATTTTTAATAAGATTCTTTTTTTACTCATTTTTTTGTACTGAACTTGTTTCCGTATCTTTTACTACTATTTAATTTAGTTTTTTATTACTACGTTATGCTAGTAAAAAGTTTTAAGCTTGTTATTTGTATCTAAAATATATTTTTTCATCTAACATTTAACTATCTCACTTGTCCGTTTCCTTTTACATACCACTTATTGGTTACTAAATGTTGTAAGCCCATAGGGCCTCTTTGATGTAACTTATCGGTACTAATTGCTAATTCTCCACCTAAACCAAATTGTCCGCCATCTGTAAATCTAGTTGATGCATTATGGTATACGGCAGCAGAATCTACTTCGTTCATAAAAACACCTGCTGTAGCCTCGTTTTTAGTGATTATAACTGCTGAATGCCCACCTCCGTAGGTGTTTATCATATTAATTCCTTCAGTCGTATTTTTTACTTCGCCAATAGCTATTATATAATCTAAAAATTCTTGATGCCAAATAGCGTCATCTGTAATTTTTTGCGTGTCTTCTATATGTGAAAAGGCAGCATCTGTATGTATGGTAACATTGCTTTCTTTTAATTTAGAAATTAGTTTGTTTACAAAAGCTTCTTTGTTAGGAAGGTTTGCATCAATCAATACTTTATCCAAAGCATTACAAACTGATATTTTTGTAGTTTTTCCGTTCACAATAATATCCAATGCCATATTTAGGTCTGCTTCTGCATCAACCAATAAAAAATTATTGCCTCTACCACTTACAATAACTGGGCATGTTGCATGTTTTTTTGTAAACTCAATTAAGCGTTCGCCACCACGTGGTACTATTAAATCTAGTCTCTGCGTTGGTTTTTCTAAAAATGCTTGCGTTTGTGCTCTATCGTATTGTAGATACTCAACCCAATCGGTACTTGCATTATTTGTTTTTAAAGCAGTATGCCATAAGTCTACTAGAAACAAGTTACTCAATACAGATTCTTTACCTCCTTTTAAAAGTATTTTATTGCCAGATTTAAATGCTATTCCTGCAGCCTCAATAGTAACATCTGGTCTAGATTCATAAATAATAAGTACGGTGCCAAATGGTGCTGTTTTATTACTTATTTGCATGCCGTTATCATGCGTAAAATTAAAACGCTCAATTCCTAAAGGGTCTTCCTGGCTTGCCAACTGTTTTAAGGACAATACCATGCTGTCTACTTTACTATCATCAACCTTTAAGCGGTCTTCCATAGCAATATCACCACCATTATAAGCGTCTAAATCTTTTTTATTGGTAGTAATAATAGCTTCTCTTTGTTCTTCTACCAGGCTAGCCATTGTAGTTAAAACAGCATTTCTTGTTTTTTTATCTAATAGTAAACTCATTATAACTCGGCTTTTAAGGCTGTAAAAAATGTGTCTAAATTTTCCTTGGTAATATTTAAAGCAGGTAATACTCTTAACACATGTTTATCTTTTGCACCACCCGTAAACATAAATTGATTGTGGATTAGTTTTTTGCGTAGTTCGGCTACTTCAAAATCAAACTCTAATCCTAGCATTAAACCTCTCCCTTTTACTTTTTTTACCTGTGGAATTTCTGCTGCCTTTTCTACAAAATATAGGTATAAATTATCAGCATTTTTTATTAAATGCTCATCGTGTATTACCTCTAAAACAGCTAAAGATGCAGCGCATGCTAAATGGTTACCGCCAAACGTAGTTCCTAGTAATCCATAAGAAGCTTTTATGCTTTCATGAATAAGAACACCACCAACTGGGAAGCCATTTCCCATTCCTTTTGCAATGGTAATAACATCTGGCTGAATATCATGATGTTGAAAAGCAAAGAACTTTCCACTTCTTCCATAACCAGATTGTACTTCATCTGCAATTAATACAACATTATTTTCTTTACAAAGAGCCGCAACGTTCTTTAAAAACGCGGTAGTTGGTTCGTCTAAACCACCAACTCCTTGTATAGATTCTATAATAACACCACAAACATCCTCTTTTACAATTTCTGCTTTAAAAGCATCCAGATCGTTTAAAGGTAAAATAGTAGCCTTTTGTTGTTTGTTTAATGGAGCATTTATCTTTTCATTATCTGTAACGGCAACAGCAGCCGATGTTCTCCCATGAAAACCATTGTTGAAAGCAATTATTCTGGTTTTTCCATTGTGAAATGATGCTAGTTTTAAAGCATTTTCATTTGCTTCTGCACCAGAATTACACATAAACAAATTGTAATCTTCGCAACCAGATAATTCCCCAATTTTCTCCGCTAATTCTAATTGTAATGGATTTTGAACGGCATTACTATAAAAGCCAATATTGTCTAATTGTTCTTTTATTCTTCTAACGTAATGTGGGTGAGAATGCCCAATAGAAATTACAGCATGGCCACCATAAAAATCCCAGTATTTTTGTCCTTTATCATCTATAACTACACTACCTTTTGCAGATACTGGTGTAACATTGTATAGTGGGTAAACATCAAATAGTTTCATAGTTTTTGTTTGTTTGTTGAGAGAAAAAAACATATGCTTTCTATCTCTCTGCTTTGCATAAAACTCCCTTTGTGGTAATGGAAGAGCTAACACGTTTTTTATTTCGTATTTCTACGGTTGTACTTTACTATCCTTTTTTAATCTGATTTATTTTTTCGAACGAAGCCACAATTCCTTGTATTAGAGAAGAACTTAAACCTTGGTGTTCCATTTCGTTTAATCCTTCAATTGTACATCCTCCAGGTGTTGTTACTCGGTCAATTTCTTCTTCTGGATGATTGCCAGATGATAGTAGTAAACCTGCAGCACCATTACACGTTTGTTTTGCTAACTCATGTGCTTCTTTAGCTTCAAAACCTAATTGTATAGCTCCTTGTGTTGTGGCACGTATTAGACGCATCCAGAATGCAATGCCACTAGCGCAAATAACGGTAGCTGCTTGCATTTGTTCTTCTGGGATAACCATTGTGTGTCCTACTTTATCAAAAATAGCTTTTGCAATTTCTACTTTGTCTTTTCCTTTTGGATTACTACACATACAGGTCATAGATTTTCCAACAGAGATAGCTGTATTAGGCATACTACGGATAATGTTTTTATCACTTCCAATAATACCCTCAATACGTCCAATACTAAAACCAGTAATTACAGAAATAACAATGTGATTGCTTGTTAGTAAGCTTTTTACATCTTCTAAAATTGCTTCTAAATGACGTGGCTGAATAGCAAAAATAATAACATCAGAATTTTTAACCGCTTCTTTATTATCGCTTGTTAAAACAACTTCTTTGTAGTTGCTGTACTCTTTAATGTCATCAAGATTTCTTTTGGTAAGGTACATAGAACTAGCTCCTTTGCTGTCTAGTATGCCTTTACCAATGGCTAATCCTAAATTTCCTGCCCCTATGATTGCTACTCTCATATTTATAATTTAAAGTTCAAAAACTCAAGTTCAAAAGTCATTATTATTTTACGCTTTCTAATTTTAGAATACCCCTGCCTTTAATTGTAATCCTGTTGTTTCTTCAAAACCGAACATTAAATTCATGTTTTGAACTGCTTGTCCAGATGCACCCTTTAATAAGTTATCAATAGCTGAGGTTATTAATAATGTATCATTGTGTTTGTGCAAATGAACGTGACACTGATTGGTATTTACTACTTGTTTTAGGTTGATAGGTTCATCTGAAACATGTGTGAATTTGGCGTCTGCATAAAACGTTTTATACAAATCGATAGCTTCTTCTATACTGCCTTTAAATGGTGTATATGCAGTTGCTAAAATTCCTCTGGTGAAATTACCACGATTTGGAAGAAAAAACAATTCTCTTGCATCTTCTTGTAATGCATGGAGGCTTTCGTTTATCTCTCCTAAATGTTGATGCGTGAATGGTTTGTACCAAGAAACATTGTTAGTTCTCCAGCTAAAATGTGATGTAGGAGATAAGCTAACACCAGCTCCTGTACTACCAGTTACAGCATTAATATGTACTTGTTGCCCTAATATTTTTGCTTTTGCTAATGGCAGTAATGCTAATTGTATAGCGGTTGCAAAACAACCAGGGTTTGCAATGTAATTTGCTTTTTCTATTTCTGTTTTAGAAAGCTCAGGCAATCCGTATATAAATTCTTTACCGTCTAAAACAGCATCAGCATTTAATCTAAAATCATTACTTAAATCAATAATTTTAGTATTTGCTGAGAAGTTATGAGCTTGTAAAAATTTGGTAGAATTACCATGTCCTAAACAAAGAAAAACAACATCTGCATTTAAGTTTACATCGCCTGTGAAATTTAGTTCGGTTACCCCTAATAAGTCTGCATGTGCACTTGCTATTTTTTTTCCAGCTCTTGTGGTACTGAAAACAAAATCTATGGTTACTTCAGGATGATTTAAGAGAATTCTAATAAGTTCTCCGCCTGTGTAACCAGAACCTCCTATGATACCTGCTTTAATCATTACTTTGATTTACGTGATTGTATATTTTTCCTGAATTAGAAAGAATTTTTATAAATCCTTTTGCATCACTGGCAGTCCATCCTTTGTTTATTTCACCATAACTACCAAAAGCATCGGTCATTAAATCGTGCTTAGATTCAATTCCGTTCAACCTAAACTGGAAAGGGTAAAGACTTAAGAAAACATCGCCAGAAACGTTTTTTTGCGTGTCTGTTAAGAAAGCTTCGATGTTTCTCATTACCTCATCTAAATAATTTCCTTCGTGTAACAACATTCCGTAGAAATTACCTTGTTGTTCTTTTTGGAATTGTTGCCATTTACTAAGTGTATGTTTTTCTAATAAATGATGTGCTTTTATTATAATTAGTGCAGCCGCAGCTTCAAAACCAACTCTACCTTTTGTACCAATAATAGTATCTCCAACATGAATATCTCTACCAATAGCATATTTAGATGCCATTGCTTCTAGTTTTTCAATATTCGCAACTGGGTTATTTTTCTCCCCATTAATAGCAACTAGTTCTCCTTTTTCAAAAGTAAGTTTTACATCTGTAGGTTCTTTCTCTTCCAGTTGGCTAGGGTAAGCGCTATCTGGTAATGCTTTTCCCGAAGTTAAGGTTTCTTCACCACCTACTGATGTTCCCCAAAGACCTCTGTTAATAGAGTATTTTGCTTTTTCCCAAGAATAGTCAACACCGTTTTCTTTTAGATAAGTTATTTCTGCTTCTCTAGACAATTGCTCATCTCTAATAGGTGTAATAATTTCTATTTCGGGTGCTATAATTTGAAAAATCATATCAAAACGAACCTGGTCATTACCAGCACCAGTACTACCATGTGCAATATAATTTGCGCCTATTTTCTTAGCGTGTTTTACAATCTCTATTGCTTGTACAATACGTTCTGCACTTACAGATAGTGGGTAGGTATTGTTTTTTAATACATTTCCAAAAATTAAATATTTTACGACTTTATCGTAAAATGTTTGTACAGCATCTATAGAGGTGTATGATGAGGCTCCTAACTGAATTGCTTTTTTGTTTATAGTTGCAATTTCTTCAGTAGAAAAACCACCAGTATTTACACTTACAGCATGTACATCAAAACCTTTGTCTTTAGATAAATATTTTGCGCAGTAAGAAGTATCTAATCCGCCACTGTAGGCTAATACTAATTTTTTCATTTTTTATATATTTTTATTGATGTTGCTTAAAATTTTATTGAATTGTTTAATTTTTAGCTCAAAATAAGGATTTACATAATATTTAAACTTGTGCTCATCACGTAGTTTTCCAATTTTTTCTAAGGTTTCAATTAGTCTTGGGGATAATTCAGGTAGGGAAATATGCTTCATGCCCAATAACTCATTATTACTATGAACAGCAGGTTCTTGAGCTATAGAGATTAGAAAATCTTTATCATATCTTTTTGTAAGAAGATTCATGAGAAGTAACCCTAAGTTCTTATTTCTGTATTCTGAATGAATCCATAGCGATGAACGTTCAAAAACAGAATGCTTATGTATCTGGTGCTTATGGGCAAAAATATGACCGTAAACTTTATTTCCTTTTTTAATTAGGAAACAACCATTTTTTAATCGCTCTAGTAGCATTTCTTTATTTGCAAAATACATAGAGGGAAGCTTTTGAGTTCTTTCAGAAATTGTATCCAGAGTAGTATTCGAAATAGTATAAGTAAAAACAACCTGTAACTCTTGTTCAGAGCAGAATATTTCGGCTTGTTTAATAGCGTTTTTTATGTTTTTGTTCAATTTGGTTTCCATTTGATTCAGTAATAAGAAACTTTAGTAACAGGTTTAGTGCTTACTTTGAGTTATATAATCCTAATAATAGTTCTTTAGTTTTTGTGAAATAACTTCTTGTTGGACTTATATGTAAGTAATTCATAAGCAATTGTAATTTCTGTTGCTGTGGAATTTTCTTAAATAAAATTGAAAAATAGTTTTGAAATTCTGCGGAAATGGACTCACCTATCTCCATAATAATATAGCACCCCTACGGGCGACGGCGAGTAGGTGTAAATACACGAGTAGGAACTAGTGTCCAAAAAGAATTCTGTATGTGTGTCGTAGTATTCATTACTGTGCAAAAATACGAATAAAATTGATTTCTTAATTATAGATTGTTAATTATTACAAAAAGGCTTGTTTTTGTTATGTAATGTTAATAATTCATATGTTATATACCCAAGAAGAGTAAGGTACTCAAGTGTTAAAAGCCATAAATTTTCTGTAAAATCTGGATTTGAGTAGGCAAAATAACTTAAGATAACCATAAATGACCATACTAAAGGAAACCTGAAATCTGAGAAAACAGCAAGTATTATTGGAAATGCAATATACCATGGGTGTACTGTTGCAGATAAAAAGTAATAACAAATTAGTATCCAAAGCATTGAGGTAATTAATGTTCTTATTTTACTATTATCTCTTAAAAATGTAAAAAGGAAAACAATTAAAATTGTAAGTATGGGTGTTATTTTGCCGTAGGTTTTTATAAGTTCCCAAGGTTTGGCATCAAACATAATAGCTACCTGCTTAATTAGATTATAAATGCTCGCATTAAATTCAAAATTAGAGAACCATAATCCTACGGTTGCTGAATAGTTATTTATAAATTCCAAAGAGAAAAATGGAGCTAATAATAGGGCGCAAGTACCACCAACTATTAAATAAAAAAGGACTGTTTTTTTTAGTTTATAATGATTTAAAAATAAAGGTAGAAATAGCAATGGCACTAGTTTTACACCTATTGAAAGTGCATAAATAACAGCTGCTAATTTCCATTGGTTTTTTGATAATAAATAGAGCGACCAAACAAAAAATAAAAGCATTACGCCTTCAAAATGAAGGTTTCCTGTAAGTTCTATAATTATAAGGGGGTTTAAAAAATACCAAAAGATAAGATGTGGTGAGCGGTTTAAGTTTTTGAGGAGCTTTCTTCCGTAGTAAACAATACCAATATCAGAAAGTATAATAACTATTCTCATAAAAGTAAGAGCTCCAAATATGCTCTTACCTGAAAGTAGTGCTGCAATGGCAAAAATAAGCTGGTTTAGCGGTGGATAATTAGAGAAAAATTTAGGACTTAAATCGCCCATGCCTTTATGTAATTCTTGGGCGTTGGCAATGATTAAATCTTTTTGCTCAATTAATACATTTGGAATTTCTAAGTAAGGATTTAGTCCGTTACTGAGGAGTTCTCCATCCCAAATAAAGCGATAAAAATCTTGTGATAAATTTGGAGTGGCTACTAAAAAAACAGCTCTAAATAGTACTCCTGCTACTAGTAAAAATTTAGAATTCCATTTTTCAAATTGAACAATTTTATAGCATAAAAAGAATAAAGCAGTAAAAAGTGATAGTAACTTTATAAAATCTGTTCTGTGTAAATCGTATGCAAAAACACTATATAAAATAATGCACAATAGAGCTAATAGAATTGGAAATCTATGGAGTTTCCAATAGGAATTCATGTTTATGCTTTTGCAGTGAGGGATTTGAAGAACACAAATCCAAAACCTAAGAATAGCATAAAATGAAAGGGAAACAACCCATAATCATTCAGTGGTATTGCGCTGTACATTCCAAATAGGAAATAAATCATTAATGCAGCCTCTAGAATCATATTTGGGGACATTTTTTTAGCTAAATATTTATTGCCTTTCCAAGAGTCTTTTAAGCCGTTAATATTAAATTTCGGGGTTCTTACAAATTCACTTCGTTTTCCTCTATGTCCTTCTAGTACAGCTAAAGAGTTATGTAATGAGAACCCTAAAGCAACAGAAAAGAAAGTAAAAAATAGTTTTATATAATCTATGAAGTTGTCAAAACTACTGCCTTGTATGCTTTTATAGGTAAACCAATAGCAAACAAATAAAATAATAGTACTTACAATAAAGAAACTTGTTACTTCAAAAATCCAGCCTAAATGCCCGTATGAATTTTTTATGTAAAGCATGGGAATACTCAATAGGGCAACTATAAATACACAAAGAAACATGGAGCTGTTTAGTAAGTGCATTACTCCATGGAATTTAGTTTTAAATGAAATGTTTTTAGCGGTGATAACGCTCCAAACAGTTTTTCTAAAGTTTTCTGCGCCACCTTTGTTCCATCTAAATTGTTGCGACCGTGCGGCACTAATTACTACGGGTAGTTCTGCGGGTGTTTCTACGTCTTCCAGGTATTTAAATTTCCAATTTTTTAATTGTGCTCGGTAACTTAAATCTAAATCTTCGGTTAGAGTATCTCCTTCCCAGTTCCCAGCGTCTATAATACAGTCTTTACGCCAGATACCAGCAGTACCATTAAAATTAATAAAATGTCCTTTAGAGTTTCTACCTACTTGTTCTAAGGTAAAATGAGCATCTAGTGCAAATGCCTGTATTTTTGTTAAGGTAGAGTAATCTCTGTTAATATGTCCCCAGCGTGTTTGTACAACTCCAATTTCTTCGTCTTTGAAATAAATAACTGTTTTCTTTAACCAGTCTGAGTCTGGCAAAAAATCGGCATCAAAAATGGCAATAAAATCACCTTTAGCAACTTCTAAGCCTTCTTTTAATGCGCCAGCTTTATATCCTTGTCTATTTGTTCTTCTAATATGGGTAATATCTAAACCAGTAGCTTTTAGTGCTTCAATATGTTTTGCAGTTTCTATTACAGTATCATCTGTAGAGTCATCTAATACTTGTATTTCTAATTTGCTAGATGGGTATTCTATTTTTGCAATATTTTCTAACAAACGTTCCATAACGTATTCCTCGTTATACACTGGGAGTTGTATAGTTACATAAGGTACTTCTTTAGCATCTAATAAATTGTATTTAGGAGCTTCTTTAGTTCTTTTTTTATACCCTAAGTAATTAATTAGTAAATTAAGTTGTGCTAAACTATAGAAGAAAATTAATAGTAAAGCTATAGTGTATATAGCAATGATTATGTAAGAAATAGTTAGGCCCATATTATTTTATACTATATTTGAATATCCAACTAAGGATTTTTATGCCAGCAAAGATAGTGCCTTTTACTGTACCAGATACTTTAGAGATTCCAATTCTTTTCTTATAACGTACAGGTATCTCTTTATATTGTATTTTCTTTTTAAGTACTTTCAATTGCATTTCAACCGTCCAGCCGTATGTTTTATCTTGCATCCCCAATGTTAATAAGGTATCGTATTTTATGGCTCTAAAGGGGCCTAGGTCCGAATATGATGCATTAAAGAGGAATTTCATTAATGTTGTAGCTAATTTGTTTCCAAAAATTTGCTGCGGTGTCATAGACCCTTCTTCTCTTAACTTCTTTATTCTAGCTCCAATTACAAAATCTACTTTGTTTTCTATTATTGGCTTTACAAGCTTTGTAAGCTCTTCTGGGTAATCTGAGTAGTCTCCATCAATAAATACGACAATAGTAGGTTTATTAGACTTTTTACTTATGTAGTTCATCCCACACAGGCAAGCATATCCGTATCCTTTTTTGTTTTCTGTTAAAACAGTAGCGCCAGCTTTTAGTGCGTTTTCAACTGTTTTGTCGGTAGAGTTATTATTTACTACAATAATTTCAGCAACCGATTTTGGGATTTCTTTTATAACCTGAGCAATAGAATCGGCTTCATTATATGCTGGAATTATTACGTTTATATTTGTCATTATCTTAAATCGGATAAATTGTTTTCCTTTTTCGTAGTGTCCTTACTAATTTAGGTTTGTTGTTCGGTTCATAGAAGTGCCAATAGTTTTGCCTAATGTTATTTTGGTAATGTCTTTTTTTAGCTACCTTTCCATTTGTATGATAAAGTGTCCAGTAATCTACTTTATTTTTGTTTAAAAGGCACCCTTCTATTTTTGTGACTTCATTGGAATAGCATTCTTTGTGATAAACTTTTTGTGACTTAGAAGATTGAAAAAACTAAAGGGTAAAAATGCTATTAAAAATATTTTTTGCAACATGTATCTATTACTTCTTGTTTACTAAATTCATCAAATCTACATCATTTCCTAATAATATTTCGGTTGGATTGATGCGACCTTCCTCAGGGCCATTTTCTAATTTTAGAACACCACGAGGGCATACCGCAGAACATACGCCACAGCCAACACAACTAGAACGCACAATATTCTCTCCTTTTTGGGCATATGCACGCACATCTATTCCTTGTTCACAATAGGTAGAACAGTTACCACAAGAAATACATTGCCCACCATTTGTTGTAATTCTAAAGCGTGATTTAAAACGTTGTACGAACCCTAAATATGCAGCTAAAGGGCAACCAAATCTACACCATACTCTATTCCCGAAAATTGGGTAGAAACCTGTTCCAATAACACCTGCAAAAACGGCCCCAATTAAAAAGCTATAAATATTTTGTACGGTTTGTGTTTTTATACCTAAAACAGTACTGGTTTCAGTAAAAAAACTATATAACGTCATGAGTGTCATTCCAACAGCAAAAATTAATACACTATGAATTAACCAGCGTTCTACTTTCCAAGAGAATAATGATTTGCTAGAATGTTGTCTGTAAGGGTCACCTAAAGTTTCGGCTAAACCACCGCAACCGCAAACCCAAGAGCAGTACCATCTTTTTCCAAAAAAATAGACCATTAATGGAATAATTACTAAAGTTAAAATGAGACCCCAAACCAAAATAAATAAGCCAATACCACCACTAGCCAATAAATCTTTTAAATTCCAACTAAAAAAGAAATCATAGTCTAAAGGAAAAGCGTTTTTAAAATCATAATATGGCATTTGCAAACGCACCATAATTTCTGGAATTAAGAAAGCAAATACAATTTGAAAAAATAATACCGAAGTTGTGCGAAACATTTGGTACATATTGTGCCTGTATTTTATGTACATGCGAACTGCCATAACCGTCATAACAACACAATACATAAAGCCATAAACAAACCAATGCCCAGCAGGATTACCACTTAAACTCTCACTAATTGGGTCTACTAAATACGTCCAGTTTACGGCATATTCAGAAGCAAAATAAAGGACTAAATAAAAAGACACTAAAAAGATAAAAACCATCCAAGCAACAAAACCTTGGTTGGTGGCACTTTTATGATAAATATTATCGTTTTTAATTCCTTTCTTTCCCAGTAAAACTACATTAGGTATAATAAATAGCAAAGCACCAATAATTCCCAAACCAAAAGTTAGAAACCACATAATACCTTTGTTATTGGCTATAAACCCACGTCCAGATTTTTTGCCAACTAACGTAGCCATATCACTTGGCTTGCTATATATTTTCTTTCCCCACTCTTTGTTTTTTATATGTTGTTCATTTGCATTTTCTAGCGCAGAAAATATTTTTGGCGATAACCCCAACATGCCATTAAATTTTTTGCCAACAACATTTTTTTGAATGTCTTGGATAAAAACTTCACTCTTTATGTTTTTTTCGACTACAATTTGGTCTAGTGTGGCCTGACTTACTTTAAACGTTCCAATTAATGGTAGGAAAGTAAATATGCCCAAGCCTACTAAAAATATGATGAACCCTATATTTTTTATTATTTTCATAGTGTATGCTATTCGGTTTGTGGTTTAGCGTTTGGATTAAGTAACAAACTCTTACTCGTTTATGCTTTTGTGAAGATCCGTTTCCAGCTTTTTTTCTTGTGGGTTATGGTAGTTCCAAATTCAGTATTGAATTGAGCTATAATTTCGGCTTCATATTGCCTGTAGAATTCAGGATCAAAATTAGCATCTTTTAAATACTCTAATATATAGTTAATGTCTCTTTTTTCGGTAAGCCAACGGTCAAATATTTCATGTCGCATTCGTATACCAAAAGAGTTAATCCCTAAGAATAGTTTTGTGTTTTTATCAAAGGCAATTGTGATGCATATTTTTTCTTTTGAATGTCTCCAATGAAAATGCTGTTCATTTTCTTTTATTCTTCTTTCACTAAATACCCACCCGTAAGTTTGGTATTCTAAGTCTAAAAATTTAGCTGAGTTAAACCAATGTCCTGGTTTGTATTCTGTTAGGTTGCCACAAATAGTTTGTGCCAATGTTTCTCCCATCATGCGGCCTGTATACCAAACGGCTTCTACAGGTCTTCTGTTTCCAATAGCTTCGTGTTGTTCTGCACAATCGCCAATGGCATAAATGTCTTTTATATTGGTTTCCAAATACCTATTTACTTTTACACCTTTTCCTAATGCTATTCCAGAATCTTTTAGAAAATTTATATTAGGAGAAACACCAGCGGTAAGGCCTACAACATTACACTCAATAATATCTCCTTTGTCTGTAACAATAGCCTTAGCTCGTCCGTTTTCATCTGCTAAAATCTCTACTAAGTTTGTCTTTAATCGTAAATCTATATGGTGTTCTAGAATATGTTCGTTAATCATTTTTGATTCGCCTGCGGGCAATACACCATTCCAAAAACTAGATTCCCGTACTAGAAAAGTTACAGGAATATCACGGCTTCGTAGCATTTCGGCCATTTCAATACCTATTAATCCACCACCAACGATTACAGCTCTATTGCACGTTTTGTTATTAGGAGCATTTTCTTCAAGTTTATCTAAATCTTGTTTAGAGTATAATCCTTGTACGCCACCTAAATCTTGTCCAGGCCAACCAAATTTATTAGGTTTAGATCCAGTAGCTATAACTAATTTGTCATAAGAGATAGAGGAGGCACTCTTTAAAATAAGTTTTTTGTTTTGGTAATCAACAGTAGACACATAACCCTTAACTAAATCTATTTTATTTTTTTTCCAAAACCAGTTTTCATAAGGTTGGGTGTGTTCAAATTTCATATGGCCCATGTACACATACATTAATGCGGTGCGAGAAAAGAAGTAATTTGTTTCGGTAGAAATTACAGTAATCTTATTATCAGAGTTTTTGCGTATGTGTCTAGCTAATGAAATGCCAGAAATTCCGTTACCAATAATAACAATGTGTTCCATAAGTTGTAAGGTTGATGAGCTTTATGTCGTTCATAAAGGTAAGAACTTAATTATTGCGTTCTATTTAGAATAGTTTTAAATATGAGCACTTTTTGTAGGGTTCTAAAATTTTGTTCGACACATAATGCAGTAAAATAATTAATACCATCATTTAGAATGATAAAAAATAATAGTCTAATAATCATTTTTTTGTTTGCCTTATCTTTTGGGTATGCACAAACTGCATCAGAATTCTTTTTAAAAGCAGATACTTTTTTTAGTACCTATGTAAAAGATGGTCGTGTAGGCTATAAAGAAATAAAAAGTAATCCTGTAATGCTTAATGAGTTGGTTACTTTAGCTGAAGGGGTAGTAGTTTCTATGGAGAACGTAGCTGAATACCAAGCATTTTGGATTAATGGGTACAACCTTTCGGTAATAAATAACTATCCTTTAAAATCGCCAATAGATAAAGCTGGTTTTTTTGATAAAATAAAACACAATATAGGAGGAAAAAGTATAACACTTAATGATATTGAAAATAAGTTGTTAAGAGATAATTTTTCTAAGGAAGCACGATTTCATTTTGTATTAGTATGTGCAGGATTAGGGTGTCCTCCAATTATAAATAAGGCTTATACGCCAGCAAATTTAGATGCACAATTAGAGATGTAAACAAAGTTAGCTTTAAACAATCCAGATTTTATTAAAGTAAATAAAAATAAGGTTCAGGTATCTCAAATTTTGAATGGTATATAGAAGATTTTACACAAGGAGAAAAAAGCTTGTTAGATTATCTTAATGAGTATAGAACAGTGAAATTACCAGAAAAATCAAAAGTGTCTTACTATCCATATGATTGGAAATTAAATGAACTAAAATAAATCATAATCAAAAAAATATTAAAAATGATTTCGATTTAAAAAAGTATTGTTTTAGCAGGCTTTATGTTTGCATTTGCTATTGTGCTTTCGCAAGAAGAGGAGCAGGAGGTAAATAGTAATATTCAGCATTATATACCTTCAAAACTTATTGGTAAAGGACAAATAGATTTAAAGTGGTTTAATAGTTTGTATACTAAAACTAAGAGTACATTTAATGACGGAAAATATCCTAGTAGAACTTTTTTACATCAACCCTAGAAGTTTACACAGGAATTGAAACTAATAAAAGAAGGAATGTGGTGTAATATTGAAAGCTCGTTCAAATACGATTGGAAGGAGAAATGCTTTTGATGTGTTTAAGTTTGATAGAAAAACTGGAACTGCTCGTTCGGGATTTACTTCTATAGCACCCTTTGTAAAGTTTGTACTACTTTCATCAGTAAGTAATTTTAGTATCCAAAGTTCTTTCTTTATTCCTTTTGTTGATAATGAAGTAGAAAAGGGTGTGTTTTTGATCAAAACGGATTTACATGGCAAAATAGGTTTTTCTAGGATTATACCTTTCCAGGAAATAAATGGCAGTTGTTTTCAGAGTAAAATTCAGAATTTCATTTTGGAGATAAAGAAAAAAGTTTTGCCAACAACAGTTTAGACTCAACTCCAGGTGTTTTTTTAAGTTATTTGTCAAGCTCAAAATTTACTGTTTTAGCTTTAGTTCAACACTCAAAACGTATAGATTTAGGGAATAATTTTGAATAAGATTTTACGGCTTTAGGAGGAGGAGCAAAATATCAATTATCCAAAGCGTTAAATTTAGAAGCGTTGTATACTAACTTTGTTAGGGGTAATAATAATGGTTTATGAGAAACATTTAACCTAGGTAAAGAGGTGTTTCCTAGAAATTAAACATAGAATACATTATTTTAGAAGTCTTACAATTGTTATTTATGAAAAAATTAGGGCTTCTTTTTTTATGTATACTTCAAATTTCATGTGCTATAAAAGGGCAAGAAAAATTTAATGGCGTAAGTTTTGTAGGTTCAAGAGATAAAGCGCTGCAAGAAAATGTGGACGCTATTATAGCAATAAATACAAACTATGCAGCAGTAATGCCCTTTGGGTTCATACGTAATGTAAATTCACCTACAATTGTTTTTAATACAGAAAATCAATGGTTTGGAGAAACTAAAGAAGGAACAAAGCAATATATAGAACTACTGCACAAAAATAATGTGAAAGTGATGCTGAAACCTCAAATTTGGATATGGAAGGGGGAGTTTACAGGAACATTAGCAATGAAAACAGAGAAAGATTGGAGTGCACTAGAAAAGTCATATTCTAATTTTATAATTACATATGCTGCCTTAGCAGAAGAAAAAAAGGTTTCTATTTTATGTATAGGAACGGAACTAGAATTATTTGTTGAAAATAGGCCAGATTATTGGAAAGAGCTTATTAAAGATATTAGAGAAATATACAAGGGAAAACTCACGTATGCTGCTAATTGGGATGAGTTTAAGCGAACTTCTTTTTGGGAAGATTTGGATTATATAGGCATAGATGCTTATTTTCCTTTGTCAGATAAAAAAACACCTACAATAATAGCGTTAAAAAAAGGTTGGCAAAAGCACAAAAAAGTAATTGCAGCTACATCTAAAGAAAAAAATAAGCCCGTTTTATTTACAGAATATGGTTACAGGAGTACAGATTTTAATACGGATAAGCCTTGGAATGTAGATAGGCATAGGAATCCAGTAAACCTAAAAGCGCAATCCAATGCAATCCAAGCTATTTTAGAAGAGTTTTGGGAAGAGGATTGGTTTGCAGGTGGTTTTGTATGGAAATGGTTTATAGATTACGAAAAAGCTGGTGGCGATAAAGACAATAGGTTTACACCGCAAAATAAGCCGGCACAAGAGGTGCTAAAAAATTATTATAAAAAACATTAAAGCAAAACGATGTTAATTATATAATACCATTTAAACTTTGAAAACGTTAGAAAAAGCCTTGACATAGAATTGATAACTTGTTATCGATTTAATTATTTCATTTTCAGCATTTTGTAATAGTTGTTCTATTTTGTTTTCTAAATCTTGTAATGTATCATATATTTTCATTGCAGTTTTATCTTTCATCCATTGCCATACTTTCTCAGCAGGGT
>Ga0209185_1001358_pt1 | contig 21668 bp, 12 predicted proteins | sample SidtaG_2_FD_187425 | JGI IMG/M metagenome (GOLD analysis project Ga0209185, IMG submission 187425) | Marine algal microbial communities from Sidmouth, United Kingdom - Sidmouth_Asex2 metaG (SPAdes) (version 2) | ecosystem: Host-associated > Algae > Red algae > Unclassified | place: Sidmouth... | reverse complement strand
AAAATTCATTCATTATTCATTCAAAATTCATTCACTCATTCATTCAAAATTCATTCATTAATCATTCAAAATTCATTCATTATTCATTCAAAATTCATTCACTCATTCATTCAAAATTCATTCATTATTTCGCTAAAATACGCCGCAGATTTCAACAAACGACTACCGTACCACGAAAACATTTCGCCATCCACAATCATCACCTTCGCATCGGGGCAAGCCGCTTGAAATTCTGCTACATGCTTCATTTTAAAGGGATAAGGTTCGGAAGAAAGCAAAATTATTTCGGGTTGTAGCTGCTGCAATTCCTCTAAATCTGTGGTCGGATAACGCGATTTTTTTTCATACACATTCGTGAAACCCGCTACGCCCATCATCTCGTCGATAAAGGTGTTTTTCGCCGCGACCATGTATGGTTTTTTCCATATAAAATAAGCCGCCGTTAAGCTCGCCGCACGAATGCCCCCCTTTAGGGGATGGGGGTGTTTTGTGTTAATATTTTTTTGAAAATTATCTTCTATAACACGAATTAAATCAGTCGCTTCGACTTCCTTTTGAATGACTTGCCCGACCATCTGTATCATCTGCAAAGCATCATTCAGCGTCGCTATATCGCTCATCCAAACGGGATATTTGGCAGCGAGTTCTTCGATTTGAGTTTGCTCATTTTCCTCCTTATTTCCTATGATAAGGTCGGGATTGAGCGCAGCGATTTTATCAAAATCATACTGCTTTGTACCGCCAATTTTTACTTTCCCTTTGACCTTTTCCGCAGGGTGAATACAAAATTTCGTCACACCCACCACTTCCTCTTCCAAGCCCAAATCAAACAGCAATTCTGTTTGCGAAGGAACGAGGGAGATGATGCGTTTGGGATGCGTGGGGACGCGGATTTCGTGTCCCATTTGGTCGCGTATTAAGTTGAAGTCTAAGATTAAGTTTAAGTTTAAAATGAAATTTTCGCGTAGCGAAAATCAAAATATATCAGCGCAAGTAGTACGCGGCGCAAGCCGGAGGCATTACGCTACGGTTACATCGCTTGAATAATGTCATAATTCGTAATGACATGCTTGCTACCCGCTTTATCTTCAGCAACTACTGCCGAAATTTCCTTATTAATATACTGTCTCAAACGACTGCAAGGTACATCGGTTTTTACCATCGGAAAGGGTTCGTTCATAATCGCCTCGACGAGTTTTTCGGTATTATTCATCGGGTTTTCGAGAATGTAATTAAGTACGGAAGTCTCTGTAATTGAGCCGATTATCGTACCATTATCCATAACGGGCATTTGTGAGATGTCGTTTTCTTTCATCACATTCATCACCTCACGAACCGTCTTAGTTTTTTGTACGGAATAGAATGTTTTATCTTGTTTTTTCTCAATCAAATCTCCTACATTCAATTCATCATCTAAAAAGCCGCGTTCACGCATCCAATCATCATTAAAAATCTTTGCGATATAGCGACTACCGTGGTCGTGAAACAAGACCACAACCACATCTGTGGGCTTCAATTTATCTTTCAATTGAACGATACCAGCCATCGCCGAACCCGCCGAATTACCAACCAACATTCCTTCTTCACGCGCCAATTTACGTGTATAAACAGCAGCATCTTTATCCGTTACTTTTTCAAAATAATCAATCAATTCAAAGTCCACGTTTTTCGGTAAAATATCTTCTCCGATACCTTCCGTTACATATGGATAAATTTCTTTTTCGTCAAAAACACCTGTTTCATGGTACTTTTTGAAGACCGAACCATAAGTGTCAATTCCCCAAATTTTGATGTCAGGATTTTGCTCTTTCAAGTATTTCCCAACACCCGAAATCGTACCACCCGTACCTACACCGACGACAAAATGTGTAATTTTTCCTTCGGTTTGTTCCCAAATCTCCGGTCCTGTGCTTTCGTAGTGTGCGGTGCGATTGGAGAGGTTGTCGTACTGATTGCACCAAAAAGAATTGGGTATTTCTTTACTCAATCTTTCGGCTATTGAATAGTAGGAGCGTGGGTCATCTGACGCTACATTGGTCGGACACACAATCACCTCAGCACCAACGGCTTTGAGGATGTCTACCTTTTCTTTCGACTGTTTATCTGTCGTCGTAAAGATACATTTATAGCCTTTCACCACGCTTGCTATTGCCAAGCCCATACCAGTATTTCCGGAGGTACATTCGATGATAGTTCCACCGGGTTTGATGTCGCCGCGCGCTTCTGCATCCTCAATCATTTTGAGTGCCATACGGTCTTTGACCGAGTTGCCGGGATTCGGCGTTTCGAGTTTCGCCAATATCGTGGCATTTATGCCTTCTGCGATACGATTGAGTTGGATAAGTGGGGTGTTTCCGATGGTTTCTAATATATTTTTGTAGTACATATTTTTTTAGTAAAAATAGTTAATTAGTAAATTAAGAATTAGTGGGTTTCGCAGAGCGAAAGACTTTAGGGAAGAGGAAGAAAATAATCTACCCCAAATGAAGAAGTTATTTTCTTTCACTTAGTGAAATATATAAGAAAAAGAACATTTCAGACGGGTAGATTATTTTTTTCGTCTTCCCTTACCTAATTCACCAATTACCTGATTCACCAACCAACTACTTCAAGTAAGCAATTTTTACATGAAATTTGGGGTCAATCGCGCCAAGTACTCGCGCTACATCCGGCGATACAACGACTTTGACGTTGTAACCATGCACGGCAGACGATACACGCCCGATTACGCGCGCAAAGATAGTTCGATTATTCATTGGATTGGTTATTTTTATAATAGAATTTTCGGGGGCTTTGTTGTGTGAACAGTATAATTTCGCACCTACGAGGGTATTGTTTTTGTTTTGCCAAAAAGCAATACCGTTTTCGTTGCGTTCTTTGTGGGTCACGCTTTGGGCGAGATAACGCTCGCCGAGACGGTCGCTTGCCTCCATTGCAGGGGCAAATTCGCCACTATATTTTGGCTTGACATCAGAGAGTCCGTATACGCTAATCCAACCAATCAAAACCGTATCGCCGGGACTGATAGCATGATTTTTGATATGTGGATTGTGGACGGAAAAGAGTTCGGGTGTCGTATTGAAATAAGTACGAGCGATGCGATAAACCGTTTCGCCCGGCTGTACGAGATAGTATAAAGGTACATTGAGTCGTGCATTGAACCTGCTGTCTTTCAGGCGTTTAATAGCGCGAGTTGGTATGGGGATTTTGAGTTGTTGCCCCAAAGAAAGCGGTGCAGTTTTGACTATGGGATTGTGGTAGTATAATATTTCGGGACTCACACCATAGTACTTGCCGAGTGCGTATAGCGTGTGCCCTTTTTGGATGGTATGAGTGATGGTTTGTTCGCCGTTGGGACTTACTGACATGATTAATGTATCTTGTGGCGTGAGGAGTTGATAGACCCGTAGTGGTGGAGCGGGAAGGGTTTGAGCAGAAGCGGTTAGGACACAAATTAACAAACAAAATAGGGCTAAAACCTTCATTATTTTTGATTGAACGATTTTTGATTTTTGATAGAAGACGAAGATAGTCATATTCTTTTGTATTCAAAAATCGTGTCAAATAGAAAAGGGGTCGGCGGTCCGCAGTTCAACGTGAAACCAACTCGCGTAATAGCGGACGGCGAAGTTCCAAAATCCCCTCCCAAAAAACAAACCCAAACCATTCTCGTCAGCCGTTGAAAACGTCTGCCGTGAATGGTAACAGCGGAAAACCAAATTCAAATTGCTACAATCAATATAAAATCAAAAAGTGTCAATCAAAAATCAAAAATCAAAAATCAGCAAATCGACAATCGTCATTCCGGCGCGTTATGCTTCGACGCGATTTCCGGGCAAACCCTTGGTTGATATTCGGGGGAAAACGATGGTACAGCGTGTATATGAGCAGGCATGCAAATCTGAATTGGCAACACAAGTCATCGTAGGTACGGACGACAAACGTATTTTTGAACATGTACAATCATTTGATGGCGAGGTGATTATGACTTCAAATTTACACAAAACAGGAACGGAACGCTGCGCTGAAATTGCAACGAATATAGAAGCAGACATCATCATTAATGTACAGGGAGACGAACCATTTATCGCCCCCGAACAGATTGATTTATTGATTGATTTCCTCCATGAAAAACCACAATTTACTATCGCAACACTCGCCAAACGCCTTGAATTATATGATGAGCTTTGCAACCCAAATACCGTAAAAACCATCTTCAATCAGTTGGGCGAAGCCATTTATTTCAGCCGTCATCCGATCCCGTTTTTGCGGGACGATGTGCCAGAAAATTGGCTTGAAAAACATGCTTATTACAAACACATTGGTATGTATGGTTATCGCCGAGATACACTGCTTCATATCGCCCAACTCAGCCCTACACCACTCGAACAAGCCGAAAATTTGGAACAATTGCGTTGGATGGAAAACGGCATCCGCATCGGCATCACAACGACGAATCTGGATACCGTCAGCATTGATACGCCGGACGACCTTCTTAGAATAATGAGTGAATAAGATAGCCCTCGTGATTTATTTTGTTCCTGATACTTAGTAACGCATTAACGTAAAAAACATTCACTCATTTAAAAATCACCCATACTCTTACTATTTCCTTCCCTGTCACATTTTTCCTCTTATGGAGCAAATTGTGCATGTGTGAATTACTGAATATTATTGTACTTAGACGGTCGTGTTTTGCTACGACTAAATATTTTTGAAAACAATTTAACTGATGAAAAAGGATTATCGAGTACTTTTTTTGTATTTTTTACTATTTCAAATTCCTCAATATGTATCGGCACAGCAGATGCGTTCCGACCATATTGAAGAGGCAAAGTCGGCATTCAATTTGACAGAAAATGATTTGTCGGATGTTGCGTTGACACATTCGCATACGAGTAAAAAAAGTGGTGTTAGACATTTTTATTACCAACAAAAAGTAAATGGAATCGCTATTCGCGGAGCGAATATAAATATTCATGTTAAGGATAATGAAATATTGAAAATGAATAGTTCATTCATTCGAAATGCAAGTGAAAAAGTAAAAGGTACACCTCGGATTGATGCAAAAAATGCCTTGACTCGAGTTGCACAGCATTTAAATTTTCCATTAAATAATTTTCTAAAAATTAATAAAAAAAATACCACCGCGAATCAAAAAACGACATTCGACCACAAAAACATTGCTCTCGAACCCATCACGGCTGAATTGGTTTATATTTTCAACGAAAGAAAAAAACTACGCTTAGCGTGGGAGGTGAATTTATATGAATTAAATGGAGCGCATTCATGGCTTGTCGCAATTGATGCCGAAAATGGGGAAATCATCAAGCAAGAAGATAGGGTATTGCATTGTGATTTTGGTACGCCACCCCCCAGCCCCCTAAAGGGGGAGTCCGCTCTATCTACTAAAGGGGAGTCTACGCACCAATGCCAGGTGCAGAGTTGTTCCCCCCTCAGAGGGCTAGGCGGCGATAAGAATAATTCCACTGCCGACGGCTCATCTTATAACACCTTCCCCCTACGCATAGAAAGTCCCAACCACGGCACACGTAGCATCATTACCGAGCCTGCCGATGCAGTTGCTTCGCCCTTTGGTTGGCATGACACCAATGCTGTGACAGGTGCGGAATACACCATTACAAGAGGCAATAATGTACACGCCTACGATGACCTCGACGGCAATGATAACACATGGGGATACAGTCCTGATGGTGGAGATTCGTTGATGTTTGATTTTCCTTTGGACTTAAATAACTCACCTTTTCAAAATCTTGACGCTTCAATTACCAACCTTTTTTATTGGAATAATCTGATGCACGATGTTTGGTATCAGTATGGTTTCGATGAGGCTTCGGGCAATTATCAGGCAAATAATTATGGTAGGGGAGGATTCGGTGGCGACCATGTGGAAGCACAAGCGCAAGACGGAAGTGGTACAAATAATGCAAATTTTTTGCCAGGCGTGGATGGCACAAGCGGACGTATGCAGATGTTTATTTGGGAAAATGTCAACACCAGTTTTAAAGTAAATTCGCCGATAGGCGCTGCGGGTACATATAATGCGGCTTTTGCCGAATTTGGTCCGCAAGATTTCAGCGTCACAGGTGATTTGGTTGTGGTCAGCGATACGACTACCAATCCGACATATGGTTGCGATAGTATTATTAATGCTGCTGCAATTGATGGAAAAATCGCTTTGATAGACAGAGGCACATGTTCTTTTGTCAAAAAAGTAATTAATGCACAAGCGGCAGGAGCTATCGGCGTGCTGATTTGTAATAATATAGATAATGTAAGCGGCATGGCAGGAAGCGACCCGACGATTACGATTCCGACGATAATGATTGCCAAAAATCAATGTGATTATATTCGTGCTCAAATTCCGGGAGTGAATGCGACACTTATCAATAATACTGCCTTTCAATCTGATTCTGATTTGGATAATGGCGTTGTGGCGCATGAGTACGGGCATGGCGTTTCTACACGCCTCACAGGAGGCGCAAGCAATTCTTCTTGCCTAGGCAATGAAGAACAAGCCGGAGAGGGTTGGAGTGATTGGTTGGGTTTGGTAATGACTGCAAATCAGGGAGATACGTCCCAAATGCCACGTGGAATCGGCACGTATTCGCTTGGGAAACCAACGACACATGGCGGCATTCGCAGCTATCCGTATAGTACGGATATGGCGATAAATCCACATACTTATAATAATATTAAAATGGAAGTTATACCGCATGGCGTAGGCTCGGTTTGGTGTGCGATGATTTGGGATTTGTACTGGGGTTTGGTGGATATTTATGGCTACGACAACGACATATATTACGGAGTAGGTGGCAATAATATAGCCATGAATCTAGTCATCGAAGGCTTGAAATTGCAGCCATGCAGTCCGGGTTTTGTGGATGCGCGAGATGCTATTTTATTGGCAGACCAGATGATGTATAATGGTGATAATGAATGTTTGATTTGGCAAACTTTCGCACGACGCGGACTTGGGTATAGTGCTTCGCAAGGGAGTTCGGACAGTCGCAGTGATGGTACGGAAGCCTTTGATGTACCGCCTACATTGCGTGGTGCAACGGTCTCAAAAACAGTTGATAAAACCCAAGTTGTACCTGGCGATACGCTTAGTTTTACCTTAGAAATAACAGGCGGAAAATGCTTTGATGTTGCCAATGTAAATGTCATTGATAGTCTGCCCAACGGCTTAAATTATTTGCAAGGCTCGGCGAGCAATGGCGGTACACACAACAATAAAACGCTCTCTTGGGCGGCGATTCCTTCGGTAGCGAAAGATGCGAGTTCTAGTTATACTTATCAAGCCATTATTGACAGTAATTATTTGGCAGCAGCATGGGACACCCTTTGGTATGATGATGTAGAAACGGGAGACGCAAATTGGGAAATTTCCAACGTTGCGAACAACAGTAACTGGACAAGAGTAACCGCCGATAACTGTGGCAGCGCAGCCTGGTATGCGGCAGAGTTGTTAGCCACCTCGATTAGTGAAAATCAGTACCTCACCATACCTTTGACCACGCTTGGCGCAGATGCAGAATTGGTATTTACGCACTGGTTTGATACCGAAACCAATTGGGATGGTGGCACCATCCAACTCTCTGACGATGACGGCTTGAATTGGATAGACCTAGGACCATACATGACACAAAACGGTTATAACGATTACATTCAAAACAACCCTGCAAAACAGGCATTCGCAGGGAGTAGTGGCGGTTGCATTGAGACAAAAATAGACCTAAGTAGCTTCGCTGCAGCGAATGTACTCATTCGTTTCAATTTTTATTACGATCAGTATGTAGCCGGACAGGGCTGGTATGTAGATAATGTTTATTTGGCATCAAACGATATTCTAATCAATACGGTTCATCTGACCTCTGATGTCAACTCAGATTCTGGTTACGTCGGCGTTGAAATCGTGACTTGTACGCCCATCGAGCTATACCTCAACCTCGAAGGCTCGTATAATACGCTCACCAACGAAATGACAACCACGCTCAATACAATTCGAGGTTTACTACCAGGACAAACGCCAGTAAGCAATCTCGTCACGCCCACTCCCGACGGGCAACCTTATAATGTAGCCCCTTGGAATTATGCAGGTACAGAAGGATTAAACTGGACAGATGCGGACTACGCAAGCAGTGTCGTCGATTGGGTCTTACTTTCTTTTCGTTCAGGTAGGGCAAAAAATACGGAACTCGCCCAAACCGCCGCTTTACTGCATAAAGATGGACGTGTTGAAATTCTTGATAAATGTATTTTAGATACTTCAATAAATTTCAGTGCAGCCAACGTTGTCGTCGAACATCGCAATCACATGGGTATCATGACGCCTATATCTGCAAGTGTGTCAAGTGGTAAATTGGAATACGATTTTCGTACAAAAAATAGCTTCGATGACCAAACAGGCTTTGGACAAAAGCAGCTTTCGACAGGCAACTGGGCAATGTACGCAGGTGACATGAATCAAGCAGATGCACCAAGTTTTGATATCAATGCCAGTGATAAATCTCCTTGGTTAGATGATAATGGCAATTTTAGCCTCTATCTAAATACCGACCTCAATTTGGATGGCGATATTAATGGGCAAGATAAAGCGTACTGGAACGAAAATAATGGAATTTCGTCGCGTGTACCAAAATAGAAGTCAATAAGGGAAGAGGAAGAACAATTCAGACGGGTAGATTATTTTCTTCCTCTTCCCTTAGTATATTAGTTAGGGCGTGTCCCCCTCCTTATCAGTCGGGGGTCGGGCTATCCGGCACTCTCTCCATTCCGCTATCGCTACATTACGTTCAAACAACACCTCCTATCCCTCACGCAAAAAAGACAAACGAACAGACGAAAAACGAACGAGTCAAGATGTAGTATTTATTTTCTTTCACTTATGAAAATCCTTGTATAGCTTGGCTATGCGCGGTTTTCATGCCTTGAAAAAGAAAAAATAAAGTCGTCAATAACCTGCATTTATTAAAACCTTGTTCCTTACAATTTTGACGTGGTTATTTTTTCGATATTTTTCCTTACAAAAACCGCACATAGCCTACGCTACAGCCTATCCCGTACTTGATTCGAGATAAGGATTTTTGCAGGGAAAAATAGCGGAAAAAGAAACCGTCAAAAACTAAGGATATTTTTGTCTCACTACCTAATCACTACATTTGTCAAAGAACCTACTTTATCAATGAAAAACTAATTCACATTTCGCGTTCCTAACGCCAAACGTGAATTAGTACTTATCAGAAATAAAAACAATAAAACCCCCGAAACCCATAGAAAAACCCCAAAAAAGACCACTATCTTTGCCCAATGCAAAATGTAGACGAATTACGCACCCAATTCCTCCAATACTTAGAGAAAAATCGGTTCACCCAAGAGCCGCAAAGACTGTACGACCCCGTCAATTACATCTTGAGCATTGGTGGCAAACGTATGCGCCCTGTCCTGCTCCTGCTGGCTTGCCGTATGTTTCAAGACGATGTCACCGACGCGCTTCCGGCGGCGTTTGCGATAGAGATTTTCCACAACTTCACCCTACTGCACGACGATATCATGGACGATGCGCCGCTGCGCCGCGGCAAAGCCACCGTACACGAAAAATATAATACCAACACCGCCATCCTCTCCGGCGATGTGATGATGATTTATGCCTACGAATACCTCGCTAAATCCCCTGCACCACTCATTTCTGAACTGCTCGGCAGCCTCAATCGCGCAGCCATAGGTGTATGCGAAGGGCAACAATACGACATCAATTTTGAGACTGCCGAAAACGTCGAACTCAGCGAATACATACTCATGATTGAGTACAAAACTGCCGTACTAATCGCGGGAGCTATGCAAATAGGCGCACGCATTGGTGGAGCAAGCGAAGCCGACGCACAACATGTTTACAATTTCGGACGAGACGTCGGTATTGCCTTCCAATTGCAAGACGACATACTCGATACCTTTGGCGACCCGAAAAAATTTGGGAAAAAAGTAGGTGGCGATATTGTACAAAATAAAAAAACATTCCTCACCATAAAAACCCTCGAACTCGCCGATGCCAATGACACTCAAAACCTCCACCAACTCATGCAGACCACACCGCCTGACGAAGCCACTAAAATACAGAAAGTCAAAGATTTATACGAAAAATATAATATCCGCAGCATTGCCGAAAAACAAATGAACACTTACCTCGAAAAAGCACTACATCATCTCGATGCAGTGAGTGTAGCCGATAATCGGAAAACTGAAATCCGCGAATTGGCACGTTATTTAATAAATAGACAAGTGTAACGAGGGCTTCACCAAATTGATAATTGAGAATATATAATTGATAATTTAAGGGATGAAAAGATAATAGACGTTACATCTTTACGCCGTTATTTTTTCTTTACACGAACCAAATTTGACGCGAATAACGGGTTATTTAAGGAGAATTTGGTGAGGTATAAAGGAAAAAGAACAAGTCGAGAATATACATTTATTTTGTTCCTGATACTTAGTATCAGGAATTAAATAAATGTACATTCTTCGCGTCGTTATTTTTTCTTTAGACAAACCAAATTTGACGCGAATAACGGGTTATTTAAGGAGAATTTGGTGAAGTATAAAGGAAAAAGAACAAGTCGAGAATATACATTTATTTTGTTCCTGATACTAATCATTCTCATTCTTTTGATAAAGATCTCGGTATAAAAATGCGTGTATCTTATGAACTTGACTTCACATTAAATCAGTTGAGTGTGTAAAATATTAGGGGAACTTTAATTTGTTTGAATGTATCATAAGTTCGTGGTATTAGAGGTACGTTAGTACCGACCCCGTTTGTAGCAAAGTTTGAATAACAAGCTCATAAGGTACGTTAGTATTGACCCCGTTAGTGCGTATAAACGGAGTCGGTGCTAACGCACCTTATGAGTTTGGGAGGAGCTTTCTTGCACCAAACGGGGACGGTGCGCTGCACCTTTTATATATAATTGCCCCTAATGTTTTACACATTCAAATCAATTGCTTATTTCCATAAATGCCTTTTTTGATGCTTTACCAAAACCATCCCTATGGCTATCGGGATTGATTTTCAGTTTGTAAAAATTTAAACATGCTTTAAACAAAATGGGAATTAGAAAATTAAAATTTATGCCGTAAGTGACTGATATTAAGTATTTTAAATTTTATAAAAAAAATAGTATGTAGTATTTTTTGGTTCTTTGACAAATTCAGTGGTTGTTCGTTTCTTGCGTAAGGGATAGTAGGTGTTGTTTGAACGTAACGGAGCGATAGCGGAGTGGAGAGAGTGCCGGATAGCCCGACCCCCGACTGATAAGGAGGGGGATACGCCCAGTTATTATTCATTTCACCGAATTTGTCAAAAAACCTAATTTTTTACGTAAAGTCTTGTTAAATAAGTGTTTACCTAATTTCCGAATAACCCGGTTCTCTATGTCTAAAGTCTGGAAGCGCATAACACCTACAAAACAAAAATATACTTCGTTTTTATTCTGTATATTTGCGGTTATTTTAATTATAGTCTTTTGACGAATCCTGTGGAGTCAATAAAATTAGGGCGTATTCCCCCTCATGAGTTGGGGGCGTGTCAAGCAACCTTAATTATTTACGGAATTGACCATTAATTGGGCAGCACTGTTAAGTGCAAAATATCGGTAGCTTTTTTGGGATGAAAATTTGTTTTGAGTGCCTTTAGGTACTCCATATTACGAACTTAAAGGCTCGTTTGACGTATTTTTATTGAAAAATTCTATCAATATTCGACCTCTAACGAGGTCATATAACATTTTTCCTAATTAATGGTCAATTCCAATTATTTATAAATCGAGGCACTAAGTACTTGCGTTAGACTTAATCTTTTCCGATAGTTATCGGGGTAAACTTAAACTTAACTAAGATAGCATGAGAAGAAGCATCATTCAGATAACACTTTTGGTCTTGAGTATACTTTTGTTCGTACCAACTGCTCAAGCACAAACCGACAAACTCAAAAAAGCAGACAAGTATTACGAGTTATATGCCTTTCGGCAGGCGATTCAGCTCTATGAAGATGTGTTGAGAAATAATCCGACCAACTACGATGCAGCCTCTCGGCTGGCAGAGTGTTATCGGCAGATTGGAAATGTGAGCAAAGCTCGTGAGAACTATGCACGAGCGATTCAGAACCCTAACGGTGACCCCGTAGATATTTTTTATTACGCCCAAGCATTGCGTTCTGAAGGACGATATAATGAGGCGAAAGCCCGCTTTCTCGAATACGCTAAAAGCGAACCGGCACTTGGCAGTCACTACGCTCGTAGCTGCGACTATGCCCTCAATAATGCTGCTGGAGAGTCTCAATTTGGCGTAAGTTCCGTCAGTAATATCAATAGCGTAGCCGCCGATTTCGGACCAGCTTTTTATAATAATCAACTCATGTTTTCGACCTTTCGCAAAGGAAATAACAACGATAATGATGCTTTCAACCAGCTCTATATTTCCATGCGTTCGGGTACACAACTCGCGCTACCACAGCCACTTCGCAAAGATTTTCAAGCAATTATGAACGAAGGCAGCCCCTCATTCACCCAAAACGGCAGAAGAGTGGCTTATGTCAAAAATAATAATAATTTCACCAATGGCGTCATTCCACTCATGGGGAGTGGTGCCAAATTGGATATTTATTTGGCGGACGCACTTTCGCAAAGTGACTGGCAAAACCCCGAACCTTTCCCCTACAATGGACGGAAATATTCCAACGGCTACCCCTACCTCACGCCCGAGGGCAACACACTTTATTTTGCCTCAGATGTACCGGGTGGTTATGGCGGATTTGATATTTATAAATGTGAAAAAATTGGTACAGACTGGTCTGAACCCGTCAATCTCGGCGAACAAATTAATACGGGCGGCGACGAAATTAGCCCTTATCTCGTAGGTACGACCCTCTATTTCTCTTCCAATTGGCATGACGGCTACGGCGGTTTGGATGTATTTAAAAGTGTAAATATCAATAAAGAATGGAAACAAGCCGTCAACATGGGCAGAGGCATCAATTCGCCTCGCGACGATTATGATTTTATTTACAAACCCTACGAAAAAATCGCTTATTTCACCTCCAATCGTGCCGGTGGGCGCGGTTATGACGATATTTATAAAGCCCTCGCGGGTGCTTCAACTCCACCTCCGACCACAGGCACAATACCTGTTACGACTGTTCCAACACCAACGACGACCATCCCCACAACCACCATTCCATCTAACCCCACGACCACCATTCCATCTAACCCAACGACCACTACACCAGGCATCGCACCCGACAGAATGGCACTCACCATCATAGACGAGGAGACTAAACAGCCAGTTGATGGCGTACAAATCAACCTCACCGCCTGCGGTGGAAGAGTCTACACAACCGATATAAACGGTGTTGCGATATTAGAAAAATTCACCGAAGATTGTAGCATCCGAATCAGCAAAAGCGGCTACGGAGAAAGCATACATCGCTTCCCTATGCTTGCCAAGTTACAAATCTCCATCATACCACTCGAAGGCGCATTCACGGGCATCGTCATGGATTCGGAATCAGAGCAAAGGCTACCGGGCGTTCTCGTTTTGGCAACCAATCGAAGCACTCAAAGTAGCGCGAAAGCTACCACTGACGCCAGAGGTCGCTACGCACTCCAACTCGAACCCAATGCCAAATACATTTTGAGCTATTCCAAAACGGGCTATATCAGTAATGCTCGCAGCCTCGATACAAAAAGCCAAGGCATTAACCTCGGCTTTCACGAAATGGAAGTTTCACCATACTTTAACCCCGGAAATGTAGTCGTCGTACCTACGCCACAGCCCCAACCTTCACAACCGCAGCCGACACCACCGCCCGTTATAGTATCGCCGCCTCCGGTAGTCATTCAGCCTACAACCACTCCGCCTGCTACTTCTACGAGTAGCGGTTACGAAGTCCAAATCGGTGCATTTTCTTCCCCACGCGCTGGTCAATTTCGAAGCCTTGAAAGCCTCGGCAGCGTATATTATGACTTAAAAAACGGTTTGGCAGTCTATAAAGTTGGCAAATTTGCGACCTATCCAGACGCCGAACGTGCGCGAACCATCGTACGCAATAGCGGCTATCCAGACGCCTTTGTCCGTCGTACATCGCGCAGCGTACCTACTTATACGCCGCCTACGTCTGTGCCGACTACACCTGCCGCTACACCCACAAGCGGAACGGTTTACAAAATTCAACTCGGCGCATTCCGCAACCCCAATACTGCCGGATTCGATCCCAACCTCAAAAATTACGGAACCATACAGCAAATCACTCGTGCCGACGGTATTACCGTCTTTTTATTGGGCGATTTTTATACCATGTCCGAAGCCACTGCCGCACAGGAAAACGCCAAAAGCCTCGGTGTTAGTCAGGCTTTTATTGTCAAATATCGCAATGGTGTGAAAGTGAAATGATGGTGAATGGACGCTTGATGACAGGCGGATGTTTTACTGACGATATGTAAAATTAAAATTGCAGGCGCATTAAAAGCGTCTGCAATTTTTTGTGAAATATGCAGAGTCACGCCCCATTTGGCGACTATCGTGGGGCGAAGTGCCGATAGCTATCGGCATTCACCGTCCACCGTTTATTAATTTAACAAAATCTTAATAGCAAATTTTCCTAATTTTTGTTTAAATTTGTGGTTGTTCTAAACAATTCCGTGTAAGGATTCATTCTATTTTAGATAAAAATATAAATTTATACAAATGAAAAAAATAGCAACATATTTCAATCTCGCCTTGCTCATTGGTACAATGGCATTCGCAATCACTTCCTGCAAATCAGATAAAACAGCAGAAGCCGATGCACAAATCACTACGACAACTAAAACAGTAGCCCCTACCAAAACGGCATCTAATCAACTGACTGCCGAGCAACGTCAGGCGCAAGCCAACGCACAACGTAAGGCACAACAACAAAGAAAATCTAAAAGCTACGAACCAAAAGTTCCCGGCGGGAAAATCAACTGGGTATCTTTCGAGCAAGCTGAAAAAGCAATAGCAAACAAGCCTAAAAAAGTATTTGTCGATGTATATACCGAATGGTGTGGCTGGTGCAAAAGATTGGATGCAGCTACATTTGCTGACAAGCGCGTAGCTGATTATATGAATGAAAATTATTATGCAGTAAAGTTTGACGCTCAACATCCAGGCGCTATAAAAGTAGGCGGCAAACAATACGCAAACCCAAGATTCGACGCTTCCAAGCCAAAAAGAGCGCGTAATGCAACACACGAATTGGCACAAAAGTATGGTGCAAGAAGCTACCCAACAGTGCTTTTTCTTAATGAGAAATTGGACTTGATACAAGCAGTTCCGGGCTACCGCGATGCAGATGGTTTTTTACCTATTTTGGAACAATTTAATAAAATGTAATTTTTGTTCCTGATACTTAGTACACTGTTTCACAAATTTATTTACTTTTTTGAGTATTTCTTTTAAAATGACTCTTCACCAAAAAATCCTTAAATACAGTGAGTATTCGCGTCATTTTTGATTCGATTCATTTCAAAATAAACGTCAAAAAATGTAAATAAATTTATAAAACAGTGTACTTAGTTCTAAGTTCGTTTTAAACTTGAACTTAAACTTATTTTAATTAAAAATGAAAAATTTCATCATCATATTACTGGTTCTTGGGCTTCTATTTAGTGCGACTTCTTGCAAGCAAAGTACAACTGAAAATAGCCCGGCAACCGCCACTATACAACAACAAGCAAAACCTGTTGCTGTCAAGCCAACCAACCAAGCACAAGCCAAGCCGGGTGCAAACTCCCCCATCAACTGGATGAGTTTTGCAGAGGCGCAAGAAGCCATGAAAAAAGAGCCTAAAAAACTCTTTGTAGATGTATACACGCACTGGTGTGGACCTTGCAAAATGTTGGATAGAAACACCTTTTCCAACGCACAATTTGCCGAATTTGTTAACCAAAATTACTACCCGGTCAAATTCAACGCACAAGACGAAAACGACATTGTTTTTGGTGGAAAAACCTTTTCCAACCCAACTTACGACCCCGCAAAAGGTCAGTATCGCCGCAACGGTACCAACCAACTCGTAGGAGCTATGGGCATTCGTGCCTTCCCGACAATGGTTATTTTGAACGAGCAATTAGAAATCATGCAATCTGTAAGAGGCTACAAAACAGCACAACAATTGCAGCCCATTCTTGAGCAATTTGCCAAAATGTAAGTACTGAAAATTTCAAAAAACAAATTTCAAATTCCGATTCAGGAACAGGGTTTTAATAAATGCAGGTTCTTGACGACTTTATTTTTTTCTTTTTCATGCCTCGAAAAAGAAAAAAATAACGGCGTCAAAAAACTTAATTTCTTTCACCAGGAGAAGACGAAAAATATAACTTACCCGTCTGAATTGTTCTTTTCCCTATATGTTTCACTAAATATAATTCTCAATGAATGAATTTTGAATGAAAGAATCATGTTGAGTTTTGATTGAAAACGCCTTTTTTATGTTCGTGTTTGGATTCATTCATTCAAAATTCATTCACTCATTCATTGAAAATTTACGTAAACGCTTATGAAAACAATCAAATTACTAAGGGAAGAGGAAGAAAATAATCTACCCCAAATCAAGAAGTTATTTTTTTTATATGTTTGGCTAAATTTGACGCGCATAGCCGAGCTACAGCCTGTCCCGTACTTGATTCGAGATAAGGAAGATTTAGTGAAACATATAAGAAAAAGAACAATTCAGACGGGTAGATTATTTTTTTCGTCTTCCCTTACACTCTTATCCTTACTATTTTTCGTGCAATTTCTTGATGCTCAACCCGTAAAAAAAGTACTCATCGAAAAATACACATCTGCCTATTGCGGTAATTGTCCCCGTGCGACCAATATTCTCAAAGACATCACCGCCAATGAGGAAAACGTCATTTGGCTCTCGCACCATTCTGATTTCATACCCGATGCTATGTACGTCGGCGATTTGGACGAGATGTATTACGATTTTGCGAACAGTGCGCCGCGTGCCAGCTTTGATCGCGTACTATTCGATGATGCCAATCGAGTTGCGGTTACCTCTGGCACGTGGGAGGATAGACTCACCCAACAACTCAACGAACCCGCTATTGCAGGTATCGCCATTTATGGAAATACACACAATAATCAAGTATTTTTTACGGTCGATGTCAACTTCGTTTCCGCACCAGAGGTAGGCGATTTGAGACTTTCCGTTTTCGCTGTGGAGGATGTCGTTGTGGGTTCGGGAGCTGGCTATGACCAAAGCAATTACGATAATAATAACCCGGATAGTCCACTCTACCAACAAGGGCAACCCATACCAAATTATGAGCACCTCAATGTCACTCGTGCCATTATTTCCGACAATTGGGGAACAGCCGGCATCATACCTGACAGCCCCGAAATAGGTACAAATTATTCTTACGAATACACCTATCAAGTTCCCGAAGAATTTGATTTTGAAAAGATTCGCATTGTAGCGGCACTACATTATTACGATGAAAATGATTTGAACAAACATTATCTTCTAAACGCAAACGAGGATTACGTAGCTTCATTTCTCGGCATAAATACGACCGAACCCAATACGCCCACTTTGACCAATTTTCCCAATCCATTCTCAAAACATACTTTTATCGAAATCAATAATTTACCACAAAATGTCACCGTATTAGCATATTCATTGACCGGAAAAATCATCGCACCTGATTACCAAATCGAAAGTAGTGGCATAAAAGTTGACGCGACTACATTGGCGTCAGGCGTTTATGTATACGAAGTCCTCGCAAAGGATGGGATGGTGCTCGGAAACGGCAGATGGGTCGTAAAGTAAGGGAGGACGAAGAAAATAAGCTACCCCAAATGAAGCAGTTATTTTTTTATATTTGGCTATATTCTCCTCATCCCAAATGCTTTCGAGATGAGGAGAATATAGTGAAACATATAAGGAAAAGAACAATACAGACGGGTAAATAGCGGGACAAAAATAGGCTTAGTGAAAGAAAATAAATAACTTGCCCCATTATGCTTGTTCTTTTCCCTTCTAAAAAGCACAAAAAATAGTTCCGTAGCGATGCTATGCAAAGATTTTTTGAATTCTTTAGAAGAAAAAATTACGGCGCATTATGGAACAATTTATTTAATTTCTTTCACTAAGGATATTTTTGTCTCATTACTTAGGTTATTTTTTTCGCCTTCCCTGTGATTTCAATCGCATAAGTTGACTGCTAATACTGAATGCCCTAAAGTAGTCATTACGAAGTTTTCAGTCAACCTGTAAAATGGTCATCACGGTATTCTTACTTACCCATCTTAGGGCGTGTCCCCCTCCTTATCAGTCGGGGGTCGGGCTATCCGGCACTCTCTTCGTTCCGCTATCGCTACATTTCGTTCAAACAACACCTCCTATCCCTCACGCAAAAAAGACAAACGAACAGACGAAAAACGAATAATCACTACATTTGTTAAAGAATCTTTATCTTCATCCCTTAGTGAAAGAAATTAAATAACATGTGCCATTATACTCGTCTTTTTTCCGTCTAAGAATCCTTTGAAATCCTTATCCCAAATCGGGGTTCGGGACAGGCTGTAGCTAAGGCTATGTGCGGCTTTCAAAAAATCCTTAGACAAAAAAAATACTTCGCATTATGGGACATCTTATTTAATTTCTTTCACTAATCTACTTATTTTTCCTACTATGAAAAAAATTATCTTTTTTCTCGTTTTACCCTTATTTTTCATCGGATGTTCATCCCATGAAAACGATAATTTGTACTCGCCCAATTACGCTGAATATAGCGAAAATGTTACGGGCGACAATTACAACGAAATCGTAGAAAACCCCTTCATCAATGTAGCCGACGAATCTACCTCTACATTTTCCATTGATGCAGACGGTGCATCGTATGCGAATGTTCGTCGTTTTTTGCAGCAAGACAATCAATTGCCCATAAAAGACGCAATACGTACCGAGGAATTGATTAATTATTTCGATTTGAGCTACGCATATAATGAAACGCAACATCCCATTGATTTGAACGGTGAAGTAAGCGAATGTCCGTGGAATGAAGGCAATAAACTGCTACGTATCGGCATCAAAGGCGAACCGATTGTAGGAGAATTACCACCTTCAAATTTTGTATTTTTGATAGATGTATCTGGTTCAATGTCAAGTGATGACAAACTCGGATTGCTCAAAGAAGGATTCAACCTTTTTGTAGATCAAATGGATGCCCAAGATAGGGTAGCAATTGTGACCTATGCAGGTTCGGCGGGTGTGGTACTCGAATCGACGTCCGGTGCAGAGAAACAAAAAATCCGGGATGCCATCAATGGCTTAGGTTCGGGTGGCAGCACAGCAGGTGCACAGGGCATTATTACGGCATACGAAATCGCACAGGCCAACCAAATTGTGGACGGCAACAACCGTATTATCATTGGTACGGATGGTGATTTTAATGTCGGTCCCAGTAGTCAGGAGGACTTGGTGGCACTGATTGAGGAGAAGCGCGAATTGGGGGTTTTTATTACTGTACTCGGTCTCGGCAGAGGCAATCTCAACGATGCCGCACTCGAACAAATCGCTAATAACGGCAATGGTACGTATGAATATATCGACAATGTAAAACAACTTCAAAAGGTGTTCATTTACGATTATAGCAAGTTTTACACAGTAGCGAAAGATGTAAAAGTGCAAGTCGAATTTAATCCTGAAAATGTAGAATCGTACCGCCTGATTGGCTACGAAAACCGCATACTTGCCAATGAAGATTTTGAAGATGATAATGAAGATGCCGGAGAAATCGGCGCAGACCAAAATATCACCGCTTTATACGAAATCGTCCCTACGGGGAATGTTGATTACAGAAATGTTCCTACGTTTACGATTGATTTTAGGTATAAAGAACCGGATTCGGATGTGAGTGTACCTATGAATTTGGAGATATACGATGCAGGCAATACTTTTGCACAATCGACTGATTTTATGCGATTTACGTCAAGTGTAGCATCATTTGCGCTCTTGTTACGTGATTCGGAATATAAGGGTACAAGCACTTACAGCGATGTACTTCAGTGGCTAGACGACACTAATTTAAATGATCCGAATGGCTTCAAACAAGAGTTGAAAGTCCTGATACAAAAGGCAGAAAGTTTGTAATAAAAGCGAATATATGCGCAGCACGGTGCTTTCAACTCTTGTTTGCATAACATGCGTAACAGTACAGTATAAGTATCAGGAACAAAATAAATGTATATTCTCGACTTGTTCTTTTTCCTTTATACTTCACCAAATTTTCCTTAAATACAGTGAGTATTCGCATCAAATTTGGTTCGTCTAAAGAAAAAATAACGACGCGAAGAATGTACATTTATTTAATTCCTGATACTAAGTATCAGGAACAAAATAAATGTATATTCTCGACTTGTTCTTTTTCCTTTATATTAGACTTTATTCCAAAATATTTTGTACAGAGTAAATAATCTTTTTCCACTACTCTGCGTTGCCTGAAAATTCACTATGCTAAGGCATAGCTCAATTTCAGCCGCCTTGATTAGTGAAAAAATCTTTATTTCCTCTTTCATCCAAACTATTTTAGAATAAAGTCTACTTCACCAAATTTTCCTTAAATACAGCGAGTATTCGCATCAAATTTGGTTCGTCTAAAGAAAAAATAATCTCGATAGCTATCGGGAGAAGAATGTACATTTATTTAATTCCTGATACTAAAACAAAAAAGGCGTTGCAATTGCAACGCCTTTTTACTAAAAATATCTTGATTATATCTTAATATCTTCTGTTGTAGCCGCCACCGCCGCCACCGCCGCGATTTCCGCCGCCGCCACCGCGGTTGTAACCGCCGCCGCCGCCGCCGCCGCGACTTCTGTTTTCTCTTGGTTCAGCTTTTTTGACTACGATGGTTCTACCATCAAACTCGGTATCATTCAATGCATTGATAGCATTAGAACCGGCTTCGTCATCAGCCATTTCAACAAAGCCAAAGCCTTTTGACCGACCTGAAAATTTGTCAGTAATAATTTTTACGGATTCTACCTCGCCAAACTCTTCAAAAGCTTCGCGTAGGTCTGATTCGTGGGTGTCAAAGTTTAACTTTGCTACAAAAATGTTCATAAAAAAAAATTGATGAGACTGCTTAAAATCGATACTTTGGAGTATATAAATTGAATAGCCTCAATAAAAAAATAGTGGTGAGTAATAAATAAATTAATGGCTCAACACCAAGTGTAATAAAACGTATAACGGCAAAGCTAACAGAATAGTTCCAAGAATTTTAATTTTGTTTGATCTTTTTTTAAGATAAGTTATTAAAAGGATTAAAGTTTAGTCGTTTTTTTGGATTTTTTTCTTATGTTTTTATCAAATTTTGAGAGCCAGACTGCATTATAGCTTGGTTGGAGGAGTTTTAAAAGAAGGGTTTTGATACAAAATAAGTGAAAAATAAATTATTTAAAAAAAGAAAATAATTTATTCAAGTTGCTATTAGTACACTGTTTTATAAATTTATTTACATTTTTTGACGTTTATTTTGAAATGAATCGAATCAAAAATGACGCGAATACTCACTGTATTTAAGGATTTTTTGGTGAAGAGTCATTTTAAAAGAAAT
>Ga0209185_1001353_pt1 | contig 21717 bp, 16 predicted proteins | sample SidtaG_2_FD_187425 | JGI IMG/M metagenome (GOLD analysis project Ga0209185, IMG submission 187425) | Marine algal microbial communities from Sidmouth, United Kingdom - Sidmouth_Asex2 metaG (SPAdes) (version 2) | ecosystem: Host-associated > Algae > Red algae > Unclassified | place: Sidmouth... | reverse complement strand
TTTACAAATCCTTTATATATCGTCGGACTATTAGGCTTACTCGTTCCATTACTGATACATCTATGGAATCGAAATACCCATGTCGTCATCCAAGTTGGTAGCACAAAACTGTTAGAAACCTCCGAAGCAAACAGAGCCAACAAAATCCAATTTCAAGACCTTTGGTTATTTTTATTGCGAGCCATTATCATCGCTTGCGCCGTCTTTCTCATCATACAACCCTTCTATCAAAAAACAACAAAAACGAAAGCAGTACAAATAAAAAATTGGCTATTAATCGAACCAAATTTACTCGACAAAGACGAAATCAAAAACCTTATAAACAACTATTCCAATCACGAAAAAAGAGTCTTACAAAACGATTTTCCAATCCTCAAAGACTCAACAAAAATCGACACAAAAACCAACGATTATTACCAATTGTTAAATAGCTTAAATTCCCAAGAAAACGCACCAGATTCCATCATCATTTTTTCAAACACCTTACTCAAAAACTTCAAAAGCCCCATACCCACAGTTCCAACAAATATAGCGTGGAAACAAATCCCCATCTTTGAAAAAAATGAATTTGTGATTAGTGCCACAAAAACAGGAGAAAGCGACCAAAACTACTTAAAAATAAATACAAAAGAAACCGTAACTCAAAATGACACCATCCACCTTCACCTACTCAAAGACAAAAAATACAACCAAGAAACCAACTACTTCAAAGCAGCCATCAAAGCCATCAAAAAAGCAAGCAATACGCCCATCAAAATTACAGAATCAACCGAGACAAACACAGAAAAAAGCGACTACCTCATCTGCTTCGCCGACAGCAGCAAATGCAAAACAACAAGCCAAATAATCCTCCAATACAACCCACAAGAAAACAAACAAAAAAATATAACCTACAACAAAAAAATAAACCAATACACCCTACAAAAAAACCTAAAATCCATCAACACCCAACTCCCAAAAGAATTAGCCGACCTGTTACTAAAACCCAACAAAACCCAACAAAAAATAATCCAACAAAACGACCAAAGAACCCTTACAAAATCCCAACTAAAAATAGGTAAATACACAAGTCAAGACCAAAGTAAAGACGCATTGAATACGTCTCCACGCCACCCTCCACACCCCAATCTTGCTAACCCTCCTCCTCCTCATAACCATAGAAAGAATCGCAAGCCAAGTAAAGACATCGTAAGGACAAAACATGCCTTGTCCCAGCAGCACCGAAAAAGTAAAGACGCATTGAACACGTCTCCACAAAAAAACCAAAACCCCAAAAACTAAAAAAATGAAACTACTAAAATACCTACTCATCCTCATCCCTTTCCTCACCATCACCTCCAAAAAAAGCACCATAACCCACCAGTTGGCCAACTACGAACGAGTACGACAAGCCAAAGAATTTACCCACAAACAATCCCAAAAACTATTCAAAGACAAAGGACTCACCCTCTCCAAAAGCAAAATATTTATACGAGTTTTCAAGTTTGAAGGCATCTTAGAACTATGGGCAGCCCACAACAACAAAGACCAATACACCAAAATAAAAGACTATCCTATCTGCGCCATGTCAGGAGATTGGGGACCCAAAAGACAACAAGGCGACTTTCAAGTGCCCGAAGGATTTTACCGCATCTCCAACTTCAACCCCACCAGCAAATTTCACCTCTCCATGCAAATCAACTACCCCAACGAATCTGACAAAATCCGCACCACCAACCCAAGCGACCCAGGCAACTACATCATGATACACGGCAACTGCGTCTCTATCGGCTGCATCGCCATCCAAGACAACGCCATCGAAGAACTCTACTGGATTAGCCTAAACGCATCAAGACTCAATAAAATTCCCGTCCACATCTTCCCATGCCGCCTAAACGCCTTCCGCTACAAAATCAAAAGATACCTCAAAAAAGACAACACAAAACAACTATACTTCTGGAACGAACTCAAAAAAGGACACGACCACTTCCAAAAAACAAAAACACTCCCCAAAATAACCACCAACGCAAAAGGACAATACTCCACCCAGCAGTAAAGACACACGACCGTGTGTCTCATCTCGTAAGGACAAGGCATGCCTTGTCCCCAAACAAACCCCAGAAAAAAAATGAAAAAACAAATCCCCCAAATCCTAATCCTCACCCTCCTACTCACCCTATGTCTCCTAAAATACAACGGCTGCCTAAACAAACCCACAGAAAATACAAACACAACACCAAAACGAACGTTCATTGAACAGATTCTAAAAGCACCCACAGAAGAAGAAGAAAAACAAATAATCCAAGAAAAAACCACAGAATTCCTCGAAGCCCTCAAAGCCGAAGACATCGAACAAATCGTCAAAATATCCTCAAAAAAAGCCCTACAATCCGTCATCAACATCCCAGTAGACCACATCAAAACCTACGAAATCCAAGAAATCAACAAAGACAAAAACACCGCCCAAGTCAAAACAAAAATCAACAACACCGCCACCACAATCATCTACCTCCACAAAAACCCAGAATGGAAAGTAACAAATACCCTAACCCCATAAAGACACATCGAATCCATCTCCACGCCAGAACCGAAAAGGTACAGACGCATTGAATGCGTCTCAAGTCTCTCATGCCCACAAAAACCACAGCACCAAGCACCAAGCACCAAGCACCAAGCACTAAAAAAACTAAAACCTCAAAAGAAACCCCAAAACATCCACCCCATCCGCATAATCCCAAAGCGTAGGCAACTGCGCCTCCCCAAAAGGAACCAACCCCTCAGCCGCACCCACACAACACTGAATCACCTCCGACTGCGCCTGCACCTTCTCCCTCCAATTCTCCCCCTCATACACCTCATAATGCACCACCGAAATCGGCGAAACCACCCGCTCATCCTCCGTCAGCAACACAAACTTACTCACATAATGCGGCGTTCGATTCAACAATAAAAGCGAAAACTGATAATCAAAATTATTTTTATATTTATTATGATGTTGAATCTCCGAAAACCCCTGAAGACTATCCAAAAAGAACACAAAATCATAATCCTTTGGTACAAACAACTTCGACACATTTCGACACCCCAACCCAAAATAAGAAAAAATATCCTTCCCCAAATTCGCCAAATCCTCCGCCGATTCCTCCCCCGTCAGCACCGCCACAGAACTCCGATTCGACCTCAAAATATGCGGATATTTCCCAAAATAATGCTCAAAATACCGATTACTATTCCCACTCCCCGTCGCAATCACCGCATCAAACCCCTTCAACCGCTCCACCAACTCAATATACGGCGCACACGCCCCATCCAAATCCACCAACACCTTCAACAAATGCTCCATCAAATGCTTATCCTTAGAAGAAACTTTTATCTGCGCCACATGTCCACTCACAAACACACACAAAAAATCATGGAAACCCACCAAAGGAATATTTCCAGCCATCACCAAAGCCACTTTTTTCGGATTTTCCACCAGCGAATACCGTGACAACCAAGCCCTCAACTTGTCCTCATTAAGGAATTGTTCAGCGATAGCCGTAAGCGATTGCCCGATTGTATCAAGCGTAAACCAAGCATTTTCCAGCTTACTTCTCAGCATAGCACCTTGCAAAGCATCCCCATTCGCCATAATATAATCCCCCAATCGCACAAGCACCTCAATTCTTTTTTCTAATTTCATAAGAACTTTTTACTAACTACAATAGTTATAAGAGTGAACAAATATAATTATCTTTGCACCCCGAACCGCAAAGGTAAACACTATAAACAATTTTTATAAAAAAACAATAATAAAAGAAATCATACGTATAAGTTGAAGGAGAGAACGGTAAAGTGCTTCGTCGTCACACACGGTCCCGCTATCCGTTCCATCCCTATCGGGATCCACTACTATCGGGTCTATCTTAAAAGGACAGAACCGAAAAAAGTACAGACGCATTGAATGCGTCTCACACCAGAACCGAAAACTTATATGACCTTAGTAAGGACAAGGCATGCCTTGTCCATCAAACAATAAATAAATATAGAAATGGCAATTATAATAACAGAAGAATGCATCAACTGTGGAGCATGTGAACCAGAATGCCCCAACAACGCAATATACGAAGGCGGCATCGAATGGTCAATGGACGAAGGCACAGGCGTAGAAGGCACCTACACCCTAAAAGACGGAACAAACCTCGACTCCACCAGCAAACAAGAGCCAGTATCAGACGACCTATACTACATCGTCCCCGACAAATGTACAGAATGCGTAGGCTTCCATGAAGAACCACAATGCGCCGCCGTCTGCCCAGTAGACTGCTGCGTTCCAGACCCCGACAGAGAAGAAACAGAAGCAGAACTACTAGAACGAAAAGAACGCCTACACCTATAAAAGGCGCAAACACACAATACCAAAAACAAAAAAAGGCGATCCTCCAAAAGAGCGATCGCCTTTTCTATATTCTCCCATCCCATCCCATCCCGTACAGACGCATTGAATGCGTCTCCACACCAGAACCGCACCCAAAAACAAAGCCACCGTACAGACACACGGCCGTGTGTCTCCACACAAAAACCGCCAAGTAAAGACACATTGAATGCGTCTCTTGCCAGAACCAAAAAATTATATGCACTTATATCTCATATTCACGGGTTAGAAAAATAGTTTCACGTATGAATGAATTATTTTTTAATTAAATATATCTATGTCATTAATTATTAGGCATTTAGCGAATAAAGACTGCGGATACTAGTATTTTCCTTCGACCTAAAATAGAGTTAGCTATTTGTTAGTAAAAATTGCGATTAAAAAGGAAATACTGTTTGAGCGATAGCGAGTTTATTTCATTTCAGCTTTTTTTGCTAACAAATGGCGTTAAAACTATATTTTAAGTCCGGGCGGCGTTCCGCTTGATTTTTGCTTCTTTGTATCAAGACAAAGATGAAAGAATGAAGAGAAACCGTAAATTTAGGGTATTTCAACCCTTGATTCGCACCTAGTGTAAAAATTACATTTTACAACCCGTGAATATGAGTTATATGGTTCAAAAAAAACATTACAAATAAAAATATACAATAAATCACAAGCCAAAAGTCAAAAAAACTCGTAAAAATCATAAAAAAAACATATTTTTGGAGAGAAAACAAGAAAAAACAGAACAATATTACCATAATTTATAAAAAAATAATAAATGTCCGTAAGATTCGATGCTGTCAATAAAGCATACAATAGACCCCCAATAGACGTAAAAAGACCAGCAGATAAAATATCTGACTACTACGCCTCCAACGTATTCACCACCGACGTCATGCAACATTACCTCTCTAAAGAAGCCTACAAAAGCGTACTCAATTCCATCAAAAATGGCACAAAAATAGAAAGAGACATCGCCGACCAAGTAGCCTCTGGCATGAAAGCCTGGGCATTAAGCAAAGGCGCAACCCACCACACCCACTGGTTCCAACCCCTCACAGGACTAACTGCCGAAAAGCATGATACCTTCTTCGTACCTACTGACTCCTGCAAAGGAATCGAAAAATTTAGTGGCAGTGCACTCGTACAAGGCGAACCCGACGGATCAAGCTTTCCTTCAGGTGGACTAAGAGCCACGCACGAAGCAAGAGGCTACACTGCATGGGATCCATCCTCTCCTGCATTCGTCATGGAAGTAGGTTCTTCTGGACGCACACTCTGCATTCCCACCATATTCATCTCCTACTCAGGAGAATCTATGGACTTCAAAACACCACTTTTAAAATCTCAACAATTCCTACAACAAGCAGCCGTACCCGTTTGCAACTACTTCGACAGAACAGTAACACAAGTGACCCCAACTTTAGGGTGGGAACAAGAATTTTTTTTAGTTGACGAAGCAATGTACTACGCTCGTCCCGATTTAGTTATTGCAGGACGTACACTCGTAGGACACGGTCCAGCCAAAGGACAGCAATTAGACGACCACTATTTTGGTTCTATTCCCGAAAGAGTCTATGCCTATATGTTAGAAATTGAGACAGAAGCCCTGAAGTTAGGAATTCCCATCAGTACCCGACACAACGAAGTTGCACCAGGTCAATACGAATTTGCACCAGTCTTTACGAATGTAAACCATGCGGTAGATCAAAATCAACTACTGATGGACTTAATGCAAAAAGTAGCCATACGCCATCACCTAAGAGTCTTACTACACGAAAAGCCCTTCGCAGGTCTCAACGGCTCAGGTAAACACAACAACTGGTCAATGGCAACAGACACAGATGTAAACCTCCTATCACCAGGACAAACACCTCGCAAAAATCTACAGTTTCTAACTTTTTTTGTCAATACCATAAAAGCCATCAACGAAAATGCAGATTTACTACGATCAAGCATTGCATCAGCAAACAATGACCACCGTTTAGGAGCCAATGAAGCCCCACCTGCCATCATTTCCGTTTTCATTGGTAGTACTTTAACAAACGTCTTAAAAGACATTGCCAAAAAAGTAACGGGCAAGATGGACGAATACGAACAAAAAGACTTAACACTCGATATTCACAATCAAATTCCTTATGTTTTATTAGACAATACGGATAGAAATCGTACTTCTCCCTTCGCTTTTACAGGCAATAAATTCGAGTTTAGAGCCGTCGGTTCTTCTGCCAATTGTGCATTACCGATGACCATTGTTAATACCATCGTTGCAGACCAATTAGTCAAATTCAGAAAGGAAGTAGATGGCTTAGTTAAAGACAAAAAAGAAGCAAAAACAGCCGCCATTCTCAAAGTATTAAAAGATTATATCAACGATAGCCAAACCATCTTATTTGAAGGCGATAATTATAGTGAGGCGTGGGAAAAAGAAGCAAAAAAACGAGGCTTATCCAATGTCAAAACTTCTGACCATGCACTTGATTTCTTTGCCACACCAGCCGCAAAAAAGGTTTTAGTCGGCAATGGCATCTTATCAGAACACGAATTAGAAGCACGACACGAAGTTTGGCTGGAACAATACACCATGAAACTCCAAATTGAAGCCCGTTTATTGGGTCAAATCGTCTCTTCACAAATCCTTCCTGCCACTTTCAAATACGTCCAATCTCTCACAAATTCGATGAAAGGCATGAAAGAGGTCGGCATCAAACCCAAAAATTACAAGGCACAAAAGGATTTAGTCGAATATATTTGTGAACACACCACTCAACTCAACGACTTGGTCGTAAAAATGATTAATGCTCGTAAAAAAGCAAATAAAATCACCAACGAAGGCAAAAAAGCAAAAGCCTATGGCAAAGACATCAAACCTTATTTCGACCAAATTCGCCTACATGTAGACAAATTGTAGACAAATTGGAACTCGTAGTAGACGACGAACTTTGGCCACTTCCGAAATACAGAGAACTCCTCTTTATCAGATAATCAGGAGTCCAGACCATCCAAAATAGACTCGATAGCAGTGGTTATGGTGGCGGTTGGGCGTGTAGGGACAGACCCATGTGTCTGCCCGCAGCGATGGCCGCCACCATATGAACGAATAGCGAGACCAGACGTCACGACGGAGCAACAAACCATTCTCTCCAAAAAATTAGAATTTAGAAATTATGATTTAAACAATATGGGTAAATTACAAAAGGCGAATCTAATCAAACAGATTCGTCTTTTTTTATGGGCTTTATCTCATACTAAAATGTTAAATTAGCTGTTTTTAAAGAAAGTAAAAATAGCTTCATTGCAAGCATTGTCACAAATAACAGTCAGAATCAAAAATTTATAGGAGTATGCAAGTAAGATATAACGCCTATGATTCTATCAAACCTAACTAAAAACCAATGCACAAAGCCCTTAATATAAGCCTACTCATCCTACTACTACTCAACATCTCCGCCTGTCGCTCATGGTTTGAGGTCGTGAGTGCAGAGCAAGCCTTCGTCCAAAAAGAATATACCACCGCCAGCCAACTGTACATTAAAGAGTTTGAAGGAACAAACGACAACCTCGAAAAAGGCATCTTAGCCAGTCGAATCGGCGATTGTTTCCGCTTGTCCAACAAAACAGAATCGGCAGAACGTTGGTACGAAAAAGCCCTTCCTTTTAGCGTTAATCCCGAAGACCTATACAAATACGGTTTGATGCTCAAAAGCAATGGCAAATACAAAGAAGCCCACAACGTCTTCAAAGATTACGCCTTTAATAACCCCATTGAGCGAGCAAAAGCTAAAAAACAGATGCATTCTTGTGATTTGGCGATGGAATGGGTACAGGAAAACCAAAATATCGAAATCATTAATTTACAAGACATTAATTCGTCTGCATCGGACTATGCGCCTGTTTGGATGGATGGCAAAAGTCTGGTATTCACCTCGGCAAGACAAGAGGCTAAAGGCGATAAAATATACGGCTGGACAGGGGAAAAACACTCCGACATCTTTATCAGTAACTTTGAGAACAACAATCGACTAAGTGCGCCTACCCTATTAAGCGACACTCTAAGCACGATTTACAATGAAGGAACGGCAACTTTTACACCCGATTTCAAAACAATGTATTTTACCCGTTGTGGTAGCGACCAATGGATCAATGATTTTTGTAATATTTTCGTTTCGACACAAACTGACGATGGTAAATGGTCAAAACCTGAAATTCTCATGCTTTTTGACGAAGATAGCATTAATATGGGGCAGCCTTTTTTAAGTCCCGACGGTATGCGGCTTTATTTTTCTGCCAATCCAAGTGATAGTTATGGCGATAAAGATTTATATGAAGTAGAAAAGAAAGGAGATGGATGGAGCTATCCTAAAAATTTAGGTCCAGAAATCAATACGCCCAATTATGAAGGGTTTCCTTCTATACAACCCGATGGCAGGCTTTATTTTGCGTCTGATGGACATACAGGAATGGGCGGCTTAGACATCTTAGTAGCCGAAAGAAAAGGCAAAAAATGGGTCAATGCCACCAATTTACAACATCCCATCAATTCAGCAGCCGATGATTTCGCCATTGTCTATGAGCCATATGTCAAACCAGAAGAAATTGATCGAGTGGAGAAAAAGGGCTATTTTTCATCTACAAGAAAGGGCGGAAAAGGCAATGACGACTTATATCAATTTGTCGTAACCATCCCTCAAACTCCCGAAATAGTAGAAACAGAAACGCCTACAAAAGCTACCAATGCAACACCAGAAGGGCCTATTTATATGCTCAGAACCAACGTTTTTACGAAGAAATTAGCAGACGAAAGCAATCCAAATAGTGCCATTGTTGGACAAAATTCAGTACAAGATGCCATTGTAGAAATATTGGGTTTGGATATAGAAAACACACTTTCTGCAAGAAAAATAACAGACAAAACGGGAAGTATCACGCAAAAATTAGCTCCAAAATCTGAATATAAAGTTACGGTAAGTCTCAGCGAGCATTTCACCCAATCCGTCAGTTTTAACACCAATGAAACGGCTGATAAAGATACCATCTGGATAACAAAAGATATACTCTTAGAAAAAATCTACAAACAGCAAGAAATCGTATTAGATAATATTTATTATGACTTGGATAAAGCCGAAATTAGAGAGGATGCCAAGCCTGTTTTAGACCAATTAGTCGAATTATTAAGAGAAAATCCCGAAATACAATTAGAATTTGGCGCACATACAGACTCCAGAGGATCAGGGCGTTACAATCAAAATCTTTCCCAAGAACGAGCAGAATCCGTTGTAAGCTACTTAGTTTTAAAGAAAATTGATGCAAGAAGATTAAATGCCAGAGGATATGGAGAATCCGAATTGGTCAATGACTGTTTTGATGGCATAGATTGCACTGAAGAACAGCACCAAGAAAATCGCCGTACCACATTCAAAGTTATCTCTGATAAGTTCAAAAGTGAATAAAAAAACTGACACTTCTATTGTAGAAGTGTCAGTTTTTAAAGCATCCTTTATATAGAATATAAGGGATTAATCGTCTGTTAATACACAAGTAGTAGTAGTAGTTCCTACAGTACCAACATCCAATACATCACAAGCATCTTCAGCATCTGATTTTTTAGAATCAGGGTAACTCATTGTTGTTACTACATCATCAATTCCATCAGCTACAATTGTACAAGTACAAGTATAGTCCTTAGTACAAGAACTAAAAGTCATTCCTACAAACATCAACGTCATTAAAGAAATTCCAATTTTCTTCATTTTTAAAAAATTTTAAAGTTATTAATAATGGGCGCAAAGGTACACATCTTTATTTATTCACACAAAAATTGACATATTTTTTAGCTATATTATAAAAATGCTATACAACTTTGACCTATCCCTTAACTAAAAAACAAGCATCGTAGTATATTTCTATTCTTTTTTTTGGAGACAATGGTAGAATCTTCGCTATCACGCATGCTCCTGCTGTCCGTTCTTATGGAAGGCATTTCTAATACGCCTTCCATTTTTTTGCAATATATTCTGCAAAAAAGCCATACTCACCAACGCAATCTTCCATACCACTACCATCAGGTCTAGTTTAAAAAGGACAGAACCTCAAAAAAAACTTATATGAACTACTAAAAAAACTTATATGGTTAAGGACAGAACCTCAAAAAACTTATATAGAAAAAAAGGACAGAACCTCAAAAAAAACTTATATGAACTACTAAAAAAACTTAAATAACTTATATGGTTCAGAAAGACTAAAAAAACCCCTATTTTTAGCCCAAGATATTATAATAAAGCTGCCTTCAATCACCTAAAAGTACAATATGCCCGATTTTTGCCACCTACACTGCCACACCCAATTTTCCCTATTGGATGGCGCAGCCGACATAGATAGCCTTTTCCAAAAAGCCAAAGCAGATGGACAAAAAGCCGTCGCCATCACCGATCACGGCAATATGTTTGGTGCCTTCAAATTCTTTGCCAGTGGAAAAAAACACGATGTAAAACCCATTATAGGCTGTGAAGTCTATGTTGTAGCAGACCACACTCGTAAAGAATTCAAAGGAGGTAAGAAAGACAAACGATACCATCAACTACTTTTAGCCAAAAATGCACAAGGCTACAAGAATCTCTCCAGAATATGCTCTTTAGGCTTTATAGAAGGCGTATATAGGACTTTCCCAAGAGTTACCAAAGAAATTATCAGCAAATACAGCGAAGGCATTATTGCCACTTCTTGTTGTATTGGGGCAGAAGTTCCGCAAGCCATCATTTTTAAAGGCGAAGAAGAAGGCGAAAGGGTCTTAAAAGAATGGTTAGACATATTTGGAGAAGATTACTATATCGAACTCCAACGCCACCATATTGAAAATATAGACGGTACAGGCGTCAGCCAAGAAGATGTAAACCAAGTGCTCCTGAAACTTGCCAAAAAACACAACATAAAAGTCATCGCCACAAATGATTCCCATTATGTAGATCAAGGAGACTCCGAAGCCCACGATATTTTGCTCTGTTTACAAACAGGAAACGACATTAGCTCCGAAAATCGCTTTAAATTTCCCAACGACCAATTTTTCTTCAAAACAAAGGCACAAATGGGCGAATTATTCAAAGACGTCCCTTTTGCCTTAGACAATACCTTAGAAATCGCAGACAAAATTGAGATGCTCAACCTCAAACGAGACATCATGCTCCCCAATTTTGGCTTACCCAAAGGTTTTAAAAACGAAGATGACTTTTTGAAGCATTTGAGTTTTGAAGGGGCAAAACTTCGTTACGACTCCATTGATGCAGAAGTAGAATCTCGCATTAACCACGAATTAGAAATTATCCGAAAAATGGGCTTTGCAGGTTATTTCCTCATTACCCAAGACCTTATTCAGGCGGCAAAAGATTTAGGCGTGGCTGTCGGTCCAGGTCGGGGATCTGCCGCAGGATCTGCCGTCGCCTTCTGTACAGGCATCACCAACATCGACCCCATTCGCTATAATCTACTCTTTGAACGTTTCCTCAATCCAGAAAGGGTCAGCATGCCCGATATTGATATTGACTTTGATGATGAGGGTCGCCAAAGTGTCATTGACTACTGTATCGACAAATATGGTAAAAATCAAGTTGCCCAAATCATTACCTATGGAACAATGGCAGCGAGAAGTGCCGTAAGGGATGTAGGTCGAGTTTTGAGACTCCCCTTACAAGACACAGATAAAATCGCCAAACTCATTCCAGAAGGGCCTAAAGTAAAGCTAAAAGAATCCATTAAAACGGTCCCAGAGTTAAATGACTTGTTTCACGCAAATGGCTTAGAAGCTCGTACTTTGGATATGGCGCAATCCTTAGAAGGTTCTGTCCGACACAGAGGAATTCACGCTGCTGGAGTCATCATCGCTCCTACCGATTTATTGGACTGTGTACCTGTGTGTACCGCTAAGGACTCCGATTTATGGGTCACACAATTCGATGGTCGAGTGGTCGAAGATGCAGGAATGCTAAAAATGGACTTCTTAGGCTTAAAAACCCTAAGTATCATCAAAGATGCCATTACCAATGTTCATGAACGACACGGCGGTGAAAAGATTGATCCCGACGAGATCCCGTTAGACGACGAAAAAACATATGAACTTTTCCAACGAGGCGAAACCGTTGGCGTATTCCAGTTTGAGTCCGAAGGGATGCAGATGTATATGAAGGAACTCAAACCCACCAATATAGAAGACCTCATCGCCATGAACGCCCTCTACCGTCCTGGACCGATGGACTATATACCCGAATTTATTGACCGCAAACATGGACGTAAACCCATTCAATACCCCCACGAATGGCTGGAAGACTTGCTCAAACCCAGTAATGGGATTATGGTTTACCAAGAGCAAATTATGCAGACCGCACAGATTATGGCGGGTTATTCTTTGGGAGAAGCGGATTTACTGCGTCGAGCGATGGGTAAAAAGAAACTTTCAGAGATGGCAAAACATCGAGAAATCTTTAAGGAAGGAGCAACAAAAAAAGATGTTCCCGAAAAGAAATCTATGGAGATTTTCGACGTTATGGAGAAATTCGCCGCTTATGGTTTCAATCGTTCTCACTCTGCGGCTTATTCTGTTTTAGCCTTCCAGACAGCCTATCTCAAAGCCCACTACCCTGCCGAATATATGGCAGCCGTCTTGACCCACAATATGAAGGACATCAAGCAAGTTAATTTCTTCTTGAACGAATGTAATCGTATGGGCTTAACAGCATTGGTACCCGACATCAATGAAAGTAAAGCAAAATTTATGGTAAACGATAAGGGAGAAATCCGTTTTGGATTAAATGCGGTCAAAGGTGTTGGCGCAGCAGCCGTAGAATCTTTAATAGAAGAACGCATTACCAACGGACATTACGAAAGTATTTTTAATCTCACAGAGCGAGTCAATCAGCGTACTGTCAACAGAAAATGCTTAGAAAATATGTGTATGGCAGGGGCTTTTGATAGTTTTACGGATACCCACCGAGCGCAATACCTTACCCCTGACACCATGACACAAGCCACAGGCGTAGAAAAAGCCATCAAATACGGACAATCTATGCAAAGAGAAGCCGCCAGTTCCCAAGCGTCTTTATTTGCAGCAGCAGGTGTTGAGGACATTCCCAAACCTGAATTACCCGAAGTAGAGGAATGGTCATTGATGGAAAAACTCACGAAAGAACGAGAAGTTACAGGCATCTACCTGTCTGGACACCCACTCAACAACTATAAATTAGCCATAGATTGTTTTTGTAATGGCGATATAGAAAAATTAAGCAATAGTAAGGATACTGTATTTAAATTTGCTGCAATTGTCACCAGTGCCAATGAAAGAATATCCAAAAATGGTGATCCTTTTGGCACTTTTACCATCGAAGACTTGACGAGTAGCATGCAGTTTATGCTCTTTAAAGAGGACTATTTGAGAAATGCAAATCACCTTCAACCAGGTCTTCTACTCTATATGAGTGGGCTTTTTCAACCTCGTTGGCGAGGGGCAGATCAATATGCTTTTAAGATAAAGGACATTAAGTTGCTATCAGAATTGAGTAGTGATGCTCGAAACATCGTCATCAATGTTGCCTCCACTGATATTGATACGGAACTTATTGACCAATTAGAAAGCATTTTCACAGAATATCCAGGCAAACTAAATGTCCGTTTTATCATTCAAGATAGAGAGCATTTGGTGGAACTCTTTTCTCAAAAATATACACTATCCAGCAATCCCGAAGCCTTACAACAACTTCAGGATATTAGTAAAATTCGATTTAAATTGAGTACAGCCACTTAATTAGTTTCTGTGGTTTAAGTCGTTTTCGTAGTTAGTTTAGTGCCGTAGTTTTTGGTGCTGTGGTGCTGTGGTGCTGTGGTGCTGTAGTTGTGGATGTGCATGTGTTTCTGTAGAGAAAATTTACGAATTTTCTGATGCACCGATTAACTATACTGCAATCTGTGGAATCCATTAAATCCGAAAAAATCCGTGGTTCAAGGCTTTGTGATTGGGGAATAGTTCCTGTAGAGGCTAATTTCCTAACCAACTATTGATATTTTCTAATTTGGAGCGAAAGGTCAAGTGCTTCGTCGTAACGCAGGGTCTCGCTATACGCTACTATAGCCTCCCTATCTATCAAGAAAAGAACCGCTTGACGACTAAAACTACTTAAACGAATGGAGGCTATAACGCTGCTATCGAGGCTATTTTTCATGGTTTCAACGCTATTAGACTTTTATTAAAAAAGCGTATATCACTAATTCCTAATAAACTTGTAGAAGCTGATGCACCAATTAACTGTAATCCAAAGAATCCATATAAATCCATGATTCAAGGCTCTGTGATTCGGGAACGGTTTCTGTAGAGACTAATTCCCTAACCAACGAATACACTAATTCCTAATAAACTAATCAACCCAAAGATAACATTGCACCTACTTTCAAGCCAATATGACAAAGTGTTAAAAAAAAGTGAAAATTCACTGACATTTTGTCAATCGTTTTAAAAATGGTTAAAGTCTTGAAAAACAGTGTATTGCATGTAAAAATGTGCTATTTTTATCTTTGTAAACAAAATAATTCTTGAATTGGAACAAGCTTTGTATCTTGTTTGTTAGAATATACATCTAAACAATTTAAACCATTGTTTGTTTTTTAGGTTATATTCATATTATTTTACTCAATAAATTTTTAGCAAAATGGCTTTAGAATTCACAAATGATAACTTCCAAGAGGTTGTTTTAGATAGCGAAAAAGTAGCAATTGTAGACTTTTGGGCACCTTGGTGTGGTCCTTGTAGAATGGTTGGTCCTATCATTGACCAATTGGCGGAAGAATATCCTGATGATGCAGTGATTGGAAAGGTCAATGTAGATGATAATGGCGAAATCTCTATGAAATATGGAGTTCGTAACATTCCTACGGTTCTTTTCATCAAAGGCGGTGAGGTTGTCGATAAATTAGTCGGTGCAGCACCAAAATCTCAATACGAAGCAAAATTACAAGCATTATTAGGCGTAAAAAGTTAACGTACAAGTTGCGTACTCACATTTATCACAATGAAGAAGCTCGTCTTTATGACGGGCTTTTTTTATTTGTAAAATCGTCGGGCTTTTTTCTTTTGAATCATATAAGTTATATAAGTCCATATAAGTTGCGGTTCTGTCCTTGCAACATAGACCCGATAGTAGCGTTATACCAAAGCAGCGTGGGCTTGTAGGGGCAGACCCATGGGTCTGCACAAAAAGGCATTTGGTATAGTAGCGTATAGCGGGAGCATGCGTCACGACGAAGCAATTGACCGTTCTCTCCTAAAAAAGCTCTAAAACAAACGATAAACAACAACAACAGCAACACCCTAATCAATTCAACGTAGACCAAATATATGGATAATAGACTCATCAAATTAGAAGATTTACACCAGTTTGACAATATTGAGATTTTGGCGAAACAGGTGGTGGAAGGTTCGATTATTGGATTGCATAAAAGTCCTTTTCACGGATTTTCGGTGGAATTTGCGGAACATCGTATTTTTAATCCTGGTGATCCCCTCAAAAATGTGGATTGGAAGGTTTTTGGGCGGACGGATAAGCTTTTTGTGAAACGGTATGAGGAGGAAACGAATTTGCGGGCGCATATTGTGATTGATGTGTCTTCGTCAATGCATTTTCCAGAGAAGGATAATGATGATAAAAAAATTCCGTTTAACAAACTGGCTTTTTCGACGGTTTCGGCGGCGGCTTTGATGCATATTTTTAAGAAACAACGGGATTCTGTGGGACTTTCGGTCTTTAGTAATGAGGTGGAGGAACATACGAAGGCTCGTTCTACAACGGTGCACCATCGTTTGATTAGTGCCACCCTGGAGCGTTATTTAAAGCGTCCTGATCGGGGAATTAAGACGGCAGCAGCGAAGTGTCTCCACGAAATTGCAGAAAATATTCACAAGCGTTCAATGGTGATTATTTTTAGTGATATGCTCGAAAATAATGAGAATGTGGAAGCGATATTTTCGGCTTTGCAGCATTTGAAACACAATAAACATGAAGTGGTTTTATTTCATGTGGTTGATCAAAAAAAGGAGATTGCTTTTGAATTTGAGAATCGTCCATATGAATTTATTGATATGGAAACGGATGAACGAGTAAAAATCGAATCGAATCAGATTAAGGATTTTTATGCTAAAAAAATGAAGGAATTTAAGGATTCTATTCGGATGCGTTGTACCCAATATCGTATTGATTTGGTGGAAGCGGATATTAATAAGGATTTTACGCAGGTGTTGAAACCTTACTTTAATAAGCGGACTAAAATGAACGTTTGATTTTTTTAGTGTATTAGTATATTGGGGAATTAGGAAATTAGTGTATGCGTTTGTTATGCAATTAAGTAAAATTTACTTTAATTGTTATCTTTGTATTACTATCAAATGACAAATTTTTCCATAATGCTCAAATACAAAATAGTCCCACTTCTCCTACTATTTCTATACCTCACCGCCTTTCAAGATGCGCCTCAAAAAACGACTACGCCTACAACAGAAACCATCGCTTTTCGTCAAAATACTTTTGATATTTATCGGGTAGATTTGGCGCATGACAATCTGTGTTTGTATTGGAAAAATGAGGATGGAGAAAATTTAAGAAGCCTCAAAAATCTTAAAGAACATGTCGAGGGATTAGGGGAAAATTTGCTTTTTGCGACCAATGCAGGTATGTATTTACAAGATCGCTCTCCTCAAGGTTTGTATGTGGAAAATGGTAAGGTGCTGAAGTCCTTAAATTTCCTCAAAAGCCTTAAAACGAAGCCGACGCCCAATTTTTATTTGATGCCCAATGGCGTATTTTATATCACAGACAACAATGTTCCCAAAGTCGTCGAAACTTCCGAGTTCAAAAAGACGAAAGATTCCGTGCAATGGGCTACACAATCTGGTCCGCTTTTGCTACACAACAACAAAATTCACTCAAAATTTGTAGATGGTTCTAAAAACAAGCATATTCGCAGTGGTGTGGGTATTCTCAACGACCATGAACTGATTTTTGCCATTTCTAATGAACGAGTCAGCTTTTATGATTTCGCTTTGTTTTATCAAGAAATTTTGGGCTGCAAAGATGCGCTTTACTTGGATGGAGCGATTTCGAGAATGTATATAGAGGAAAGTGGTCGTTTGGATGGCGGTGGAGATTTTGGGGTAATGATTGGAGTGACGGGACAGGTGACGAGGGGCGAGTGACAAGTGACGAGGGGTAAGTGGAATCTAACTTGTACATAAATCAAAAAAAATCACCCGTCACCAATCACTAAAACAAAAAAAATGCTACGTTTTTCCAATGCTAAAATAAACTTAGGGTTGCATATTACAGAGAAGCGACCCGACGGTTTTCACAATATTGAGACCGTATTTTATCCTGTAAACTGGTCAGATGTCATCGAAATCACGTCTGCTGAGGCGTTTGATTTTAAGACCTATGGCATCGACATTCCTGGCGACCCAAACGACAATTTGTGTCTTAAAGCGATGGACATTCTTTTGCAGGAACACCCCATTTCGCCCGTCCATGTGCACCTACTCAAAAACATTCCGATTGGCGCAGGTTTGGGCGGTGGTTCGTCCAATGCGAGCTTTATTTTGACGATGCTCAATGAGTTATTTGAGCTAAATTTAGGCGTCAATAAACTGAAAGAATATGCTGATTTATTGGGGAGTGATTGTGCCTTTTTCATTGAAAACAAACCCCAATTTGCGAGTGGTCGAGGCAATCACCTTCAAGACATTGATCTGGATTTAAGTGGTTATCAGGTTGCCCTTGTGTATCCCAATTTGCACATCAATACCGCTTGGGCATACAGTCAAATTACGCCCCAACAACCCGAAATTTCCTTAGCCGAAATCATCATAAAACACCCCATCAAGGACTGGAAAAACACCTTGCACAACGACTTCCAAGCACCCATCGCCAAGACCCACCCTATCCTTACCGAACTCACCGAGCTTTGTTACAAACACAACGCAATTTATAGTGCCATGAGTGGCAGTGGTTCAACCGTTTTTGGTATCTTTGAGCCGCATGTGGATTTGACGGATTTGCGGACTATCTTTCAAGGAAAAAAGTATTTATACAAGACTGATAAATTCTAAATCTTAATTTCTAAATTTTATTTTTTTGGAGAGAATGGTTTATCTTTCATCGTGACGGAAAGGCCCGCTATACGCTACTATACCAAAATGCATTTTTGGGCAAACACATGGGTCTGCCCCTACAAGCCAACGCTGCTTTGGTATAACGCTACTATCGGGTCTATTTTGGATAGTCTGTACCCCTGCATCAAGGCTTTGAATCACGGATTTTGATGGATTTTTTGGATGACACGGATTTTTTTGACTGCTTCGTTGTTAAATTCTACGGTAACAAGGATATTTTAGAATTTTTAAGGGGCTAAGTGGGACGATTTTGGGGGACGAAGGGGGCGATTTTTTTCTGTCCATTTTCCGTCCATATTGTATTAAACGCAAGGTTCGCTAAGGTGGCGCAAGGAACACAAAGTTAAATTTCGTTATCCTTCAAACCACAAAAACTACTTAAACCACAAAAACCACATAAACTAAAAAATGAATTATATAGGATCAAAAAATAAGCTTTCTTCTTTTATTAAGCAAAGTATTACGGAAGTAGTGGGAGAACGGAAATTGTATAGCAAAACCTTTTGTGATCTTTTTGCAGGAACAGGAGTTGTGGGTCGAACCTTTAAAAATGATGTAAAAAAGGTGATTGCGAATGATTTTGAATACTATAGTTATGTCTTATTGCTAAACTATATTGGCAATTCGGCTGTTATTCAAAATAGCCAGATATATCTACGGCAATTGAATGAGATTCCGCCCCAAGAAGGGTTTATTTATAATAACTATTGTTTGGGTAGTGGAAGTGGACGACAGTATTTTAGTGATGATAATGGACGTAGAATTGATGCTGCGAGGATGCAGATTGAACTGTGGAATCGGAAGGGGGAAATACATGCACCTTTGTACTTTTTTCTATTGGCTTCGCTCTTAGAATCTGCGGATAAAGTGGCAAATACGGCTTCTGTCTATGGCGCATTTTTAAAGCATTTGAAGACTTCGGCAGAAAAATCTTTAGTGATTAAGGCGGCTGAATTTGAGCTAACTGGGCAGGAGAATTGGGTGTTTCAGATGGATAGTAATGTGCTTATCAAGAAAATCAAAGGGGACATTCTCTATTTAGATCCTCCTTATAATGCTCGGCAGTATGGAGCGAATTATCATATGCTGAATACAATTGCGTTGTATGATGATTTTGTACCAAAGGGTAAAACGGGTTTACGGGAATATGAGAAGTCTTCGTATTGTAGTAAAAGCACTGTATTGTCGTCGTTTCGAGAATTAATTCACCATGCACAATTCAGATACATCTTTTTGAGTTACAACAATGAGGGGTTGATGTCTTTGGAGGAAATTCAGGGTGTTTTGAAGGAGTATGGGCGGTATGATCGAATGGAGACGGATTATCAGCGTTTTAAGGCGGATCGGGATGCAAATCGGACGCATAAGGCGACTAGTACGGTGGAATATCTGCATATCTTGGAGAAAATTCCTTGAACCATATAAGCCCATATAAGTTTTTATAAGCAGTTCTGTTACCCTGAGTCCATATAAGTTTTTCGGTTCTGTCCTTTTAAGATAGCCCTGATAGTAGCGTTATAGCGGAAGCGTTGGCTAAAGGTTTTGCGAGGGTTTGCTATAGTAGCGGATAGCAGGACTTTCCGTGACGACGAAGCGACTGACCGTTCGCTCCAAAAAAATAATTTTAAAAAACACTAATTTCCTAATCTACTAATACACTAATTTACCAATATCAATATAAAAAACTATGTCTACAGTTACTCAGAACCTTTATAAATATTGTAATAGTCTTACGAAATATAGTCGGTATGTGACGAGGGAGGTGCGGATTGGTGATGTGGCGATGGGGGGTGATAATCCGATTCGCATTCAGTCCATGACGACGACGGATACGATGGATACAATCGGAACGGTGGAACAGAGTATTCGGATGTTTGAGGCGGGGTCGGAGTATGTGCGGATTACGGCACCGAGTAAAAATGAGGCGCATAATTTGGCGGTGATTAAGGCGGAATTGAAAAAACGGGGATACGATATTCCGTTGATTGCGGACATTCATTTTACGCCAAATGCGGCGGAAATTTCAGCTCGGATTGTGGAGAAAGTACGGGTGAATCCTGGTAATTATGCAGATAAAAAGAAGTTTCAGATGATTGAATATTCGGATTCGGATTATCAGGCAGAAATTGAACGGATACATAAACGCTTTGCGCCTTTGGTAAAGATTTGTAAGGAGGAAGGAACGGCGATGCGGATTGGTACGAATCACGGTTCTTTGTCGGATCGCATTATGAGTCGGTATGGCGATACGCCGATTGGGATGGTCGAATCTGCCCTTGAATTTGTGCGGATTTGTGAGGATTTGGGGTATTATGATTTGGTGCTTTCGATGAAGGCGAGTAATACTCGTGTGATGATTCAGGCGTATCGTTTGCTTATCAATAAAATGGAGGAAGAAGGGATGAATTACCCGCTTCATTTAGGGGTTACGGAAGCTGGTGATGGAGCGGATGGTCGCATTAAATCGGCTGTTGGTATTGGGGCGATGTTGGAAGATGGTATTGGGGATACGGTACGGGTTTCTTTGACGGAAGCTCCTGAAGCTGAGTGTCCTGTCGCTATTGATTTGGTGAAACGCTACAATCTTCGCAGCAACCATAAACCGATTGAACCTGTAAATGTAATCACGAAAGACCCGTTTACGTACGCAAGAAGAAAGACGCATAAAATCGAAAAAATTGGGGGCGATAATGTGCCTGTGGTGTTGGCTGATTTTTCAAAAGAGACGATAAATAATACGGCTCAATTTGTGGAGATTGGCTATACGTATTCGGCGGATTTGGATAAGTGGCATATTAATGACCAAGCGGCTGATTTTGTTTTATTGGGCAATCAAAAATTACCCTTTGAGATTCCAGGAACCCTACAGCGCATTTATACCGCAGAATATTGGGAGACACTTAACAATCAATCGGGCAGCTATCCCCTATTTGATTTGGCAAAATATTTGTCGGCTGAAAAAAAATCGGAGACCTTGAATTTTGTGAGCGTGACGATTGCTGATTTGAATCCGACTATTTTGGCTGCGCTTAAAAATGATGCAACAGTCGTCTTGATTTTGGAGGGAAACAATTTGCATTTAATGCCTGAAATGCGTCGAGTCTTTTTTAGTTTATTGGAACATAAAATACTCGCTCCCGTTATCATT
>Ga0209185_1001352_pt1 | contig 21727 bp, 18 predicted proteins | sample SidtaG_2_FD_187425 | JGI IMG/M metagenome (GOLD analysis project Ga0209185, IMG submission 187425) | Marine algal microbial communities from Sidmouth, United Kingdom - Sidmouth_Asex2 metaG (SPAdes) (version 2) | ecosystem: Host-associated > Algae > Red algae > Unclassified | place: Sidmouth... | reverse complement strand
GGAACAATATTGATATTTTGTTGAAGTCGAAAAGTAAATTTATTGATTTTTCGATTGATGATGGGCAATGTATTGATGGAGCAATAAACGTTTTGAATAGCTTCTTTAGAAAATGATTGTGGAAAAATGATTTTTACCCAAAGCAGTTCTTCTTTGATATTCTGTAAATCTCCTTCATCAAATACTTTTTCAAAATGTAGAGGATAGTTTTTTTTGATTTCGACAATTACTTGTTCTGCTTCGCTTTCTTTGTTTTTAATAGAAATAAAACGATGTTGGTACAATTGATTGATACGCATTTCCATTTTTTTACGCATATCAAATTCATTATCAAAAGCATCTATCAATTCGTTATTACTTCTTTTATTTAAGGTCATCAAGCCCGTTTGTGTCGGCAATTGTTGGTCGTCTAAAAACCATTGTGTAAAAGGCAATAATTGATAAAAAGCGGCTTTATCAGGTTCATTTTTCCAATCAAAATAAAATGCAAGTCCTTCTAATTTTCGGACAGCATTATTTATTTCTAAACCCAACCACAAAGCAGAAGGTTCCAATTCTTGGCCCATTATTGCTTCCGCAAAAACTTCTTTTTTACTTACTGTATTTTGTTGAAACAAGGTATGTCCACTCGCTAAAAAAGCTACTTTTCCATCAATGATTTTAAAAGTAGCTGTAGGGGAAAAATGAATTTCTTTGATTTCCTCTTTCGCATCAAAATTTGTCGTTAATCGCTTTTTAAAAATCACTTCCTCATGGGCTTGCATTGTGGATTCCGCTTCTACTGATCGTACATTCAGTAGTCCATGTGCTGGCTGTGATTCCGTTGCTACATCGGGCGTCATGAGTTTTGCCAGACGAGACAACACTTTAGAATGAGAGGCATGTATTTCGTGAGATATTTTTTCGATTTCTGTCGCACAAGCACCAATCAGTAAACCCACCAATGGATCGAAAGCATCAACTTCAGTATCTTGATATCCCCAAAGTTCTGCCGCTTGCTTGAGCATCCGACTTTTTATTTTTTCCCTTGATATTTTTTTAGTGTTCATGCTTACAAGTTTTCATGTTTTTTTAGGAGCGAAAGGTCAATCGCTTCGTCGCTACGGAAAGGCCTGCTATCCGCTACTATGCCATCCAACGCAAAACTTTTTAGCCTTTCTTAGCATAACGCTACTATCAGGGCTATTTTGCATGGTCTCTACCAAAATCACAAACATCACCCGTCACCCGTCACTAAAAACTAATCCAAAGAAATCGGACTAAAATAAATCGCCTCATAATAGTCAAATGGTTCGTTCGTATATTTCAAATTCCCTTTAACTGTAATCCCGATTCTTTTTTTGACTCGTTTAATATTTTTGTCCAATTGACTGATAAATTCTTGTTGATCTATAGCCACCCTCACATCTACATTGACTAAGCGTTTTTCATGTTTGTTTAAGGTATCTAAAATATTCGTGGCAATGCTTGTTTTCCAATTCCCCACCTGTGGCAACAACTCAAAATCGTACTCCCAAACGCAACAACCATACGTAGAATCATAACGACATTCTTCAAATTGTGTCACCAAAATAAGATGTGTATTTTGTGCAATAGAATCTTCTATCTTACAAATATCATGGCGTTTTTTATTAACAATTTTTCCCAATTTGAGTGGTAATTTATAATAGGGTTGAATATTCATTCTTTATTTTTTTGTTGTTGAGACCGTGCAACATAGCCCCGATAGTAGCGTTATACCAAAGCAGCGTTGGCTTGTAGGGGCAAACCCATGTGTCTGCCCAAAATGGCATTTGGTATAGTAGCGGATAGCGGGCCTAAACGTAACGACGAAGCACTAAACCTTTCGCTCCTTATAAATAAGTCTTTACAAAAATCAATTAATCATAACCATACTACCTTTTATGATGGCTATTCCAGAAGCATCCACATTTACTTTAATTCCTTTTACAGTGGACATTGTACCCACTACCTCGCAATTTTTCATGGCATCTATTTTTATATCCATTCCGCCTTTCATTTTTACGTTTTTACCACCATCCAAAGTCAAATCCATACCAGAACTAACAACCATTTTTTTGGCAGAAATGAGTTGAGCATCTCCTTCTGCATCCAGTTCAAGTTCTTTTTCAGCATGTACAATTATATTTTCATCAGCTTTTATACTGATACTTTTGCTGCTGGAAACATCAAAAGTTTCTTTGGCATGCTGAACCATTTTCTTAGAAGTTCTCATTTTAAAATCTTCCTCTGAATCTAAAATAAGTTCTTTTTTGGTTTCCACTGTATAATGTTCTTTCGCTGTAAAGTGCGTTTCTTTATCTGTCTCTACTTTTAGATTTTCTTTGGTAATAATCTTTGTATCTTTCTCAGAACCTATACTAATATCTTTCTTTGAAACAATTGTCACATCGTCTTGCCCATTAATATTGATACCACCGTCTGGAATTTTCGACCATTTGAACAGCCTAATAGCCGATTTGATAACACTTTCAAGACCGTCATTACTTAAAGAAGCTATTAAAGCGTCTATCATTATTTTTTTCGCATCAAGTTTAAGTAACTTGCTTTTAACGGATGCCAAGACTCCTCCAGCTCCTGAAAGACCCGCAACGATGTTACAGTATTTACTAATTATATTACTTTTAGAAGCTGACATTATATTCAAACTACCTACTGAAGCTGTTGTATGTGAACCTCCTGCGAAATGGTTCGAACTTGAAGTACTATAAACCAGTAGTTTCTCACATCCCATTGTCAATTGCTTGCCTGCCTTGATGTCAATATTTTTATCTGCTCTTACCCGAATATTTTCGGCTTGCACATAAACTTCCTTATCTGATTTTATCAGTATTTTTTCGCCACCACCTTCTGCTCCATCCATACACAAGCTAATGACATTTTTTTCGTCTTTATTAAAAATTTTGATTTCTTCTTTTCCAGATTTATCGTGAATTTGAATTTCATTCCCACTTATTGTACGAATGCCTTTCAACAAATTTCCGCCATCATACAATCCTGAAAACTTTTCTTCTCCATTATAAATTGAGCCTAAAACATAAGGGCGTTCTGGATGTCCTTTTTCAAAGCCAATCATCACTTGTTCTTCTTTTTCTGGCACAAAATAAAAGCCTCTTGCTTTACCACTCGCTGTCGCTAACAAACGCAGCCAGGGCGTTTTTTCCGAGCCTTTTTGCCAATAAAATTGTACTCGAACTCGTCCCATTTTTTCAGGGTCACTATTGTCTTTGACGACGGCACATTGCGCCTCACTAAAAGGTTCTTTGACAAATTCGTTGGGTGGTGGAAACTCTAATTTGGCGGGAATTGCTTCAAAGCGGTTGTGATAGTTTCCTTTGTTATCTATCATGTGCCAAATGTGTGTCAAGCGATATTTTCCATAGGTTTCTTCTTCTGAGTCGATGCCTATTTTGGTAGAACTAACCGCAATTTCTTTACCCAATTTTAAGCCACAATGATCACTATGTCCAGAAAAAATCACCAGATCATCAAAACGACTGGATTTGTCCGCTTCGATGGCGTCCTCAAACATTTTTTTGTTCTTATCTACAATTCTTCTATTCTTATTCGTTATAGGTTCTTTGCTATAAAAACTATTTGATTCTTCATAGGCAAACTTTGAAAAAGAATCTAAAGTGCCTTCATTGCCCAGACTTTTTGAAGATTCGTTGTACGCTTCATTTTTCAAAATATCATAGTAGACATTCTCAAATTTTAGCGGAATTAATTTGATTCCCAAATCAAAAGAAGTTAGCTCTCGACCTAAATGCAATTCAATTGAATTTTCACTTGCTGGTCTACCATAGCGCATGACCGACCCATCATAATAATACCACTCACCATAATAAGCGGCTAAACGATGGATAAAATGAAAGTTACTTTCGTTGTATTGAACGATATAGTCTAAAGTTTTTGTAAAAGATTCGTCATACTCGTGTTTGTAAACGCTTGCATCATATTCGTTGATAATTTCTTTTGCAACATCTTTCGGTGATTTTTCTTCAAAAGAACGACACTGTTCGCCATCGTCCATCATCACTGTTGGACTTTTTCCTTTGACAACTAAATCTACCGAAGAAGCATATTTTCGAGAAAAAGAAATCTCTGTAACAAGTCCTTTAAAGTAATTTTCGGAGTCAGATAAATCAAATTTTGATTCAAAAAAAATTTTAATCTCTTGTCCAATAATTTCTTTACAATCGTGAAATTTCACATCCAGCGTTTTATCACTTGAGTATTTTCCCATCGTGTGTAGCATAATATCTACAGGCAAACGAACTTCAAACTCATGATGCCAATGAACTACTTGCTCAATCAACAATTTGGAAAAAGTAGGCAAAGTATTTCCTGCTATTTCCACTTGAGTAATAACTTGTCGTGCCATTGATGTGTTGTATTTCTTGTTAAAATCAGAAGAGGGACTTAATAAGCCCCTCGTTCTGAAAAAAAATTAATTATTACTGACAAAGAAATACATGAACTTAATACGTTTAGACAAAAAGCAATGCATCCTTGATAAGTCAGGGTTTTAGAAGCTAATAATTGGAAGAGGTTTTGACTGTTCAAAAATCTAATGATGAAGATTCGTTTAGAACTCCCATACATTTTCGTGTACATCGCTGCCGATTGTTAATTTCTTCGCAGAGATGACAACATTTTCAACCATTGGACTATTACTCAACGCATCCATTGCTTCTGTATAGCCAACAAGATGTGCATCTTCAAACTCGATTTCTTTTAAAGAACCATCTTCATTTCTACGACTAAAAACAATTTTTCCACTTTTTTTGGCAATAGGATCAATCATCCATTTGAAGAAAGCGGTATCTTCTGAAGATTCTGTTTCAAACTGAATTGTTCCACCTACGACATCCGACATCGGACGCCCCGTTTCATCTGTACTTTGATGAATAGAATAACTACAGTGACGTAATTTATATTTTTTGCTATCTACCTCTATTACTGCATTGAAAGCCATAATTTTTGTATTTTTGAGTTAAAAAAAAATTAATAAGATTGATAAATAAAATTTCATTTATAGTTCTTTGAACGAAATAAATCATTCAAATATACTTTTATTGCTGTGCATATTCCGCCTGCCATTCTGCCGAGTCTGGATCATCTCCTTTCATTCCGTCCAACTTAATCATAAAGTTTTTTGCTGGAAAATAAGGTGTCATATGTATATCTAAATAGATTCTATCTTTTTGTTTGGGATCTTGTTCAAAACGCAGTATCTTGAATTTTTCAATTAATTTATTTGCTCCCTTAATGCCATCTAAAAATCCAATAATTTGTTTGCGAATATCTTTTTGTGTGGTGGTATTAAAGTTTTCAAAAGCTCGACGATTGAGGAAGTCGATTAATACTTTTGTTACGTAATCAAAAACCCGAACAACGGAATACGTTTGTAGTCCTAAGTTATCGCCATTGAACAGAGTTTTGGCAGAGAATGCCATCACTTTTCCGTATTCATTCACCATCGGTACTAAGCCGATTTTTTCTAAATTGGACAGTTCGCTTTTTTTGAGTTTAAACTTTACGCCGTCCACTTCATTTATTCCCCCAAATTTCTTTCCTGCCGTTACTTGTGACATCAAGGTTTTGTATATTTTCCCTGCCAATGCGCCCGATGGTGGTACATACAAAGCCTCTTCCTCTCCTAACTCCTTATTTTGCTCTCGCCCCACCAACCAATTACAAGTCATAATTACATTGGACCGATAAAGGTCTCCACCTGTCAAATTTGCTGATTCAAACAAGTCAACGACATCATCACAAGAGTCTAAATCTTCAAAATCAGTTAGCAACATCACCTTATTTTCATTGGCAATTTTCGCCCATTTTTCGACCACTTTATTAGAGCCTAAATATCCTGGCAATACCAACAAAGAATAATGATCTCGGAGGTCTAAACGGTCATAAGCTCCTCTTAATTCTTCGGCAACTGCATCAATAAAAAATGGATTGTCTAGATCATTTAACTGATCTAATTCTGCATTCATTATATTAACATTCTTCAACTTATCACTTTCTGTATTTTTATAAAATAGCGCAACTGACCGATAAGACGTTTCTAATCCACGAGTTTCATCTAAAGCTTGTTTGAGATTTTTTTTTAATAATGATTCTGCACCCTGACTACTTTTTTCACATGTTCCCACCATATCCGCCACATTTTCTGCACTTCCCAACAATTCAGCCCACGCTTTTAATCGCTCTTTTAAATCTGCTCTTTCAGACTTCTTTGATTCATCACTTAAAAAAATTCGTTTACGGGCTTTTCTTTCAGGATTTACATTATTTAAGCCCGCCAAGGTCGTTTCTAAGAGCGTAAATCCTCCATACTTTCCTAAAGTATCTAATTGTTGGGCCAGCCCTCCTCCACTTGCACTCGCTGCTTCTTTCACGGGTGCGGCATTTTGTTGAACTTCTTTTTCTTTATCAGACATAATTAATAATTTTTTTATTTTTCTAAAATATTTTTTGGAGAGAACGGTAAAGTCCTTCGTCGTTATGCACAGGCCCGCTATCCGCTACTATAGCTTTGGAATGTAGTAAGCAAAATAAAGCTGTAACTACAAAAACCACACGAACTACTTAAACCACATAAACCAAAAAGCTATAACGCTACTATCGGGTCTATTTTACAAGGACAAAACCTCTATTATCCAGCCCCTTCAATTTCCCCCAACAATTCATTAATCGCTGCCAGATAAGCGGCTTTTGCATCGGGATCTGCCAATACTTTTTGTAAAACTTTATTTGACTTCAATGTCCGCATAAACTTTTCGTAGTTCTCTTTTTGGTGGTCTAAACCTTGTAAAAAAGGACTTTGCTTCGTAATACCTTTTTGCCCAAAATGCCCTAAATTTCTAAACTTTAATTCTTCTTCAACAGGCGCACCATCTGCATTTTCAAAAGACATTTTTACGGATGGTTGAAAATGCTCAAAAACATCATCAACTGTTTTTAGTCCTTCGGTAATTTCTGGTTTTACAGGTGCATCTCCTGTTAGTTTTTCTACCATTAGTGTTTTGTTTTGGGTAAGTTCCGTTATCGCTTCACTGGCATCTCTTGGAACTTCTTGCCCACCTAATTCATATTTCATAGACATGGAGTTTTTATTAATAAATTTTTTGTTTGTATCTTATTCTTTATTGTAGCTTCTCTTCTCTCACTCGTCACCCCAAACAATTTCTTTCTCCTCATTAATACCCAAATTAAGTACTGTTCCCTTCCCTGCTTTTCCACTAATTATCATTCGAGAAATCGGGCGTCTTATTTGGTTGCGAATTACGCCTTGTAAGGGTCTTGCTCCATATTTTGGCGTAAATCCTGATAGAGCTAAATGCTTACGAGCATCGGGTGTCACTTCTAAAGTAATCCCTTGCTTGTGCAATTTGTTCAATAATTTTTGAAGATGAATATCAAAAATAAGTTCTACAACTTCTTCGGATATTGGTGCAAAAGGAACAATCTCTGTCAAGCGAGCTAAAAATTCTGGTCTAAAATGTCGGCTCATAATATCCATCATATCACTGTTCTTTGGCATCTCCTTCTTATCAAATTTTTCGGCAACGAACTCACTACCAATATTAGACGTAAAGAGTATTATCGAATTTGAAAAATCTCCTTCTTTTCCTAATCTATCGTGTAATTTCCCTTCATCTAAAATTTGTAAAAAGACATCAAATACAGATGGATGCGCTTTTTCTATCTCATCAAACAAGACCACTGAATACGGCTGTTGGCGAATTTTATTGACCAATAAACCACCTTCTTTGTAGCCAACATAACCAGGAGGCGCACCATAGAGCAAAGCAGCAGAATGTTCTTCTTTGAACTCAGACATATCAAAACGAAGCAAGGTGTTTTCGTCATTAAATAAAAATTCTGCGACGGATTTTGCCAATTCTGTTTTACCTGTTCCTGTTGGTCCCATCAAGAAAAATGAACCAATGGGTTGTCCCGCTTTTGTCAATCCAGAACGAGATTCTCGAATGGCTTCGGCTAAGGATTTTAAAGCGTGGTCCTGTCCTACTACCCGCTTTTTCAAAGCATCTTCTAATTGCAGTAATTTCTCTCGTTCTTGGGTCTGTATTTTGCCCAATGGAATCCCTGTTTTATGAGAAACAACCGCCGCTATATCACTTTTTTCTACACCTTCTTTTTTGTCTTTAGAAAATGTTTTAAGCGCATCAAGCGTCTTGTTTAAATAGGTCATTAGTTCGACTGCTTCTTCGATTTGTTCGGGTTCAGTTTCGTCCTCTAATTTATTGAATAAAACGGGACTCAATTTGTTTTTAAATTCTTTATAGAACCATTGAAGTTCTGCTAAATCTCCTTTCTCTTCGTCTGAAAAATTAGTGAGTGTTTCGTCTAAATTTTGCAGGGTTTCTTCAGATGTTTCATCCATCATTTTAATGGCTGACATCGTTCTATCCATTAGGTCAATGGCGGCATCGGGTAAGCGACGTTCTTTGATGTATCTTTTGGAGAGTCTTACACTTTCCCAGATGGCATCTTCTTGTACTTTTATCTCATGGTGGGTTTCATAAAAAGGCATGAGCGTTTTAATCATACGCACGGCTGTCACAATATCAGGTTCTTCGACTTTGACAACTTCAAAACGACGACTAAAGGCTTCATCCGCTTCTATATATTCTCGATATTCGTCTAAGGTCGTCGCTCCCAAAACGGTCAATTCTCCCCTTGCTAATTCGGGTTTGAGCAAATTCGCTGCACCTGACGCCCCACCCATTTTATCCATCAATGTATGTATTTCATCTACAAATAAAATTGCTTTTTCAAATAACTTCACTTCTTTGATGATGTTTTTCAAGCGATCTTCGACCTCACCTTTATAAGACGCACCTGCAATAAGAGAACCAACATCTAATTCAAAAACGATGGCAGATTTTAAGTGGTTGGGTACTTTTCCATTGACAATATCTAAGGCAAATCCATCAATCAAAGCTGTTTTTCCAACGCCTGGTTCTCCCACGACAATTACATTGGGTTTGGTGCGTCTCCCTAATATTTCAGAGATGGTGCGAATCTCCTTGTCTCGTCCAATAATTGGGTCTATTTTACCTTCTCTTGCTAAGGCCGTTTTGTCGATGCAAAATTTGTGAAGGGCTTTTATTTTTTGATTGGCAGGGGCAGTGCTTTTTCCATTCGTAGAATCGGTGCTTGGCATAATAGCTTCCTGTAAAGAAATGTCTTCTAATCGTGCCTTTAATAAGGTTTCTTCGACAATAGGAAAACTTTTTAATTGATCTTTTGTAAATGCAATATTAGGCTTGCTCATGGCGATTAACAAACATAAAGGAGAAATAGACTGTTCTGATAATTTGAGTCGAACCACATCAGCCGTTTCCATCACGATGCTTACTTGCTTGTTGCCAATGGGTTCTTCAGGAACTGTGGTCGCTTTGGGTTCACTTTCAATTCTGATGTCTGCCCAGTCTCTTAAATAGTGAATATCCTCGCCTATAACAGATAAATAGGAAGCCAAACCTACTTCATTGTGCAGTATTGCTTTTAGAAGGTGTGCTGGAGAGAAAAGAGCGTTTTGGTACTCTCTTGCTATTGACTGTGCAATTTGTATAGCACGTTTGACTTCCTGTGTATATTGCATTGAATCAATCATACTTGTTTTTCTTTTTTGTCGTTTTAAGTGGCGTTCAATCATTAAGACTGATGGGCTATTCTCTTTTTGAAAAATGGCTCTTTTTTTTGTCGTTTGAATCATTGTTAACCAATACAATTATTGATAAGAATATATTTTTCCTCTGCATTGTTCCTTTCAACATAAAGGCACAAAGGTCACGCAAGGTTCACAATGAATTAGAACGAAATTTCAGCTTGCCTCTCCTCCTCCTCTTAACTACAAAAACCACAGAAACTACTAAAACCACAAAGGGTACTGACCATCCAAAATAGACCTGATGGTAGTGGTATGGTGGCGACCTGCGTTGAGACACACGACCGTGTGTCTGTGACAGGCTAGCCACCATAAGAATGGACAGCAGGCCCATGCTTTACGACGAAGCAATCCACCGTTCTCTCCTAAAAACAGATAAGACATAAATGCAAATAGGAAAAGGTTGAACCATGGTATTGGTCCAACCTTTAAAACCCCCCTTTACTAAAAAACATTTATTTTTTTTGGAGAAACTGAGCCTTTTGTTTGGGAAGCACAAAAGACTCAGTTTTTTTGTAGACTAAACACTTTTCAGAGAACACTAAAAAATATAAAGGAATATATCTGCTTTTTATTAGAATATTACAGCAGATATACTTTATTGTGATTTGCTTAATAAGACGTATTAAAATCTGGTTTTTGAAAAAACTATAGAACTTTTTAATTTTTTTTTATTACATTTGAATATTCTTATCTTAAAATGTTGTTTTCCCCTCTAAAAAAATAACAATAACTAATCTCTAACTAACTAAGATTACTTTTTTTATTTCTTTCTTGTTCCTTCAAATACTGCCTGTTTATATAAAACATTTTTTTTCACTAAAAATCAATCCCATGCACTAGCCAAATATAGCTGCACAACACACTACAGAACCATATATTGACCTAAATCTATACAACAATGAATTGAACAAACTACAAAACCACACACAATGACAGCAACATATCTCCCAATTATAGAAAACACAGTTGATGATTTTATCAAAAAAAACTTTTTAGGAGAGACACATCGAAACGATTTGATAGAAACAGTTTCGAGCAGATTAACTAAAAAATTATTGAAATTATCAGAAATACCTCCTGAAATAAAAATCAAAAAATATATCCAACAAATTTGTCATGATTTAGAAGATGTACAATTGTTACAAAAACGTTCAGAAAAATTAGTTAACAAATATCAACACTATATAAAGTACCATATCAATGACTGTATGGTTCATTACTTGGACAATGATGCAAAATCACATAGTTCACATTTTTATTGGCTTTTAGAAAATGTCAATGCCCGTCTTAATGAAAAAATCATTTTGGGCAAATTGCATTTTAATGGGCAATCTTTGTTTAGTGTTTATTTTTATAGGGTCATTAAAAATGCGGTAATTGACGAAATTCGCAAAACGCCCAAAGAATGTTTATTGTCTCCAGAACAAATTCATTATGAATATGCGAATCGCTTTCCTTCTTTTATAAAAGAGGATCTTCCCAACTTCAAGATGTTACTTTCTACAGAATTTCAGTCTAAAATAGAGAGACATAAGTTTGAATTCTGCATAAAAGTGGTACATCGCATTATCCTAACAGAAGAAGATGTAAAAAAAGCCTTTCCTCTTTGCTCCAAAAAAACAATCCAAAATCTACTTTTACACTTTGGTAAGAATTTTGCTTTAATGTCAAAAGGTACCTTGTGGGATTTGCTCAATGAGTTTGTCAGTGAAGCTACCAACAACCAACAAACGGTACGTACCCTCAAAGATTGGGTCAAAAAACACCGAAATAATTTGTTGCGTTTTATACTAAAAGAGTATTCTATTCAAATTCCCAACAACTCCACAGGTCCTTTGGAACGATTATTGGAGGAATATTTTGAGCGTGTTACACATACACAATACAGTTCGTAATATTTTCCGATAAAAATCGGTTCACTTTTCAAAAATCACCTAAAAGATTCGTCGTAAATCATGGACACCATTAAAGAACCCTACATGAACCAAGAAGGACATCTTAATTTTGAAGGTATTACCTTTTATGTCAATAGCCTACTACAAGATAATAGCGAGGATATTCCACCCATCTTATTCAATCATGTAAAAGACTGCTTAATTTGTAAATCTGAAGTGCTTGAATTGCACGAAACAGTTGGAAGCAAAACCGCTACACCTCCACCTTTAACTGTCTCGCAAAACCCCGCTTCTATTGAGACGCTTTTGGCACAAATTACAGAAGATGCTGTTTTTAAAAATAAATTAATTGAAGATATTCAACAAAAAGCCACACCTAATACTTATTTGTCCGAAAGAATGAGTGAGCAATTGGTCATGCGAGATGCACAAACATTGCAAGTTGTTAGTCCTACAAAAAATCAATTGTGTATTGGACAAATTGCTTTTTCTTTTAAAGAAACACCTTCCAAACCCGTTTCCATTAGCATCATTAACAACAATGGGCAAGAACAAGAATATACTTGTCCTGCTGATAAAGATTCGTTTGTGGTAGATATGTCTGTATTTCCCACAGGCTTATATTATTACATTTTGTACGAAAATGGCAATGTGGTAATGAATCCATTTTATTTTTGTTCTAAAAAAGATGCGATTAAAGCATATCAAACCTATTCTCAGTAATATAATAGTGCTGTGGTTCTTGGTGCTTAGTGCTGTGGTTCTGCTGTGATGCTTCGCAATTTTTTTCAGCCAAGCATTTGGTATAACGCTACTATCAGGTCTATTTTAAACGGTCTTTCCCCTCTATCAAAAATACGCAAAAGAAGCAAAAATCCCTACTATTTTTTTAGTAGGGATTTTTCTATTCTAAGTAGTCAGATAAAAAAATCACTTTTCAGGACCCAAAATTTGAAAATCATATTTTGCTATTATTTCATCCCAATCTTTTTCATCAGCACATAAAATTTCTTCATTAGGTACGACATGATTACTAACTGCAACTCTATATCTAAAAAACAATAACTCTTTATCTATTTGAGGGAAAGTCTTCTCTAAAATATCTTCCAAAATATGTAAATGCGATTCACATACATCCCTCCACTTTTTAATTTGTTTCCAAAAAGTGTAACAGGGTATTCGTTTTGAATATTCTTCTAAGAATGGATCGATTAGAGGAGCAAAAGCCTTATTTGCAAAATATATGTCTGCTATCCATTCTGGTGAAAATTGATTTGAAAATTCAAAACAATGAAGTGCTAATAATTTGAGTGAAATATCCCAAGGCCAAGCATCAATAACATCATGCATATATTCCATTTCATCAAAAGTGGCATGATTCCAATCTACCAAATGACAATAATCAATAAAAAGTGCAAAATACTTCACGTCTACACAAGCCAATTTGCTAGCAATAACTAAACCTAAAGGTGTGTCTTCTTCTGATTGTACAGTAGTAGAAACATCTACTTTATTTTCAACAATAGCTTCGATATACGTTTTAGTTAGTTCTGGATAATCCTTTGTTGTATGCTCAAATAATTTTTCCCATTGATACAAGGTTACAAATTTTTCCTCTTTATAATCACTCCAATCATACTCTTTAAATTTATTTAAGATTTTTTCCGCAGCTTTTTTTATTTCAACTTCATTATTTAGATCAACTTTAAAGTCTTTATTAATTTCAAATAATTTTATATCGTCTTTCATTAGATTATGGTTGAGTTATTATTATACGCATTACTAATATCGTTTAGACCATGCAAAATAGCCTCGATAGTAGCGTTATAGCTTCGCTTGGTTCTGTCGTTCTTAGTGCTGTAGTTCTTGGTTTGGTTCTTTTGTGTTTTGTGGTTCTTACTATAGCTATAGTAGCGGATAGCGAGACCCTGTGTCACGACGAAGCAACAAACCTTTCGCTCCAAATTAGAAAATATCAATTTTAAAATTGTACATCAATGGTATTTATAATTTTAATCAAAATACAAAAAATTTTAGTTTCATATGTCCACAATAATATTTTTAAGGAGAGAACGATAAATCCCTCCGTCGCAACGGAAAGGCCCGCTATCCGCTACTATAGCGAACCAAAAAAGAACCATAAATCACAGCAGAACCGAACCACAGCACTAAGCACCAAAAACTACGGCACTTGGTTCGCTATAACGCTACTATCGGGTCTATTTTTCTTGGTCTTTCCCTCTATCAGTTAAAGAAAAAAATAGAAAAAGCCCTACTATTTTTTGGCAGGGCTTTTTCTATTCTAAGTAATGGTTCAAAGATAAGATAACGATTGATATTTTTTGAAATATGAGCAGTTCGACACTTCGACGAAAAATACAGGCGTAGTCAGGGCTATGACAAGGCTTTTCAATGAAATATATCAGAAAATATCGTAGCGTAAATCGTTAGGTTATTTTTTTCCCATTGCTTAATGAGGGAATGAATAAGAGGAATAGGTACAAAATAAGCTCGTCACAGATATGACATTTCTTTGAGAAATGTCATATCTAATGTAAGAATTTATTTCGTACATATTCCTAAATTACTCAAACTATTGGATCCTTGTAAAATGGATTAGGGGACCATCATGTGACAGGCTTGGATCAAGATTACTATCCAACCAAAGTTCTTCGCCAAATGGTTTCGCATCAGACATCTTTGAAACACCAAAAGGATGTTCAAAAGAATACATATAAAGCTCTCCTCCGACATTAACAATGCTATTATTTATCCAATATTGACTGGTATTCATTGAAGCACTTTTTCCCTCTATGCTACTAATAATCACTTCATTACCATCTTTAAATTCCCAGATTATATCTTTACCCTCACTAGGGTCAGGGTCGGGTGAAAACACTTCGAAAGATTCCATTTTCCATTTTCCCACAATAAGTTTATCTGATTTTTTTGATACAGTTGTTGTACTTTTATCATCATTAATACCTGCTGTTGTACTTTTATCATCACTCACAGCTGATTTTGTACCTGTACAAGATACCATAATAAGAATGAAGAAAAGCCCTATTAGATTCGTTTTCATATGTTTGTTTTATTAGGTTAACTATTAAATGAAAAAATGTTATCATGTCTTCATTAGTAAAGTTATGCTAATATAAATAAAAATTTAATATATTAACATAATAATCTGAAAATTATATTAACATATACAAAAAAACATATCAATAGAGATTACTTTCATAATCAAATCTGTACCTCCAGACTTGTTTCACTAAAAAGGGTTTGAGGCGTTATTAAACGACAGCACCACAGCACCAAGAACCACAGCACCAAAAAAAACTAACGCACATAAGACTCCCGCACCACTACCGCCACAAAATCATTGGGCAACGATAAATACCCATAATCATAACAAAAATGATAGACCTTGCCCTGCTTGGTCGTATAAATATTCGTGATGTAATTAAAACGGTACCCTTGATCTAATAAAAATTGACGATGGATTTTTACCTTGTTTTTTTCGGGTTCTAATTCTGAGAGAATGCGCCGATTGTTGCGGAGAATGCTGTTGATTTTGCGAACGACGGTTTCATCCTTTCTGCGTTGTTGGTAATTATAAGTATTGCGGCAATAATCGTTGCAGAATTTTTTATCGGGTCGTCCCAATAAGGTTTTTTCACAATACAAACATGTTTTAGGGTTGTCTTTCATACTCAAACCATATAAGTTGTATAAGTCGCTTCGCTTAGTGCAAGAACATATAAGCAGGCAAAGTAAATGAAACAATATCTTGGCAAACTTTCATTTAAACCATATAAGTCCATATAAGCAGTTCATATAAAACGGTATTCTCAACCACAAAAACTACTTAAACTAAAAAGGAGTCCGCAATAATTTTTCTTGGTAGCGTTCTATAAAATCTTTTTGCGTCATGACATCAGGTACACTCAATTCTCTTTTTTCAGAAATAAAGGAGAAAACATCTTGCAATTTAGCGTCAAAATTCAACAGAATCGCTGCACTAATCATGGAACTCCGTCCAATGCCCATCCGACAATGCACCAATAATTTTTCGTCGTTGTCTATTCGTTCTTTTAGCGATTTGGCAAACGCATCAAATTGAAGAATACTATCGGGAATCGCTCGATCTTCCATTGGATAGTGAATATGATTGACCGCTTGTTTGAGGCATTCTTTGTCAAAACCGTCTATGCTTAATTCTCGAATTTCGTGGTTTTCTAAAAGGGATACAATCGTCGTAATTCCCTGTTTTTTCAAGTCCTTGACTTCTGCTTCCATCCATTCATTTCCTCTTGGTCTTGCACTTTGGGCGAGTGATTCATGTAACCAGTAAATTCTCATATTTCAAACCATATAAGTTATATAAGTGCATATAAGCAGTCCATACAAAACGGTATCGGTCTCCTCAACTACAAAAACCACAAAACCACAAAAACCAACTCACCGAGTAATAAACGTATTCATAATGGTTTTGCGAGCTGGAACTTGTTTCGACTCAAAAGCGGTCATTAAGCCATTGTCATCGTAAGGCAAATCGTATTTTTCGACGGTATAATCTGTGAGACCAATATCCAAAATAAGGACTTTGGCTTCGGGCTTATGATAGCAACCTGCCGACCCTACATTGATAAAACGTCGTTTGGTATTTCGATCTTGTTTCTCACATGGTACATGGTCGTGACCATAGCAAACCACATCTGCATTTACCCCACTAAACAAGTTTGCTAACTTGGGTCCTGTAGGGTTTTTCAAAATAGGTTTAAAGCCACTTTGGGTTTCGTTTAGCGCATAATGTTGGAAGGCAAAAAGAAGGTTTTTACCCAGATTTAGGTTCACTGTAAAACTCCATGATTTCACTATATGTTTGTAGTCCTCACCGAGTTGTTGGTGTGTCCAATGATGGTGTTCGACCTCTTCTTCCGTGATATTTTTTGAGACTTTAGGCGCACCATAAGCATACCAATAATCGTGATTTCCCATAATAAAATCAATGGGCTTGGGAAAATTCAAAGCATATTCCATACATTCTTTGGGGTATGGACCAATGCCAATGAGATCTCCCAAATGAATAATTTTGTAACAACCTTCTTCCTCGAATTTAGCAAGTGCTGTTTTTAAAGCGGGCAAATTTGCGTGTATATCTGTAAAAACTCCTACTTTCATAAATATGGTATTTCGTTATATAAACATCGTTTAGACTAATCAAGCTCCTCAACAGCCTCTATTTCTATGACTTTATGGTACGAAGGTTGATTGCTTATCGTTCCTGAAAAATTTTCAAAAACTTCCTCCACCAATTCGTTCTTATCGTTGTATTTTTTCGTTTCTGTTTCCAAATCATTTCCCTGCAAATCGGTTACTTTTCGTAATACCTCATTTTCATTTTCATCGTATTCGTAGACTGTTTGGATTTCCACCACTGCCCCTTCTATCCGAGTTTTTAGGGTATGTTTCAAAATCAGTCCATCATTATTCAGCTCAAAAGCATCAACCTTCATCAAATTTCCTGCCTTATCAAATTCCTTTTTTCCAACCACAAAATCCCGTGCATCATAAAACTCTTCGACTGTATTTGCCAAATCTCCATATTCATTAAAGATAGTAATTTTCAAACTATTGTTGCTCTCATTAGGAACAGTTCTTTGGGTTTTGATAGCCTTTCCCTTCTTATCATAGACCGTTATTTTCTCCGAACCATCCTCACCAATTTCCTCAATCGTCCTTTCAAACACCTCATCATCTCGATAAGTCGTTATCGTTGTTTTGCTGGGTTCATACGTATATTTGAGCAACTCAAACATCTCACTTTGGTACATTTTGTGGATAGCCTGAATCTGCCCTTCCGCATCATAAATATACTTATTTCCCGTTTTGATACCTTCCTCTGACCGCTCACTCTCCTCAATCAAATTATCCTTCGCATCATACGCAAATTCGCCCTCACTCACCACTTTACCCTCCTCAATCAACTTGCGATTCAGCAATTTACCCGTATCGCTCACAATGGCAATTCTATCCACAACTCGTTCATCCTCTACTATATTATAGGTTGTTATTTTCTTCATATTAATGTTTTAGTGTTTTGTTTCTTAAAAATAAGGAGCGAAAGGTAAGTTGCTTCGTCGTACAGGAAAGTCCTGCTATCCGCTAATGGATGGCATCTCTAAGATGCCTTACATTTTTTCACGCACTGTACTGTATTGGAAGGCATTTCCAAAATGCCTTTCATTTCCACGTATGAACCGAACAAGGCAGCCAACGCAAACATCCAACCACTACTATCAGGGCTATTTTTCACAGCCTCTCCCCCTATCTCAAATCCTAATTTTCAAGACATATATCCAGTGTAACGACAATGAAAAATCTGTCAAAAAATAGACTTATTATTCAATCGTTACTTACGAGGATAAAAGTACAAAGAACCTACTATAATGTCAAAACTTATTAGTAACAATCTTTTTAACATATATTTTGTGGTGTAAGTCGTTTTCTTCTTTTTATTGTTTAAGTCGTTTTTGAGACTTCGTTTTTCCCTCTACATCTTTCTTTAACCGCAAAGGCGCAAAGATTTTTCGCAAAGTTCGCAAAGAATGATAACGAAATCCAACTTTGCGCCCCTTGCGCAACCTTTGCAAACCTTGCGTTTAATACGATATGCACCGCTTCCCAAAAAAAAACGTTACAACCCACCCAAAATAGCCCTGATAGCAGTGGTATGGCAAAATAGTTTAGGTAGTTTTTGTGGTTTCAGTAGTTGCGGTTCTTACATAGTTTTTGGTTATTCCTTTTGCCATAAGAACGGATAGCAGGACTTTCCGCAACGACGAAGCACCAGACAGTTCGCTCCTTATTAGTATATTCGGAAATTTGTGTATTAGGAATTAGGAAAGCAATTATTCGGTCTCTACAACCACAAAAACTACATAAACCACAAAAACTACTTAAACTAAAAGAAACCCATTCTCCCGAAGCTGCAACCACTCGGAAGAGCGCAAAAATGCGGCAAAATCTCCCAAATTCGCCGCCTCAAAATCGGCTTTAAACTCTTGATACTGATAGGGTTTACCCTCCCGAACCATCACCTTTTCAAATAACTCGTAGAGCCATTCCCCCATCGGTTGATTGGTGGTGAGAATCCAGTCGTCTTTCTTGTTAAAAAAGTGGAGTTCGGCGGTACGTTTGTTTTGTTGGCTCTTTTGGCTCTTTTTGCCCTGAACTTCCTCAAAAATGGAGAGATTTGGCGCATTGCCCAGCCAAATAATTAGGGCATTTTTACGGAGATTTTTGTCCATTTTTTCATTGAGACAGCGAGCGATGTAGCTTTTGGGAATCGTCGTATTCGGGACTTTGAAATCAAACCATTCGAAAAGGGGAAAATCTAAGCAAATGCCATGCATATAATTGAAAAGAGACTTGCGCAAACCTTCCGAAAAAAGCCCATGATTAGCCCCTTTGGGATCGGCATGTTCCAAATCATTGTCCGCAAAACCGCCAAAATCGGGACCAATTTTCATCACATCAAAATCGGCAGGATGCAAGCCCACAGGACTGTGCGCCGTCATCGCAAAACGGTGCCAAAAACCCGACTGAATCACCCCATTTTCAAACAATTGGCGCACCATTTCCAAAGAATCCACCGTTTCCTGCGCCGTTTGGGTCGGAAAACCGTACATCAAATACGCATGAACCATAATGCCCGAACTCGTAAACGCATCGGCCACCCTCGCCACCTGTGCCACCGTCACGCCCTTCTTCATCAAATCCAACAAACGATCCGACGCCACCTCCAAACCGCCCGACACCGCAATACAGCCCGACGCCTTGAGCAACACACACAAATCATACGTAAAATTCTTTTCAAAACGAATATTCGTCCACCAAACCACCGTAATTTTCCGTCGCAGAATCTCAATCGCCAAATCCCTCAACAACGCAGGGGGCGCAGCTTCATCGACAAAGTGAAAGCCATTTTGACCCGTTTGGGCGGTAATTTCCTCGATACGATCACACAACAACGCCGCCGTCAAAGGCTCATAATCCTTGATATAACTCAAACTAATGTCGCAGAACGTGCATTTACCCCAATAACACCCATGCGCCAACGTCAATTTATTCCACCGCCCATCGCTCCAAAGTCGATGCATCGGATTTACAATTTCAATCACCGACAAATACTCGTGTAAACGCAAATCGCTATAATCAGGCGTTCCCGTATTTCGCTGCGCCACATCCTTCTCCGTCGCCCCATTAAAATACCGAACCGCCCCATTTTGCAACGCAAACACCCGTTTCACCGCCTCCATCGGACGCTCGCCCCTCAAATGCGCCAACAAACACGAAAGCGGAGCTTCCCCATCGTCCAAAGACACAAAATCCACATACTCAAACACCCGAACCTCCGACAAACGCCTTAATTCCGTATTGGAATAGCCTCCACCCATCACCACCTTAATCTCTGGATGCGCCTTTTTAAGATACTGCCCGCACTTTAACGCCCCAAACAAATTGCCAGGAAATGGCACAGACAAACACACCAAAGTCGGCTGAATTTCCGCCACTTTTTGCGCCAACAAGTCCACCAAAATCTCTGAAACAAGCGTATTGGGCAAGCCCAACGCCTCGTGCATTTCCCCAAAATCCGACAACGCCAATCCCAAGCGTTCCGCATACCGACTAAACCCAAAATACGGATCAATCGCCTCCTTAATCAAGTCCGCCAAATCCTCCAAATACAAAGTCGCCAAATGCCGAGCCTTATCGTGAATCCCCATCGTCCCAAACGCCCATTCCAAATCCTCCATCTGCCCAAACCGCCCCGCCTCTGGCAGATACGTCTCATCACAAATACTGTGCGCCAAGGTCGGGTTCTTATTTTGCAAAAACAGCATCACCGCCTCAATCGTCCCCACATATTCGTCCCTCAGACAATACATCCGATACCCATTGTCCGACAATTCCACATCCCGTTCCTCAATCAGCCCAAAAATCCGCTCCAATCCCTCCCGACAAAACAACGCCAAAATCACCTCAATCCCCAAATCCATTTGGTACGCCTCCACCCCCAAAGTATTCATAAACCCTTTGAGGTAAGCCGTCGCCGGATAAGGCGTATTGAGTTGCGTAAAAGGCGGGGTAATAAAGAGAATCCGTTGTTCCAAAATCATCGTGTTGTTTCGGACATAAAGGTAAGGTTAGTTTTTGTGGTTTTTGTGGTTTTTGTAGTTTAAGTGGTTTTTGTGGTTAGAGGATACCGCTTTTATGAACTGCTTATATGGACTTATATCACTTATATGGTTTAAACAAAATAAGGAGAGAACGGACAAAGCTTCGTCGTAAAGCATGGTCTCGCTATACGCTCATATGGCTTGGGAACAACCAGTCTATCAAGGAAAGAAACTACACAAACCACAAAAACTACTGAAACCACCTAAACCCAAGAAAAGCCATTCCGCTGCTATCGAGTCTATGTTGGAAGGACAGGACTTTTATGGGCTGCTTATATGGACTTATATCACTTATATGGTTAGCTAAAAATCACCGTAACAAATCACGAATCTTCTCCACATCAGGATGTGTAATCCCCTCCTTCTCCAAAGCATCAAAATCCGCTAAAAAAGTAGCCGAATAAGTACCCTCACCATAAGGCTTATCCTTCAAATTAAGATAAACAGCCTTTGCGTCCTCAAACTTCCCTTGAAATAACAACGCCAAAGCAAAATTCGTATTAATCCACTCTGCGTTCTCACTCATTCCCATACCTTTTCGGGCAGATACTTCAGCCGCTTCAAACTGCTTATCAAATAACTGATACCAAGACAAACTTCCATATTCACTAGCAATCATCTCTAACAACTCTGGATTCTCAGACACATCTTTACTTAAATCTTTTAATTGTCTAATAATTTCTTCTTGGCGAATAACTCTTTGATGAAAATCTTTTTCTGCTTCATTTTGTTCTTTTAAAAGAACAATACTAATGCGAATCAGGGTTTAAAATCTAAAAAAAAAACAGATGTAGTTTAAGAGTTCTTATCTTTGAAAATGAACTTTATCAAACTAATAGCCCTTTATTACTACA
>Ga0209185_1001348_pt1 | contig 21758 bp, 17 predicted proteins | sample SidtaG_2_FD_187425 | JGI IMG/M metagenome (GOLD analysis project Ga0209185, IMG submission 187425) | Marine algal microbial communities from Sidmouth, United Kingdom - Sidmouth_Asex2 metaG (SPAdes) (version 2) | ecosystem: Host-associated > Algae > Red algae > Unclassified | place: Sidmouth... | reverse complement strand
AAGCCAAAAAGGTGAGAAACATTATAGACAGGAACACCATCCAACAAAATCAAATTTTGGTCAGGACCACCGCCCCGTACATAAATACCAGAGCTTCCTTCACTGCCCGACTGTACACCCGGCAATAATTGAATCACTTTGAGAATATCGACCTCACCGCCCAAAGCAGGAAGGCTTTTAATTTGCTGAATGGGTACTTCAATCGTACTCATTTGCGTTTTTTCCGTAACTTTTTCTGTCGAAGATGACCTTACAACCACTTCCTCCAAATCTACAGCAGGTTGTAAGGAAAAATTGATAGCAATATCTTTATCTAAAAGGATTTTTTTGACAACTGGGTTATAGCCAATATACGAACACTGTATTTCCACAGAATCCGAAGGCAACGTAAGACTGTAAAATCCATACGTATTACTCACCGTTCCCAACGTTTTATTGGTTTCAAAGACTGTTGCAGAAATGAGCTTTTCCCCCGTTGTTGCATCCTCTATATAACCGCTAATGGTATATTTTTGGGCAAAAACAGTCGTACATGCCAATAAAAGACACAAACAAAATAGTTTTTTCATAGAATGAGGTTCAATAAATTTCTTTAAGACACTATCATAAAACGTCTTACAAGAATGTACAGTATAAGAACGAATGTTAAAATATATTCGTTGGGTTTTAGAGTGCAATAATAGCATTTTTATTTGGAGAGAACGGTAAAATGCTCCGTCGTGACGCATGGTCTCGCTATCCGTTAAATGGCGGAGATGTAAGGCATTTTCAAAATGCCTTACATCTAAATCCGCCATACCACTACTATCGAGTCTATTTTGCACAGACAGCACCAAAAAAAACTTTTCTTTACTGAACTAAAAAAACAATATTGAAGTTAATAAAAGAGCCTCCTAGAATAGGAAAAATGGGGGAGTGTTTAGCTTAACAGAAAAGTACAGCGGCTCATAACCTTGAGATATTGGTGCAAATCCAGTGACACTTCCCTTTTTATGTAAATTAGACCAATATGAAACAAAAATTTACGCTTGATAGCCCCATGCCACCTATTTGGATGATGTATCCACATATTACTCCGTATAGTATTGGCTGGAGAATGGGATATGGTGAAGGATATAGATTTGCGTTATATGATTGGATAGATACTTTGAAAGAAGACGAACAAAAGCAATATGAGAGAATGTTTCCACGTCCAATATTTTGGCGAAGTTATGCTGATGAAGATTTTGATATGGAAAAATTTACCTACAAAAGCATCTTTTTTTGGAACGAAGGTGGAGACGCAAAATATACTAAAGACAAATTGATTGAAACATTCGATGAGCATCAAGCTGAATTTGTGTTCTTTTGGAAATCTGATCCTGACATTATCAATGAATCTTGTTTTGCACAATGGCAATCGTCTACTTTTAATGTTGATTGGAATACTTATACATGTGCCGAGCAATATATGATGGCAGAAAAGGCACGATTGTTCGAGGATAAAGAGATTGAAGAGCAAATAATGAAATCGACAGATTCAGGAGAAATGCAAGCTTTGGGTAGAAAAGTAAAGAATTTTGACCGCACAATATGGAGTAAAGCAAAATATTCTATTGTATTGAATGGAAGCTATTATAAGTTTTCGCAAAATAAAGAGATGCGTGATTTTTTATTATCGACAGGAGACAAGGTTTTAGTAGAAGCCAGCCCACTCGATAAAATCTGGGGAATCGGTTTGGAGGAAGAAGACAAAAACTCCTTAAATCCCACAACTTGGAAAGGAATCAATTTGTTAGGATTTGCATTGATGGAAGTTCGAGATGAATTAGGAAGGTTGTATAAAAATTCCGACAAAGTTGATTGGAAGGCATTTGAAAAATACTTTATACCACTTTAATCGTAATGGTCGTAAAGCCAGATTTCTAATGTAATTAATACAGCATTTAAATAGCGATTGAGACCATGCAAAATAGCCCTGATAGCAGCGGTATCGTTTTTTTGCGTAGAGGCAATCCCTTGTGGTTGCCCTTCGTAGAAAGGCAAAACGATAATAGCGGATAGCAGGACTGAACGTAGCGACGAAGCTATTGACCTTTCGCTCCTTAAAAACAAAAATAGAAATATGGAGAATCACTTAGCTCAAAGAAAAGCATCTGGCCGACAGCCAGAGGATGTTGGTGCAATTCCAACAGTGATTCTCTTTTACAAAATAGGAACGTACTTAGTTTATCAGGAAAAATGCGACCTTGCCACGGTTGAGAGGTTGGTTCGAGGCCAACAGTACGTTTCCTTTTAGAAATAAAAAATATGGAGAATCACTTAGCTTAAAGAAAAGCATTTGACCACCAGTTAGAGGATGTTGGTGCAATTCCGACAGTGGTTCTCTTTTAAGAAAAATAGGAACGTACTTAGTTTAACGGGAAAAATTTTGCTCTGCAAAAGCAGCGATGTTGGTTCGAGTCCAGCAGTACGTTTCCTTTTAGAATTTAACCATTAGAGCTTAAAAAATGTCATCGTATAGCCCACAGGACTGGACGCTTTTTACAGAAATACTTAGAACTATTTCAAAGGATATTTCTATCATTGACGACAACCAAGAGATCAAAACGTTGGTTGCCAAAATATCGAAAAAAGCGAAAAAAAGAACAAAGTATCATAATCGAATTGCCTCGAAAGAACACGATAAAAAAGTGTTGGAAAATGTAGGCATTCGCAGCGAAAATGATGATGTCCGTATTTTGCACAATTCAACGGGAGCATATACGGAGGTTGTACGGGCGAGAGATTGTTATGTTTGTAGCAAGCAATATTATAAAGTACATTCCTTTTATCACCGACTTTGTCCAGATTGTGCGGAATTGAATTATGCCAAACGACAGCTTCGTAACGACTTTGCAAATCATACAGTTTTGGTAACGGGAGGTAGAGTGAAAATTGGGTATCATACCGCTTTGCGTTTTTTGCGAGATGGTGCAAATGTAATTGTTACGACCCGTTTTCCACACAATGCACTTTTGCGTTATTCCCAAGAAAGCGACTATGCGGCATGGAAAGGTAGATTAGAAATTTATGGTGTTGATTTTAAAAAGATATTGTCTTTAGAAAACTTTTTATACTATCTCCAAACAACAAAAAAATCCTTGGATATCATCATCAATAATGCGGCACAAACCGTGCGTTTACCCCAAGTGCATTATGATGAATTGGCGGAAGCCGAAGCAGTTTTGAAAGAAAAATTAAATACACCATTGCTCCAAAATGCCAACGACCAAAATGTTCTGCAAATAGGTGTAAATGATGAAAGTGAATCACTGCCCATCGTAGATAAATCATTGTATGCGCTTCAACCAACAAGTAGCGATTTGACCACAAATGAAGCGGAAAATTCTTGGATGAAAACCTTGAGCGAAATTGATACGATAGAACTTTTGGAAGTAAATTTAATCAACAATGTTGCTCCATTTTTAATCAATAGTAAATTGAAACCCTTACTAATTAATTCGCCCAATCCTAAGCGATTTATCATCAATGTAACATCGGTAGAAGGACAGTTTTCTTATCCAAATCGTCGTCCACATCATCCCCATACGAATATGACGAAGGCGGCTTTGAATATGATGACAGCAACGAGTAGCCCCGATTTTGCGAAGGACAATATTTTTATGAATAGTGTCGATGTGGGTTGGATTTCGTCAAATAATCCAGGGGAAAAAGATGCTCGTATGCAAACAGATGGTTTTGCGCATCCATTGGATTGTGAAGATGCGGCCTCTCGTATTTGTGCTCCAATCATAGAAGGAATTAAGGGAAAACCTACCTTTGGAAAATTGTATAAAGATTATTTTGTGGTGGCGTGGTAATTGGTTTTTGTGGTTAGCAACTACAAAAACCAACTACTTCTTACAGGAAGTGGCATAAAAATGAGCCGCTTTTAATCAGGTTTTTAGTAAACGCCCTCTATTTTGTATTTTTTATTCATAAATGTTACAGAATCGCCCGCCTTTTTATCCTTGAGTGCTTGAGCAATGGGGGATTCCATAGAAACGACATAATAAACTTCCTCGCCAATCATTGCCTTACCAAGTCCAATGGCAATATAATAACGTCCATAATTTGTAATAACAAGACTGCCGGATTCTACAATTTCATGTACTTTGTTGGGATAAATATTTTTTACGTTTACTTGAAGATCTAAAGCTCGTCTAAGTTGCGCTTCTTTTTTTTCTCGCTCAATGTGCATCATGGCCAAGCCCGTTTCATATTTATCGCCCATGCTACTTTTATTTTCGTCTTTTGCCGATTTTATGGTGTCAGCAATTGCATTTTGGACTGTATCCAAACTTTCTTTTACATGGTCTTGACAATATTGGTATAACTGATTTTTTATTTCTTTAGGGTTTTTCATGTGCTTTTTTTTCATCAAAAATAATTTTCTTTTTTAAACAATCAAATTATCAATGCAAATATTTGTAGATTTTTATTTTAAATAGGAGAGAAAGGTCTGTCTTTCATCGCAAAGCATGCTCCTGCTGGCCGCTACTATAGCTAATAAATAATCACATTATATGAGAACTAGAGTGCTAATAGTTAGCTATAACGCTATCATCAGGTCTATTTTGGATGGACAGAACGCTTATTTAAATTTTTTTAAACGTTCTAATATGTGAAAAACACCAGGGCAGTAATTTGCATTTTTGTCATGTAATTTCATCCGTTTTGAAAATTCATAATTATTGGTGTGTGGATAAGCTCGACATGCTTTAGGACGAATATCATAAATCAAACATTTGTTATCCTCTAAAAGAAACGGACAAGGAGACATATTCATCACCATATCGCCATCTTCATCTATAATCAAATATTCGTCTTGAAATTTAGCGGGTTTCATGCCTAAATCCTTTGCAATACGGGCGGCATCTGTCTTATTGACAATGGGTGGAATGCTTTTGCAACAATTGGCACAAGTCAAGCAATCTATTTCCGTAAAAACTTCTTGGTGAATTTGTTCTGTCTGTTCGTCTAATTTTTTGTTTTTTTGTTTTGCCAAACGTTTTAAAAACTTTCTGTTTTCTTGAGTTTTTTCGCCCTTTTTATTTTTCCATTCTTCGATTAGATTACTCATTTTTTTGATTATGTTACGAATTTATATTGTTGAGACCATGCAAAATAGACCTGATGGTAGTGGTATAGCTAACATAGTACTGTGGTTCTTAGTTCTTGGTGCTGTAGTTTGGTTTTGCTGTGGTTTGTGGTTCTTTGTTAGCTATAGTAGCGGACAGCAGGCCTTTCCGTTGCGATGAAAGATAAACCTTTCTCTCCTAAATAAAAAAAACCACAAATTACATTTTTATCTTGTAATTTGTGGTTTTAAATTCTATTTATGTATTTTTTAGAACTTCATGACTTTTACGGATTGATTTTGTGATTCACTTTGTAAATGTACAATGTAGGTGCCTGATGGCAAATCGTTGGTTTCAAAACGAATTTGGTGTTGTCCTACAGTATAATTTTGTGGGGCTGATTGGCGAACCAATTGACCATTGATGTTGTAAACTTTGATCTGTAATTCTGTATTATTCTCTAAGCCAAAGTTGATTTGTAAATCGCCCTCAAAAGGATTCGGTGTGATTTTTAGATTGGTGGTAATGTCTGAAACGATTTCAGTAGCAACGGGCAAATCACGTTCGCCTTGTGCAAACCAAATCGGCCACTTAGCGACGTTTATAAGTGTTAAAGGATCTGCATTAGAAGGGGAGGCAATTTTATTGTCTTCTAAATCAATGATTTTGACGACTTCATTACCATCTTCTTCACCACCAAAAATAATTTGAGAATCGTCAGTAGAATAAGAAGCAAAGGCAAGTGTCGTATTCTCATAAATATCTCCAACTTGACCTGTTTCTAAATTTGCGCCTTTTAAAGTTGTGGTTGCATTGTTGCCATCTAAATAATCAAAGGCGATGATAAAAGGCGAATTTTTGGAGAAGGTCGGATTTCCAATACTTACATTGTCAGGTAAGTTTGTAAAAAGCTTCGTGATTTCTCCTTCTGCAAAAGAATTGCTTTGGTTGTTCCAAACATTGATCACACCCATATCCCAATAGTCAATTTTATCTTGTGGGCTGCTTTGGATTTCGTTATAAGCATCATAAATAATATATTGTCCTGTATGATCCCATTCGATGGCATCTGCATATAAAACACCACCTGAATTCACTCCATTGGAGAAAGTAGGATTGTACAATCTGAATTTTTTGAGATTTTGACTTTGAATGTCATAAACATAAATAGCTGTATCAATAAATATAGAAATAAGGGCTAAATGGTTTCCGTTTTTAGAAACAGCTACATTATCCCAATTTAAATTATTTAAACTAAGTTGAAATTCTTCAGGGTTTAAATCAGGCAAATTACTTACAGAAGCTAAAGCTAAATTAATCTTATATACTTTTTTGTCATCAGCACCGACATAATAAACGTCTTGTCCATCATCAGTGATAGAAGGTTTGCGATTGATTGCATTTGTGGTTAAAGGATAATAATCGCTACCAATTTGAGGATTTGTTGTGGAGACGTACAATGTGCTTTGGTCGTTTACATTCACATCAAGACTTAATATAAAATCATCTCCATTATTTTCTTCAATATCTTCTTGGTAGTTTCCTGGAGCACCATCAAAAATGCCTACATCGTCAAAAGCTTCCCGAATAATATTGGCTTGTGTTGTGGTTACATTTAAACTTAATGCTGATTCAATAATGGCTAAACGCAAGTCAAGGAATTGAGAAGAGCGTGTCAAATACGAAACGAGTGCTTTGTAATAAATATCTTCAGCTAAATCTTTACCTATTTGACTGTTAGAAGCGATGCGATAAAAAGCATTGTTGGGAATGCCGCTATTGATGTGTACACCGCCATTGTCTTGACTTCCTGTATATTGTTCGTTGGTATTAGAAGGTTGGAAGCCACCGCCATAGTCTCCACTGGTTGCACCATTGTTTGGATTAGACATGCTGCGTAAAGCACCTGAAGGAAATGCGTTTGGCAGTACAACATCTTCGCCTAATAACCAATCTTCTCTATCAATCATGACACCAAATACATCTGCCATAGATTCATTGATTGCACCTGATTCGCCTTGATACTCTAAATTGGCCGTACTTTGAATAACGCCGTGGCACATTTCATGTCCTGCAACATCCAAAGCACCTGCTAAAGGCTTAAAAGCTTGATTGCCATTGCCATAAAACATATATTGTCCATTCCAAAAAGCATTGTCAAAACCTTGTCCAGATTCGTCTGCTACATTGATAAAAGAAACAATATCACCGCCTTCTCCATTGATAGAATTTCTATTGTGTGTTTCTCGGAAATATTCATAACATTCTCCTGCGTTGTAGTGGGCAGAAACACCTTTTTTGTGTGTACTGCTTGTCCATACATTGTTAGAAGTGGCAATATCTGTATAAGATGGCGAATTAAAAGGATTGTTTTGGAAATCCAGTGTTTCTATACCACCGTCTCCTTGCATAGGCAATCCATTGGTAGGCCCTGTATACATTGCACGAGAAGCATCGTATAAGTAATAGTTGCCTTGATATAAATAGGTATTGATTAAGCGAGTTTCGTCATTAAGATCAAAGGCAGTGGCAATTTCTGGACCAATTGTACAAGTATGGTTGTATTCGTTTAAAATTTCTCCGTTGTGCGCATCTACAAAATATTCAAAACGTTGTATAAAATTAGGGCGAAGGGTGATGTGGTAGGCTACATGAAAATGCCCAAATATTTCTTTTGATGGATAGATTACTAATTCTGCTTGTGGACCATCATAACTCAACATCTCTTTTTCTTGTTCATTGAGTTCCCTATAAGGATGCGACATAGAATGATGAGCGACAACAATGTCTTTTGCTGCTGTTTCTGCAAGAGTAGGCGTTGTATTTTCTATGTAGGGTGTCGGTTGGTGACGACCATTGACACTCATTTTGCCATCGGGCGCATAGTGTACAATCAATTCAGAAGCATATACAGGAATTGCTTTATAAGTTTGTTTTAATTTGATGTGCTGATAATTTTGTGCATCTTTTTCACTCAAAGCAATGTCAAATTCTTCTCTTGGGTTTTCTAAACACAACTCTTCTTTGACTATATCTAAAAAATCAAAAGCAACTTGATTGACATCTGCTGTTGTTTTGTATGCTTGATGATTTTCGACTTGGTAGCCTTTGATATAAATAGGCATGCCTGTATCTAAAGAGCGTCGAATTTTAAGATTTTCTAGTTTTTTTTGTGTTTTAATATTTTGTACAAAAGGATAAGTTTGATACGCTTGTGTATATTGATTTTGAGTATGTTTTTTACTTCCATCTATTAATTCAAAACTGTTAGGAGCGTCTTTTACTAAAGGCATTTTTAGTTTTTGATCAAATGGATTTTGTGCTATCATGGATAAACTTGTCATGGCAGCAACGGTGAGATATAGAATTTTTCGCATGGTTATTTTTTTTAATGCTGTGGTGTTGTGGTTTTATTCGTGTGGTGGTTTTTAGATTGTAGTACTCACTACGGTACTAGATAACAACACCTACTTACTTTCTGTATTATTATTTTGTCGTGGGTTATTTAAATCTCTAACGATTTGGATGAGGCTTGTGTGCAGTTCTTTGATACCTGCTGGTGGTTCGTGTTTACCATCACCCCAAGTAATGCGATTGCTTTTTTCATCAGCATATCCTTCTTTTTTTTCTAAGAAATAATACATATTACCTGGATGTGTAAATTCTAAAGAATCGCTTATGGGAATGGTGTCCATTTGGGCAAAATAGGTTTTTGTACTGTCTTTTGATAAGACAGAAACTTCTTTGTAACTAGTATCTGAAACTGTTTGGAACAGTTGTCCATTTTCTTGTAAAACATAAGTTGTAACAGCTCCTGTAAATCCACCTCCTGTACCAAAAATAAGTTGTTTTTTCTTGTACTCTGTGGGGAGATGCTTTTTAGCTGTACAGCTACTGTACAATACCGCAACAAGTATAGCAAAGAGGGGCATGAGGTACATATATTTCATTAGCATAGTTATTTTTATTTTAAAAGCTCTTATCTTAATTGAGGAAGATACTTTTGGTTTGAATGATATTAAATCCTAAAGTTTAAACAAATTTACGTAAAAGGGATGACCGTCGTTCAGAAAACTAAAAAAGCTTTATCATTTTATTGTGTCTTTGCTGCTTACTTCTTCCAAAATAAGCTCATAATAAGGCCGTTTCTCCAATTTTGACTGCAACCATATCTTATAATTGATAGATTCATTAGATCCCAATTCAAAAGGAGGAGAGTTTTTAATAAATTCCTGAATTTTCTTTAAAAATTTGGGATTCGTCAATGGAACAGGCTTGCAGACAAACTCTCTCACAAGCCCTAAAAATATTTTTTCTCGATAATATTGCTCTTCTTGTAGTTCTTTTCGATAGATGCGTCTAATTTCATTGACTTTATGCTCTGCAAAAACAAAATTTTGTCCATCAGTATGTAATAGCAATTCCAATACGGCTATTCTAAGTTGTAAACTTTTGGATAATATTTCTGATTTAGAAGTCAGTAATGGTCGCAAACAAGCAATTGCTTCACTAAAATCGCCCATATTATAGTAAGATAGGGCATGATTGATGTAAATATACAAATCATAGTAGGGATGTCCTGTATACTTTGGGTTTTCGATAATCTTGGCAATCAGTTCTTGAGCGTCTTTATTTTTACCCAAAAAAGAGTAGTTGGAGATAAGACCCTGGTGATACATCCAAAGATGTTTGTCATAGTACTTCTTTTTATTGTCAGATAGATATTCATAAAGCCGATTGACATAATGCAGCGATTTTTTAAACTTTTTTTGGATGGTCAATACGCTCAAAAGCCAACTTAATAAGGGAAATACCTTCTCATATAGTGGATCAACAAACAATTTTTCTTTTTCAAAGTGATTGAAACTGTCAATTAAGTATTTTTCTAATTCATCAAAATTTCTATTCTGTAATAAAACGGTACGTACACACTCATGCACTTGAAATTTGACGGAGGGCAATGATAGAATTTCTTCATCAATAGACAATTGGTCTATAATTTTATTGAGGTCTTCTACCACATTTTTGTGCTTGGAAGAGTAGTTTGTCTTTCGCAATTTGTGGTTAATGCTTAGTAAAAGATAGCTCACTTGACGAGCAGCCTTATTTTTTTGGCGATTTGTTGCCTTTTTTTGAATATAAGTATCGGGTTGTATTTCGGGATAGTCATTGGCTAAAAGCAAAATTTCTTGATAGATGACATCCAATAAATTAGAATCATTGGTTTTTTCCACCATTTTTTCTGCCTTTTTCAAATAGCCAAAAGCCGTTTCATACTGGGTTTTGAAGCGAAAAATATTGGCTAACTCAATGGTTCTATAAATTTGTAGGCGAATATCTATATTGCGGCTGAGTAGCAAAAGACTTTGTTCTATATCATGAATTAAGCGATTTTTAAGCCTATAAAATGCGTTTTTATTACCATCAGTATATAAGTAGTTGACCAATTCCTCATCAAATTCTTCATATTGTCCCTTTTTAATTGCATCAAAAAGCTGTACCGTTTTTAAACCCTCTGCTTCATCTTCCACGGCTCTACTAATATGCGCCTTTAAGTTGCGGATTTCTCCTTTATTGAGCGAATTTATTAGTTCAGTGAGCTTTGATTTCTTCATGTTTTACAATATTAGTGCGTAAGATAGTCTGTTTTTGTGTAACATGTCAATGCTTGTTATGTTTTATTTTTGTAGTAAGATTACTTTATTTAAAAATGCATTGAAAACTTATATTATATAATTTATTATATTTTTAAAACACATGATTCTCAATTTCTTATGCAGTGTAATACAAATGACGTTAGGAAATCTGTTAAATAGATTTTTGTAGTATATGATGCTTTTTGTAAAGTTGAAACCACAAATATTTTACAAAAATATATAACTTTTGAAAGGGTACTAAGCAAAGTAACATAGACCCGATAGTAGTGGATCCCGATAGGGATGGAACGAATAGCGGGGAGAGCCGTAACGACGAAGCACTTTACCGTTCTCTCCTAAAATAAAAATGCTTTATAAAACAAGGATAAACTAAGATGATGAATAATAAATATTGGATTGCAATTGTTTTCTTTTTTATGAGCCTCAATACACTTCAGGCTCAACAATCTTCTGATGTCGAAATTTTGGATGTCGAAGTACTTGATACCGTGAGTTTGGGATGCGATATGCCCATCAATGTACGCATGGTTAATCACGGCCCTAATCCTTTTATTAGCGAGGAGTTTGGGGTCTCTTTTAATGTAGGAGCAGAAGGTGCGCCAATGGATTTGACAACCACCACGCAAGAATTTTTTGCAAAAACACCACCTATTTTCTTTGAAGTTGGTGATACTTTTAGCGTCCAATTAAATTTACCCATTCGATCTACTTATGTAGATTCAGGAGATGATATTGAAGCAACAACTAAAAATGTTATTATTGTTTGGGCATCACCTGTAATACCAGATGATAATTTAGATAACAATTATGCTTTAAGAGAAATAAATGTAACAGAAGGGGAAGCACCAGAAGAAACGCTGCCGCCAATTTCTAATGATGAAGAAATTGAGTTGCAAGAACAAGAGTTAGAGGAAGATGAAATTCCTCAAGCTATTTTAGATTATTTAGAAGATCATTATGATGAGGACGAGATTGATGACATTGATGAGGTTGAGTTGGAATATGAATATGGAAGTTGGATAATTGCCTTAGAAGTAGATGACGACGAACTGGTTTTTGCTTTAGATGGCACGTTCTTATTAGAAGAAGAAGAATTTGAAAACATTGATGATTTGCCTTCTGATATTGAAGACTTTTTTGATGACAATACACAATATGATTTTGAAGAGGCAGAGTTAGCTTGGGTCAATGGAGTTTTAGTATATGCTGTAGAAATTGACGATGACGAATATTTATTCTTTGATGAAGATGATGGCAACTTTTTAGGACAAAATGATTTTGAGATAGAATATGAAGCAGAAGATTTAGATGATGACATACAATCGTTTGTTGATGATAATTATGGAGATGCCGTAAGTGAAATTATTGTAAATGAAGAAAGCAACACACCATATGAAGTTATTTTAGACGATGGAACTTCTGCCTTTTTTGACGCCTCAAATAACTTTGTCTATCAGTCAGGAGAAAGTCTTTTATATCCTGTCGATGAAGAAAATGTCCCTGCAAATGTATTAGCATATATAGATAGCAATTATCCAAACGAAGCACCAATTGCTTTTTATTTGCGTAATGATTTAAACTGTAATTTGAGTTATATTGCAGAGTTTTCAGAAGAAGCTGCTATCTTTGATACAGACGGAAACTTCGTTACAGCAGACAATGACTTTGAAGGCGTAAATGAAGACGAAACAGATGGCGAAAATAATTTAGTGGGCATCAAAAAATTAGCCTTAGAATGGAATATGAATGTATCTACTTTGCTTGATTTAGATTTGTCTGGTTATTTTGGCGGATCTTTAGATGATGGAAGAGGCGGCAAAATGGGCGATGATATTACCCCGATAATTAAATGTGCTCCAAATCCTGCCAATGACATTGTATACCTTCAAGGTATTGGCAATCAAGCAATAAAGAAATTAATATTGGTAAATATTTATGGTCAGACAGTATGGGAAACAACAATGCCAACAACAAGCATTCATACATCTGATTTCAGCAATGGAGTTTATTTCCTCATCATCCAAGACACTCAAAAAACATACCTACAAAAAATAGAAATCCTTCATTAGAAAGTGGGAGTTAGTCTATTGGTAGATTAGTACATTAGGCTCTACAAAAACGAATATAAAAAATAAGGAGAGAACAGTCAGTAGCTTCGTCGTGACGCTCAGGCCTGCTATCCGCTATTATAGCAAAACAATCTATAACAGAAAAAACACAGAACTACTTAAACCACAAAAACTACTTAAACCAGTTTTGCTATACCACTACTATCAGGTCTATGTTAAACGGTCTCAACAAAAATCAAAAGACACAAAGAAAAAATATGTCATATCCCAAATACAGTTTTATTATTTTTCTTTTATGGATAAGCATTCATAACCTTAATGCCCAACAATCAGATATTGAGTTGGTAAATGTTTATGTCCCAGATACAGTTGGTTTAGGATGTGACATGCCGATGACTTGTACCTTAACAAACAACGGTCCAGACGCTATCTTTTTTGGAAATTGGGGGCTTTCTTTTAATATTGGAACAGACAATCCGCCCATAGATTTAACCACAGTTAATGAAGAATTTTTTGCGAGTCTTCCACCACTACTTTTTGAGGTAGGAGATACCGTCAATATTCCAATAGATTTGCCTATACAAAATTCTATTTTTGTCGTAGATGATAATATTGAATTTACCACAAAAAATGTCATCATCGTTTGGGCTTCTACCTTTATTCCTGAAGATGAAATCGAGAACAATTATAAAGTCAAAGATGTAGAAGTAACCGAAGGCATTTTTCCAGAACCAAATGTGCCGATGGGAGACAATATTGAACTAGAAGAAATGACATTGGAGGAAGAAGAATTGCCAAGCAATGTCATTGATTACCTTAATGACAACTATCCTGATGAAGATATAGACGAGATAGAATTAGAGTACGAACAAGAAGAAGAAAACGAAGGCGTTTGGATTATTAAAGTCGAATTAGAAAGTGGCGAAGAACTGATTTTTGATGTAGATGGCACGTTTTTATATGAGGAAGAAGAAATTGACAATTTTGATGATTTGCCTTCAAACATTCAAACATTTTTAGAAGACAGTCCCACCTACGATGCTGATGATTTTGAAGACGCAGAATGGACCATCATTGGAAATAATTTAGTAGTATACAATGTCTATTTAGATGATGATGATATATTAGTATTTGATACAGACGGAAATTTCTTAGGAGAGATTGACGACATCACCTTACCGCCTTTTACAACAGCAAATTTGCCTGAAAACACCACCAACTTTATCGCAACAAACTACACAAGTACCATAGACGCTGTTTTCTTTAATCAAGACAACAATACACCTTACCAAGTTATTTTAGCGAACGAAACCATACTTTTCTTTGACGCCACAGGCAATTTTGCCTACGAAATCACAGGAGACGAAATCTACACCATCGAAGAAACAGATTTTCCACAAGAAGCCATTACTTATTTACAAGACAATTATCCCAACAATACAATCACTACTTTCTACCTCTCAAATGATTTGTCTTGTAATTTAAGCTATGTCGCCACTTTAGACAATGACACAAACGTCGTTTTTGATGATGAAGGAACTTTTGTCGTCATAGATGATAGTTTCACAAGCATTCAATCATTAGCGACACTCGGTATCAAATGCGTACCAAATCCCGCTAAAGAGTACATCGAATTACAAGGACACGCACAAAATAATATTGAATCAATTGAAATCGTCGATTCATATGGGCGTAAGATTTTCAAAACCACAAATGTTTCTCAACGTATTAACATAGGTGCTATAAACAATGGAATCTATTTTATTTGCCTTGAATCTAAAGGATATAAGTACATCAGTAAAATAGAAATTTTACATTAAAAAAACAGATTTCTGTATAAGTATTTGATTAGCAGAGTTTTGTGTTTTGGAAAAGCCAATGAGTTGAATTATATGTGCGTAAGATTTTAGCTAAAAGGAGTTGTTATGAGCGTCAATTATGTTGTAATTTTGTAGTAGATGACAAAAAGCAACAATCCTTTTAAAAAGCCAATGAGTTGAATTATATGTGCGTAAGATTTTGGTTAAAAAGAGTTGTCATCAAAACATAGAATGATCTAAATTTGCACAACACAAAGAAAAAATTAAAATAATTAATAAATTTTTAAAAAAAGTTAGGGAATGAAAAAATTATCCAAATTATTATCCGTATTTGTTTTACTACTTGCCTTAGGTTTATTTGGCAATGTACAAGCAAATAACTTCAATTACACTTCTTTTGTGTTTAGCGATCCAGATACAGAAGAAACTGGAGAGTCAGGAGAAAGTGAAGATTCTGAAGAAACTGAAGAGTCAGAAGAAACTGGAGAGTCAGAAGAAAGTGGCGAGTCAGGAGAAAGCGAAGAGTCAGAAGAAAGCGAAGAGTCAGAAGAAAGCGAAGAGTCAGGAGAAAGTGAAGAGTCAGAAGAAAGTGAAGAGTCAGAAGAAAGCGAAGAGTCAGGCGAAAGCGGCGAATCAGGAGAAAGTAACGAATCACAAGATTGGGACGAACTTGAAGAATTTGGTTTTGAAGTCGTAGAAAATGAAGATGGTACAATTTCTGTTACAGGACCAGACGGTGCAGTTTACAGTTTAGACGAAGAAGATAATGTTTATGATGCAGAAGGCAATGAATTAAGTAGCGAAGAAATTGATGCAGCAATTGGATTCTATTTTGATGAAAGTGGCGAGTCAGGAGATAGCGAATCAAGCGAAGAGTCAGGCGAATCAGGAGACAGCGAATCAAGCGAAGAGTCAGGCGAATCTGGAGATAGCGAGTCAGGCGAATCTGGAGATAGCGAATCAAGCGAAGAATCAGAAGAATCTGGAGATAGCGAAGAATCAGGAGAGTCAGAAGAGTCTGGAGATAGCGAATCAGGAGAGTCAGGAGACAGCGAATCAAGCGAAGAAACACCAGAAGTAGAGCCAGAACAATCAGGAATCCAAAAATTAGGATTAACGATTGGAATGACAGATGCTCAATTAGCAAATGACGCTTTAATCGGTTCTTTTGAATCAATCCTTAGTGATGGAAGAGGAAAAGGTCTTGGTGAAAATGTAAACTTACAAGAAGTTATCAAATTATACCCAAATCCTGTATCTGATGTATTAAACATTGACGCAAAAGATATTACAGTAGAAAGCATTCAAGTATATGACCTCAAAGGTTCATTAGTAAAGAATGTAGAAGTACAAGTAACAGATGGCGTTTACCAATTAGACATTACCGATTTAACAAGCAACATTTACTTCGTTCAAGTAAATACGGCACAAGGTAAATTGACTGGTAAAATCCACGTAAAATAAAAAAGATACTGATTATCTTTGTGTTTGTGAAGAGAAGCCTCCTGTGTTAAACAGGGGGCTTTATTCACATATTTTTACGAAAAAACTAAAGAAGATACTGATTATCTTTGTGTTTGTGAAGAGGAGCCTCTCGTTTTAAACGAGGGGCTTTTTTATGGCCCATACTTGAGTTTTTAGGAGAGAACAGTCAATTACTTCGTCGTGACGGAAAGGCCCGCTATCCGCTACTATAGCCTTTAACGTATCTATTACAAATCCACGACAATGGGACTGTACGGACAAGGCAATGCCTTGTCCCAACCCTCTAAACTACTGAAATGACTTAAATGAAAAGAAGGCTATAACGCTACTATCGGGTCTATTTTTCACGGACAGAACAACTTATATGGGCTTTAATAAAACCTAATATTGCTTATATGGTTGCAACTATCGGGTCTATCTTCCACTGCCTTGACGATAAAACCGAAAGATTAGCATAACTGTCAAATATACGGATAAAGACTTATTTAATGGAGACACTGTCTTTACAAATACAAAGATCAAAACAAACACAATGAGTGACTTATATGGCATAAAATTTTCTATACCTATGTTACAAACCATATTTTTTTAATGTGAAAAAAATACTTATATGAAAACCTTTGATAATCAGAAGGTATGTAGAGAAGTGTATAAAATGAGAACCGTTATTATATTATTTGTATTGACACTTTTATCTTGTCAAAAAACAGATGAGAACAATATCGAATTGAACACTAAAGACGTTCAAAGTCAAACACCAAATGCCAAAACATATCCCAAACTAAATTCACAAAACCCACTTGCTGATATTGATTTAAGTACTGTCCTTAGTCCAAGCGATGTGACCTACCTACCCACAAATTCTAATACAACAAGTACAACAGAAATAGCCGTCATTGGCGACTTTGGGAATGATGGTGCTGGTTCTGTAGGCGTGGCAGCCATGATTAACGATTGGGCACCATACGCCATTGTCACTTTAGGCGACAACAACTATGGAGATGAAGGAGAAATGGAAGAGTTTCAGGAGTTTGTAGGAGGTTACTACTGCGATTTTATTTACAACCCTGATGCACCCGAAGAATTTCAATGCAACGGCATGGCAGCCGACTTAGAAGAAAATCGCTTTTTTCCAGCATTAGGCAACCACGATATTGATTACGATCCCGACAACTATTATGATTATTTTACCCTGCCAGGCAATGAAGAATACTATTCACAAGTCATTGGAGCCGTAGAATTTTTCATCCTCAATACATCAGGTTCTTACAGTGCAGACTTAGATGAGCCAGACCACGAACAAGCCATTTGGTTAGAAGAAGCATTATCGAATTCAGATGCCACATGGAAAATTGTATGCGCTCACCACCCACCTTACAGTACAGGACGGCATAGTAATTTCACTGACATACAATGGCCCTTTGAGGCATGGGGTGCAGATGCTTATATGTCAGGACACAACCACATTTACGAAAGAATTCATAAACTATCAGAACCCAACATGGTTTACTTTGTAAATGGAGTAGGAGGGCATGGATTAGATGAATGTGGAGAAAAACCTTTAGATGAAGGAGAGGAAGAAGACGAAGAAAACTTCGAGAACCACTGTTATGATGAACAATACGGTGCTATGCTCCTGACAGTAAATAACACAACTCTTACCTTTGAGTTTTATTCAATGGATGACGGAGAAAACCCCATCGACACTTATACATTAACTCAATAATTTTGGTTCTTGGTTCTTGGTTCTTGGTTCTTGGTTCTTGGTTCTTGGTTCTTGGTTCTTGGTTCTGTAGTTTTTATGTGCTGTAATGTTGTGCCGTAATTTTTTTGTATTGTAGTATTGATGTTCTGTTGTGGCAGCACCAAAGAAAAAACCACAGCACTAAGAACCACAACGCTAAGAACCACAGCACTAAAAAAAAACACCAAAGAAAAAACCACAACACTCACTCATTGAGCGGAGTCGAAAGAAAAAACCACAACACAACAGCACCAAGCACTAAGAACCAAACTAATCCAGTTCAATCAATTCATTTCTCAAAGCAAAAGCGACGAGTCCAGCAGTGTTGCGAGTACCCGTTTTAGCGAGCAAGCTACTGCGATGTCCCTCCACCGTTCGGACACTAATAAAGAGTTTTTTAGAAATTTCAACATTCGTAAATTCATTACAAATCATCCCTAAAACTTCTAACTCTCTGGCGGTAAGGTTCAATTCATTATTGAGCGAAACCTTTGAGTTTTTATTGGATTTTATGCCCGATACCAATGCTTGAGAAGTATGTTGATTGAAGTACAAGCCTTTTTCTACCACTGTATGAATAGCCTCTAACATTTCGTCAGGGTCTGTGTTTTTGAGCAAATAGCCACTTGCTCCATTTTCGATGAGATGAACAATGTACTTTTCATCTTCCTCCATTGTCAAAACGATTATTTTGATATTGGGATATTTTTTCTTGACGGCTTTAGTGGTTTCTATACCATCCAACACAGGCATATTTAAATCCATTAAGATGACGTCAGGGTGTTTGTCCATGACTTCCAACTTATCCAACAAAACTTGTCCATTTTCTGCGTCTCCTAAAAGGTAAATATCCTCGTAGTCTTGCATAATTGCCACCAAACCTTGTCTGAAAAGTTGGTGGTCATCCGTAATCATTAGTTTTATAATTTTTTGCATTGTTTAGTTTTGTTCCCAGTATTTAATATATTGGATTTGAGCATTTTGAACAATGTTACAGTATTTTTGCCATACATTGTGTGTTTTAAGCATTTTTTTATTAACAAGTGTACTGTCCTTCCAAAATAGACCCGATGGTAGTGGTATGGCTTACATAGTGCTGTAGTTCTTGGTGCTGTGGTTCTTAGTTCGGTTCTTCTATGATTTGCGGTTCTCCTGTAAGCCATAAGAACGGACAGCGGGGCCATGCGTGGCGATGAAAGACAAACCATTCTCTCCTAAAAAAAACTTAGAATATGTATCTATTCTTCCTTCGTCATCCACTTCTTTTCATGTTGTACAATAACCTCAATGATGGCTTTAGAACCTGTCGCAACCTTTGTACTATAGCGCAATTTTGCAGGAATGAGACTGAGCCTACTGTCAATATTGCGTAAACCCAAACCGCCACTTTTGGAATTTTTTTTAGCCAAATTATGGTCAAAACCTTTGCCATCATCATGGATGGAAAGCAGTAGTTTGTCATGACGACTTTTTAGTTCGACAATGACATTGGAGGCTTCTGCATGCTTGACGATGTTGTTCATTAACTCCTGTACGACCCTATACAAACCCAATTCTTTTTCAAAAGGAAGTCGATTGTATTCGCCTATTTCTTTGAACTCAACTTCTAAAGTTTCAGGAACTTGCATCTTATTACAAAGCTGTTCGAGTGCATTGGATAAACCAAATTTTTCTAAAGTGGGAGGAAGCAGATTTTTGGAAATTTGGCGAACATGGCTGATTGCTTCATTCAAGGTATCGCCTGTACTTTTGATGGAGTTGAGTTGTTTGGAATCAGGCGGTGCTTGGCGTTTGATCAAGTGAAAACCCAATTTGACCGTTGAGAGCAATGCCCCAATATCATCGTGCAAATCTTGGGCAATGCGCTTGCGTTCTCGTTCTTGTGCTTCAATAGAGGACTTGAGCAAATCTTGTTGGTATTGTGTTTCCAAGCGTTGCATCTCTATTTGTTGGCTCAAAAACTTTTTTTGATACGCCAATACAAATAGAATAATGGCTACCGACAAGACAGACATCCCCAATACCCCAAAACATACCAAAAATGTGGTGTCATGACCAGAGGTGGCATTGAGAAATGTAATGCCCAACGGACTGGGATACAAAAATAAGATTAATTGTTTTGCCAACGAGTATTCCATATGCCTATGGCTAAAAGAATGTTAGTGATAATGTTAAAGATAGAATGTAATGTCCATATGTTTGTTGTATCTGCACCAATTTCCACAAAATAGTTGTGTGTCAAAAATATGAAAAAACCTGTTGAAAAGTAAACTAAGGTAGCAACACTTATCCAAAACATAGGTGTTTTTGACAAATGTTTTATTTTAAGCTCTTGAATAATACTATAAAAATAGTATAGTGGCAATAGAACAACAAATAAACATTCTAAGGCTGAAATATAGGAATTGAATTCCCAAAGACCTTGCAAGAATATTGCGCTCAAAATAGCTAATACTGTAAATGTGGCAATACACGTCCAAGTCAGTTGCTTGCTCATTTTGCCTTTTAAAGCAATTTGATAAATTAGAAAGAAAGCAGCAAACTGAATAACAGTGAAAATATGATAAACAGGGTTATTATTTCCAAAAGCAATCTCAAAAGCTTTGGCTATTATTTCTGTCATAATTACACTGATAAGATAGTAAATAAGCCACTGAATAGGTTTGGATGCTTTTTTGTAGAAAAACAAGCCTACTGTAAGGGGAAATATCGCTATAGAAATTGATAAATGCTTTAAAATAGTACTAAGTGCCACTAAATCCATAAGATATTATTGATTTTTGCTATATATTTTGTTGATATACATATGGAATAGTCTATGTTTGGTGAACTTTTGTTGTGAGTGGGGTGAGAAGGACAGATTTCTAAAAAACAAGAACTACCATTTGAGAGTATCTCAAACAGTAGCCTTGTAAGCGTGTGAGAGCTGTTAGTTCCAATATACCTTAAAAAAGTATAAAGAATGTGCTGTTGTTGTCTCTCATCATTTCTTTAAATAGGTTGGAGACCTATACATGTGGTGTTTGGGATAAAGAGCTACCTGCACCACATTGGTTGGGACAAGGTGCGCCTCTATCAATAATCATAGCCTTTTTTATTTCTTCCGCATCAACTTGAGCATCAGTTGGATTCGGATTTGTTCTTGTTTGCAGTAATCTTTTTATAGCCTCTCTATCAGGAAGAATATCTGTATAAGCATTTGTCTTGTCCGCAACACCCACAATAACCAATTGTTTCTTTTTCCTACCTTGTGGATCTATATCCAGACTATAATAAACTCTAAGTCCTACACAATCCTCTTGGTTTAAGAGATCAAGTATTTGTTGTTTGTTAAACAAATGTGCTTTGGTTTCATTTGCTGTAATTTGATCTCTGTAATTTTTAGTAAACCGCTCAGCATCTTTTAATAAGATAGGGCTACTCATCTCACTTCGAGATACTTTTTGTATGATAGGCATAATGTATAAATGTTTTTTATCACCTATGCCCTAATAATTAACCTCCAAAAGTAGGAAAATTATCAATGCGTAGGTACGTTTGTTAGAAAATAAATGTGAAGTTGCTTATCCTACGAGCCAATGGTGAATTTCAAAATGAATGCTAAAGTATAAGTAATGAAGGTACAGTACAAGTTTTTTTGACATAAATTTCTGAAAATGAGCGAAAAAGGGTTAAATACTTTTATAAAAAACATAGACAAAAATAGACAAATAAAAAATATTTTTGTATATTTGATGAGAATATTTGCACTAAATTGGTGAATCACATAGCGAGTCTTGACACCTACATAGTCAGACATTAAGCAAGACATCAATATAGGAAAGGTAAATAATCAAAATTTTATGAGTATTCCGTGCTTGACACCAATCAAGGTCAAATGA
>Ga0209185_1001341_pt1 | contig 21818 bp, 25 predicted proteins | sample SidtaG_2_FD_187425 | JGI IMG/M metagenome (GOLD analysis project Ga0209185, IMG submission 187425) | Marine algal microbial communities from Sidmouth, United Kingdom - Sidmouth_Asex2 metaG (SPAdes) (version 2) | ecosystem: Host-associated > Algae > Red algae > Unclassified | place: Sidmouth... | reverse complement strand
ATGCGGCAGAAAATCTGACCACTCCGACGGTGATTGGCCGGGCTCGCCCGTCATAATCTGAAAATCAACCGCACCATTCCCTTCGCTATCTGGGGCGTTGGTCAGAATATAAGTGACGCCGCCTTGATCATGCAGGCTATATTCTATCCCGGCTTGGCGGGCGGAGAAGCATACAGGCGGCGTTTGCGGCACAGAGGCCGGGATGCGGTGAATCTCTGATGTCGTGTGATTATGCGCGCTGATTTCGATAAATTTATCATCATCAGAGACGCCGACGCTTACAAAAAATCCCGGGTCTTGTTCCTCATAGGCCGTGTGGATTTTGCCTCGCGCGTCAAACACATCGCGAAACCGCACAGCATAGGGCCGTTGGTTCTCATCTCGCTCGACCCAAAACAAGGTTCGGTTATCCGCCGCCCAGACCAAGGCCCCCGCAGAGCGGTCAATGCCCGTTGAGGATCTTTCGCCGGTCGCCAAATCGCGCAGGAAGACTTGGTAATTCTCGCTGCCTTTATCATCCACGGAATAGGTCAGCCAGTTATGATCAGGGCTGTGCGACACATCGCCGAGGTCAAAAAATTTCGTACCTTTGGCTTCCGCGTCACAATCCAAGATAATATCGTCTTCGGGGGCGTGCGCCGCAATCTCATGCCGCGCATAAACGCCGTGTTGATCGCCTTCGCGGTAGAAATGGAAATAAGCATAGGGCCCGTCCGGCATCGGCACGCCCCGCGCGGTGGGCTCCAGCCGTCCTTTCATTTCCGCGAAAATCTCGTCTTTCAATGCTGTGACAGGCTCCAGCGCCGCGGTCGTATAGGCATTCTCGGCTTCCAAATGCGCGCGAATATCCGCGTCCAGCCCGGAAGGGTCGCGCATGACGGCCTGCCAATTATCATCCCGCATCCATGCGTAATCATCAGTCCAATCCACACCAAAACGCCTCTGCGTATGGGGGCGTTTTTCGGCTTTAGGGGCAGGCTGCGCGGGGCGGATTTTCATATGGGGTCTCCTATCGAATCCCTGACATAGGGAGCGCCCGCCCAAATGTGTAGGGTCGATGTCCGAAGTCACTTCCCATTAACCCTATCACGGTAGGATTGGACGAATCTATCGCTGCGCAGCGTGCAACCCAAAGAAGTGAGCCCTATGGCCGGATTAGCCATTCAACAAAAAAGCGATCTGCCAAGTGAGGCACCGTTGGAGCTGGACCCGTCCGTTGTGGACGTTGATGATAAGGCCGTGCGGCGACAATTGGCCAAACGTCTCGCAGATGTGATCTGCATCCCCGCCAGTCAGTTAACCCCGCAAGAGCGCCATATGGCAGGGGACGTTCTGGTAGAGTTGCTGCGATCCGCCGATGCCGATATTCGCGAATCTGTCGCCAAACGCCTGGTCATGTTGAACGAGGCCCCGCGCACTATTCTGGTTATACTGGCCAAGGATGAAATCAGGATCGCTCGTCATGTTTTGGAAAACAGCAAGTCGCTGACCGACTCGGATTTGATCCAAATCGCGCGCAAAGTTTCCAGCGAACATCGCGGCGTTATTGCCAAACGCCGCGACGTCTCAGATGCCGTTGTTGATGCCATGGTTGAATTTCTGGACGAGGATGTTGTTGAAGCCTTGCTAAAAAACAAACGCGCGCATTTCTCTGAAACCGCGATCCAACGCATTTTAACGGTCTCCCGCTCGCACCAACCCTATGTCGGCTTGCTCGTTAAACGTGATGAACTGCGCCCGTCTCACGGCCTGACGATGTTTTGGTGGGCCTCAACTGCGAACCGGAAGAAAATTCTCCATCGTTTTGCGGTGACGCGGAACGTGCTGCAGGAAAGCTGTTCCGATTTATTCCCAAAGGCCGCTGCTGATGGTTGGTCAGATGCAGGCGTACGCAAGGCATTACAATTTATTGAACGTCGCCAACGCAACCGCGCCGCGATTGAGCGGTCCGAATTTGAAGGTATAGAGGCCGCGATTGACGCCGCTGAGGCGCAAGGCCTAACTCGGTATTTGACGGAAGAAATATCCTATATGGCCGGTGTGAAACCTGCCACGGGCGCGCAAATTCTGACAGATAAAGGCGGCGAGGGGATTGCTATTCTCTGTAAAGCGCCGGGCCTGAAACGTGAACATATAGAAAAACTTTGGCGCGCGTTAAAACGCCCCCTCCACGAAGCCGACGGGACCATGCACCCCAGCCTCGCGCGGGTCATGGAAACTTACGACGTCATCTCCACGGATAAGGCGCAGACTGTTTTGCGCTATTGGAACTGGTCCCTAACCGCGTCCCTCAATGCGGATGTGCTGCGCTATATCAAAAACGGCGTCATCCCGAGGGAAGAAGAATTCGGTGCAGCGGCAATTACAGCGGCCTTGGTGTTCTCTCACCGGGGGTGACGCAGGTAATTTGATACATACCGAACGTCGAAGAACGGGGTCGCAACATGGTTTGGTCTTGGTCTGGCGTTGATTGCTTTTATAACTCTAAGTCCTCACTCTCTTCAGCCACAACCTGCACGGAGGGGTATTGAACTGGCTCAATGACTTTGTAGTTTTGCCAATATGGCGGGGCCTTGTAACTTAATCAAAAAATTTCCCGCACCCATTTCCCCACCCCGCGCGTTGTAACTCTGAAAGCGAGTTTTTATGACTGATACAAAACACTATAAAAAAGTCCTGACAGAGCGCCGCGCCTATCTCATGGGCAAGACGGAAGAGATTGAAGACAAGTTCGAGCAGTCCGGTGACGAGCCGTTTGACGGCGACAGCGGCGAGGTCCGCAACCTCGATGTGCTTGATGATTTGGACGACATGGCGCAGAGCGAAATTCGCGCCATTGATGCTGCGTTGGATCGGATTAAAGCCGGAACCTATGGCGTATGCGTTAAATCCGGCGACCCGATTGATGCGGAACGGCTCAAAACCCTGCCGCACACCCCATTCTGCAAAACCCACGCGCCGTAATGGATTTTCGAAAACTTCTCTAAAAAACCGAAGAATGTCGCAAAATTGGTCCTAATTCAGCGGGCCGAGCCTTGTCGAAACTGAATCTCGGCCGCAGTGTGAGACAATGGTCTTTTCAATTTTTGCACGCTTTCCGATATTAGTCAGCCTCGGTCTTTCGGGGGGTCTTCTCATTTCCGGCTGCGCGAAAACGAATGGGGATGAGGCGTCGCAATCTCCCCTCACAGCTCAATCCGTAGAGACTGTATCGGCTGGGATTTTCTCGCCCGACATACATGATTGGCCGCATGATATCTCTGACGTCGCGCCCGACCCTCGCGTGGAATATGGCCGTTTGGACAACGGAATGCGCTATGCGATTTTGCCTGTGGCAGACATACACGGCACCATATCTGTCCAACTCAATATGGATGTTGGGTATAATCATGAAGCGGAAGGGCTTTACGGCATTGCCCATTTGCTCGAGCATATCGCCTTTCGCGGCAAGCGCGGCGAAAAAGATGGATCCGTCATTCACGAGTTACAAGCCGGCGGTGTCGGATATGGCAACGATCTCAACGGATATACTCAGGCCGACAATACCTACTACCGGATCAACCTGTCAGCTGCCGGTAAGACGACCGTTAATGATGCGCTGAAGTCCCTCAAAACCCTCATCGATCTGTCGGGTTTAAACCAAGAAAATATGGAAGCAGAGAAACGCATCGTCTTGGCGGAGTTGAAAGTCCGAGACACGGTTGAAAGACGGGCAGCACGATCCTACCGCGCGTTTGAACGCCCCAATAATCCCCGTGAAACAGTGGAGGGTATTGGAACGGAAGACAGTCTCGACGCTATCACGTTAAAAGATTTGGAAGACTTTAAGGCCGAGCATTATTTGCCGAAACATGCGTTGCTCGTGATCGTGGGCGATGTCGATTTGAAGAGATCCAAACGAGATATTGCAAAGATTTTCTCTGAATGGCCGGCCGCAGAATCAAACGCTGCGCGGCGGGATAGCTCCACACAAGGGCCCATCAGCAAGGTTGAGGACGTTGTGTCCTTCAGAGATCCAAAAGCGCGAACCCAGTTGAACGCATTGCAGCACCGACCCAGGGCGTGGCAGGGGGATAGTTTTGAGGCGCGGAAGCGAACTATTGTTCAGAGGCTCGTTAATTCCGTCGTGGAGAGCAGAATTGATCAGCGCGTGGAGGCTGAACCACAAGTTAATTGGATAAACCTAACCCGGAAAAGCACCAAAGCCCATGATCTCATCGGCGTCAGACTCGCAGCAAGAGATTTTCCCGTGGCGATGACAATCTTTGAAGAGGAGCGCCGCAAAGCCGTAGAATTTGGGTTCACGCAAGAAGAGCTCGACTATGCGATTGCAAAAAAGCGAGCGCCCTTTGACCGTCGGGACACATCAGCAGACACCATCCAAGCCTGGTCTGAGGCCAATAATATCAGGAGCCGATTCACCGGTGGCAATGTTTACAACGCCTCCTCGCAGGAATTAGCGATTATTGATGAAATATCGGCGGGGCTTAACTTGGAAGATTTTAATCTTGCTGCGCGAGACATGTGGTCTGACTTCGAGCCCAAATATTGGTCGCAATCTAAGGCGGATATGACAGGAAAAATTGCGAATGTGAAAGCTGCAAGACTGGACGTCGCAGAGCGTGTTCTGAGCGCACCTGTCGCGGTAACTGATACGTCTTTTCAATTCGTTGAATTTGATGAGATCGGAAAAATTAAATCTCGCGATGTTGAGCGGTCCGGTAAGACGCAAAGACTTCTCTTCGAAAATGGTGTTCGCCTAAATTACAAAGTCAGAGATGACGAGCCGGATAATATTCTGATCACGCTGAACCTACGAGACCCCGGCAGTGAGATGGTTGAGACAAACTATGCCGCGATAAGTGAAAAGGTTCTGCAAATCTCCCGGGCGGACATAAAAGGCGCGGATGCCTATCACATGGACCGTCAATTTGTTGGGACTCAAACAGATTTTGGACTCTATTTGTTTGAGGACCGTCTCGTTCTTTACCTTTCGACAACACCGGAATCGCTACAAGACGGGTTGGATTTGATGTCGAGCTTTCTCGTCTCTTTTGATCCCGAGTCAAAGGACTTTAAGAAGAAATTCAAGGAGCGGATCAAAGCCGTAAAAAATTCAGGTCGGCGGTCCCCCGTCACGGAAGGACTCTTGGAAATCAGATTTGCCTATTCGGGGCAGTCCGCTCCGCAGAGATCCATGTTCGCCAATAGCTATGTCATCAATTCTCTCATCAATGCAGATATCGACCGAATTATAAAAAAGGGGACCATCGAAGTCGGGGTTGTGGGCGACTTTGATGCGCAAGCGTTAGAGACGGCATTCGCCTCGAGTGTAGGCGCAGTGCCGCGCAGGCCTGGTGTAACAACCGAGCCGGTCCAAACGAACGAGTCCGTCACGCTGATTGAACCGGGCCTTTCGACATTAACATATGCCGGATCGGCGGATCAGATGGCGTTGTTTTATTGCCACCCGGAGTCTGTTTCGGCATTCGAACCTAGATTTTCACAAGCCAATTTACTTTCAAAAATAGCACAAAACCGTCTTCGGGAAAATTTGAGGGTTGAACTCGGGATTAGTTATTCGCCGCAGGTTTATCGGCACGCGAATAATGTGTTTCCCAATCTGGGTTTCGTATGTTTATACGCGCAATTTGACCCGGTTAATGAACGCCCGGCACATGACAGTTTTCGATCTGTTATCTCAAGCCTTCAGGACACCCCCATTACAAAGGCTGAACTTGAGCGCGCACGGGAGCCGCTTTTATCACAAGTGGATCGCTACGGAGAGGCAAGTGCAATCGATGTTCACTTCGTTTCGAGAGCTTATTCCAACCCGGGGCTTTCCATAAAACAAGATAGTGACGTGAAGGCTTTAAAGGCCGTGAAACTCAAAAGCCTCAAAGCCCGCGCGCGTGAGCTTTATGATCTCTCAAATTATCATGTTTTTCGGGTTCAGCATTTTCAGGGCGGCCGCGCGATTAAAAAAACCGCCTTAGAAATAGAAAGCTATCTTGGATTTACGGATTCGCAGCTTGCGGTCGGCAAACATCTATTAGGAAGTTCTGATAAAGGCGAGGTGGAGAAGGGGATTGAAACCCTCAATCAAGCGGGTGCGCAGGGCTCAAAGGAGGCTTATCTTGAGCTGGGGAAATTTCACGCCAGTGAATTCTCTAATTACACACTTAAACGCAGGGATCTAAAAGCTGCCGCGACCGCATTTGAACTGGCCGGTCCGTCAGCCGAAAGTGCTTACCGATTAAGCTCCATCTATTTCCATAATTTTGATGTCTTCCCGGATGTCAAAGACGAAACAATCATAGAACTGGCCCGGGAGGGCGCCGAAGGCGGACTTGCGGAGGGGCAGTATTATTTGGCGGAACGGCTAAAAGACGGCACGCTTGTTGAGCGAGATGAAATCGGGGCGTTGAAATGGGCCCTCATTTCAAATCACACAAAAAGAGGTGTTCTCGCCATTGATGATGAAAAAGGCATTGCGAGATTTGTGACAGGTCTGCCCGAAGCGGATATTCAGGCTGCGCAGGCACAGGCGGAGGATTGGGTCGCAAAAACGAAAGGCTAAATGCCGCATCGCCGGCGCGACCCCATCGCCGTGAAGGTCTCACACTTCTATTCCACAGATTTCGGTCTGGTTTGAGCCGCTTTAGGCTTTAACCGCCCTGATTCCCTCGCTATGACCGTTGGACGTTTTCAAGGGAGCGGGTTCTGCTGCGATATACTCTGATATTAATTGTCGCCTTGGTGGCGACATGGCTGACGCTCTCGGGTTATTTCAAACCGATGCTGCTGTCGCTGGGCGTTATTTCGATTGTTTTGACGATCTGGATCGCGAAGCGCATGCGTATCTTGGACGGAGAGACTGCGCCCTACCTGACCGCGCCGCTCACGATTGGCTATTTCGCTTGGTTATTTGTTGAGATTATCAAAGCCAATATTGCGGTTGTGCGCGCCGTTATGTCGCCGGACATGGCGATCTCCCCGACACTGACACGTATTCCAACGCCGCAAAAAACTGACATCGGCAAAGTCATGTTCGCCAATTCCATTACCCTCACACCCGGGACAGTTAGCGTTGATATTCAGGACGACCATATCTTGGTCCATGCGCTGCTGTCGGAAATGTCCGACCCCGAAGATTTCGCGGAAATGGCAGAGCGTTCCGGGTGGGCGATTGGCGAAAATATTGATGTGCCCCGCAAGGGCGACCGGATTTCGGGAGAGACGTCATGAGCCCGCTTATGGGATATTTCATGTTGGGCTCTGCCATTCTCATCATCGTCTCCATGGCGTTAATGCTGGCGCGCCTCATTGGCGGGCCGACGCTTTATGATCGTTTGCTGGCCGTGAATAGTTTCGGGACGAAAACCGTTTTGTTCCTTTGCGTCTTTTGTTTCATCATCGGCCGACCCGACGGCGTTGATATAGCGCTACTTTATGCGCTGATGAATTTCATCGCGACGATCGCCGTTCTCAAATTTTTCAATTACCGCGCCTTGGATGTGGGTTTAATGCGCAGCGATGAGACGCAGCGGGGAGGCAGATCATGAGTTTGATTTTCGCCGCTGCTGCTGATGCCGCCCATGCCGCCGAAGCCGCCCATAATATTGATTGGTGGGGTATTATTTCCACAATAGGCACGCTGGTCTCTATGAGCGCAGGTCTGTTCTTTGTGCTCGCCGGAACCATCGGTGTTTTGCGTTTGCCTGATTTTTACACGCGGCTTCACGCGGCAGGTATGACTGATACTTTAGGCGCAGAACTCATCCTGCTCGCCTTGATCTTCCAAGCGGATAATTTGCAGATGGTGCTCAAATTATTATTGGTTGCGTTCTTCCTGCTCATCACATCTCCAACAGCGACCCATGCTGTCGCCCATGCCGCTTACCGCGCGGGATTAAAGCCACTTTTGGGGCCTTACCGCGCGCCTGAGATTGAGGAGGACGCGCCGTGAACCTCATCGCCGCCGCCGCGGCAGAGCCAGCCTTCGCGGTTCCGGTTTTGCTCCTGGATATTTGCCTGATGGCGCTTTTGGTCGTGGTGGCCTTTGCCATTGTGCGGATGCGCTCGCTCTTTGCGATTGTCATGTTGCAGGGCGTTTATTCACTCGTATGTGCCGTCTGGTTTGTCACATTAGATGCCGTTGATGTGGCCTTTACCGAAGCCGCCGTTGGGGCCGGAGTGTCGACGGTTCTGATGTTGTCGGCCATGTTGCTGGCGGATCGAAAATCAACACCTGTGCCAATGCGCAGGCAATTTGGCGCGTTGATGGTCGTGGTTCTCGCCGGGGCCGCCATGCTTTATGCTGTTGGCGACATGCCCGCATTTGGCGATGTGAACTCGCCCGCTAACGCCTATGTCGGCATGGATTTCATTGGCAAAACAGCGGAAGACATCCAAATTCCAAACGTCGTCACCGCTGTCCTCGCCAGCTATCGGGGCTATGATACATTTGGGGAAGTTGTCGTGATTTTCTCTGCCGGTTTGGGTGTTTTATTATTACTCGGCCTGAACGGAAATGCCGGACGTTGGGAAGCCAAGCCAAATGGCCAAGTCATCAATGACCGCACGGCGCCGTCCGCCGCCAATGTCGAAGATATCCGCACGCCGGACCAAAAAGCGGAGGGCGAGACATGAGCAATCCTGAAGAAAAACTTGGCGTTGATGAATTTGGACGCGACCCGCATGTCTTGCTGCGCGTTATCGCGAAATTTCTCATTCCGCTTATCGCGCTCTTTGCCTTTTACGTGCAGTTCCACGGCGATTACGGACCCGGGGGTGGATTCCAAGCGGGCGTAATCCTCGCAGCCTCCGTGATATTATATGCGCTGATTTTCGGTCTGGCTGAAGCCAAGAAAGCCTTCCCCCCGCGCCTCATCCGCTATGGTATGACGCTGGGCGTTATCCTTTACGGCGGCACGGGGGTCGTGAACCTGATTCTTGGCGGGGAGTTTCTGAATTATTCTAACCTCGCATCGGATTCCATCGCAGGTCAGCATTACGGGATTCTCGCGGTCGAGCTTGGCGTCTTAGTCACGGTGACGACGGTCATGATTGCGATTTTTTACGCCTTTGGCTCTCGCCAACCTGAAACGTCGGATGAGGATTGGTAGATGTCTGACCTGTTCTTACAATATAATTATATCATCGTGATCATTCTTATGATGACGGGGCTCTATATCGTTTTTGCTTCGCGGAATTTAATTAAAAAACTCGCGGGTCTGTCAGTTTTCCAAACCTCCGTTTTCTTGCTGTATATCACCATCGGCAAAGTCTCCGGCGGACAACCGCCTATCTTGATCGAAGATAAAGGGTATGGCGCAGATAAAGACGGCCATGCTCTGCTGGAAGGCACGATCCAAACCGCCGCCGGGGGCGCGTCCTATATTCTACCGGGCCCGGGCAGCGATGTGCTCTATTCCAATCCTCTCCCGCATGTTCTCATCCTGACGGCGATTGTTGTGGGCGTTGCGACGCTTTCCATTGGTCTCGCGTTGACGGTGCGTATTCGCGAAGTTTACCGCACGATTGAGGAAGACGAGATCGAAGCGGCGGACTTTGTTTACAATCTTGAAGGGACGGCAGACTGATGTCTTTCCTTGAATTTGTTCCGGACTGGCTGCTGGCTCACGCGCCGGCTTTCCTCATGGCGCTGCCGTTGATTATGGCGGCAATTACGGCCATCCTCCCGAATAAGCGTGTCGCTTGGGCCAGCACATTTATCGTGACGGCCATCCTGACCGTGACGGCCTTCACGATTGCTCTTTATAACGCCGAAGTCGGCACCACGATTTACAAAATGGGCGGATGGGCGCCGCCGCATGGGATTTCCCTTGTCATTGACGCGTTAAATGCGCCTGTCGTCGTCCTCATCGCTTTGATGAGTTTGATCACTGTGATTTATGCGCTCCCGGCGACTGTCGCGGAAATTAAACCTAATAAACGCGCGCCTTTTTACGCGGCTTTCTTGCTGTGTACGGCGGGGCTGTTGGGCATGACGGTGACGGGCGATGCGTTTAACGTTTTTGTCTTCCTCGAAGTGTCTTCAATCTCGACCTATGTTTTGGTGGCGATGGGCGCAGCGCGGGATCGGCGCGCGCTTTCCGCCGCCTATAATTATCTCATTCTAGGCTCTATTGGCGCGACTTTCTTCGTCATTGGTGTCGGCTTTCTTTATATGGAAACCGGCACGCTCAATATGGCAGATATGGCCCGGATTTTGGCCGATTTGGACGGCGGCTCGCGCGTCGCTAAAATCGCCTTTGGCTTTATTGTGATCGGATTGGGACTGAAGCTGGCCATGTTCCCGCTGCATACTTGGCTGCCCGGCGCTTATGCTTACTCGCCCACACCCGTGGCTGCGTTTCTGGCCTCCACCGCGACGAAAGCCGCGCTGTATCTACTTCTGCGCTTCACCTTCTTCGTCTTTGACCCCAGCTATAGCTATGTCGCCGATGTGCTGATGTTTGTTCTCGTCGGGTTAGGGGTGGTCGGGATGATTTTCGCCTCCCTGCAAGCCATCTTCCAGACCGATGTGCGGCGGATGCTCGCCTATTCTTCCGTGGCGCAGGTCGGCTATATGTTGCTGGGTATCGGGATTGCGACAACGGCCTCTGTCGCCGCCGGATATCTTCACTTGCTTAATCACGCGATTATCAAGGGCGGCTTGTTTTTGGCGATCGGCGCGATGTGGTACCGTTTTGGAATTACCCGCACGGAGGATTTCCGAGGCCTGGGCAAGACCATGCCGCTGACCATGGGCGCGTTCACAGTCTCCGGCCTGTCCCTGATTGGCGTGCCTTTTACCGCCGGATTTGTGTCGAAAGTGAATTTGACTTTCGCGGCTGCAGACTCGGGTTGGTGGTGGGCGGTCGCCGTCATAATGGTCACGTCGATATTGGCGCTTATCTATATTGGACGCCTTTTGCTCGTGGCCTATTTCCAATCCCCGCCTGTTGTAAACGGCGAGGTCGTTGTGCGCAATGAAGCGCCAATTGCGATGCTGCTGCCCATGTGGACCTTGGCATTGGCGTCCGTCTTTGTCGGTATTTGGTCCGATACGATGGTGGGTATGGCGATACGCGCGGCTGAGCTCTTATTGGGGGCGGGGTAATGGATTTCGCAATGACACCGCAAATTGCGCTCGCTTTATTGCTGATTATTCCGCTGCTGGCGGCTGTGCTTATCCCGCTGGTTGGCAAGTCCCAAAATGTGCGCGAAGGCGTGACATTTGTCGCAGGTCTCGCCCTGCTGGCCACGGTTGTGTATCTCTGCATCGACGTCGCGTCGGGTGGCCGCCCGGAACTTCGTCTGGGCAGTTTTGCCGGCAGGTTTAATTTCGCGCTAAAATTAGAACCGCTCGGCGCGACATTTGCCGCGATTGCGTCCTCGCTATGGATCGTGAACTCCCTATTCACGCTGGGCTATATGCGCGGCAATAAAGAGAAGAACCAAACGCGGTTTTTTGCCTGTGTCGCGATTGCGATTGCCGCCTCTATGGGGATTGCGGCGTCGGCCAACCTCATAACTTTATTTATCTTTTACGAAGCCCTGACGATTTCTACCTTCCCGCTGGTGACGCATAAGGGCGACGCGAAAGCTAAACGCGGCGGCACGATTTATGCGCTGATCCTGATGGGCACGTCTCTAGCGCTTCTGCTGCCCGCGATTATCGGAACCTACGTTATCGCAGGCACGACCGATTTTGTCGTCGGCGGAATTTTCCCGCCGGGAACGTCGCTTTTTGCCACATCTATCCTGCTGTTCCTCTTTGCCTTTGGTATCGGCAAAGCGGCGCTCATGCCGACCCATCCATGGCTACCCAATGCGATGGTCGCGCCGACTCCTGTGTCCGCGCTTCTCCATGCTGTGGCGGTTGTGAAGGCAGGCGTGTTCACCATGCTGAAAGTCATTACATACACCTTTGGTCCGGCCCTGACATTGGCGACGCCATCCTCGACATGGCTCGCATGGATAGCCGCGATTTCCATCGTGCTCGCCTCCGTCATCGCCCTGCGACAAGATAATCTAAAAGCGCGTCTGGCCTATTCCACCGTCTCGCAGCTCTCTTACATCACCCTGGGCGCGATGCTGGCGGTGAGCATGGGGATACTCGGCGGCGGCCTTCAGATTGTTATGCATGCTTGGGGTAAGATCACGCTCTTTATGTGTGCGGGCGCGATTTACACGATTGCGCACCGCACGAATATCTCACAGCTCGATGGGTTGGGCCGCACCATGCCGTGGGTGTTTGGCGCATTCCTCGTGGGCGCTCTGTCCATCATTGGGATTCCCCCTTTGGGCGGCTCTTGGCCGAAATTTATGTTGATGATGGGGGCAGTTGACAGCGGCAAAGCCATTCTCATCGTCGCGCTGATTGCGTCCTCAATCTTGAACATTATCTATCTCGTCCCGATTGCCGTGCGCGGCTTTATGAAAGCCCCCGCCAATCCGGAAGATGACGCCCATATCGCGGAAGTCAGAAAGAAACATCGATGGGTGATTATACCGCCCGTCATCACGGCGATTGGCTCGCTTGTGCTGTTCTTCTTTGCAGGCGGTATCCTTGACTTCCTGCAACCCATCCTGCCCGCAGGAGGCCTGTAATGAGCGTTGAAATAGAGACACTTCCAGAGGCAGATGCCGAGACGAAGCCACATGATGACATCCATCCGGCTGCAAAGCCTTTCCTGTTTTTAGGCAGCATCAAAACCCGCCGAAATTTCATTTGGATCCCGCTGGTCGGAATGATCATCTGCATCATCCTCGGCTGGTTTCATCCGCAAAAACATCCGCTGCCCTATGAGGAATATATCACGGGCAGTTGGGCGATTTGGGGTTTTCTCGCCTACAGCACGATTGTACTCTCCGCGAATACGCTGTTCAAGTTTCTGGGCCGGGATGAAGATTATTACGGGGAGGGCGGTCTGCCCGATCCGGATGTTAGCACCGATCCTATGATCACGGGGGAGCCGCATCATGATTGATCAACTCCCATTTCTCGCCGAAATAAACCCCGGCCTCTGGGTTATTCTCGCGGGCCTGATTTGTACGCTGCTGCCCATCGGTCATGCGCGCAAAGCCTTTGTGATTGCCGCGCCGATATTTGCAGGTGTTATAATTTTCCAACTCAACGGGTTGAACCCCGGCGCGCATTTCGGGGGTGAGTTCCCATTCGGCCCTGTCGAGCTAACAACGCTGCGGATTGATAATCTATCCGTTGTCTGGGGGTATTTATTCTGTCTCGCGGGCGTGATTAACGGCATTTACGGCCTGCATGAAAAATGCCGCATGACGGATAGCTCTGCGCTCATTTACACGGGCGCAGCCATCGCGGGCGTGCTCGCGGGCGATATGATTACGCTCTTTGTCATGTGGGAATTAACGGCGATTAGTTCCGTCTTCCTCATCTGGAAAGGCGGCGACCATGCCTATGCGGCTGGCGTGCGCTATCTCGCGATCCATGTTTTATCCGGCGTCATGTTGCTGGCCGGTGCGGTCATGTTCGCGCAGGCCAATGGCGGCGATTTCATGTTCAATGAGATCGGCCTCGACAGTCCCGGCGGTTGGATCATGCTCCTCGCTATCGGGATCAAAGTCGGCTTTCCGGGCCTCCATATGTGGATGCAAGATGCCTATCCAAAAGCCTCCATCACGGGCACGGTGATCCTCGCCAGTTTCACCACGAAATTCGCGGTCTATGCCCTCGCGCGCGGTTATGCGGGCGAAGACATCCTGATTTGGATCGGCGCGATTATGACCTGTTTCCCGGTCTTCTTTGCCGTGGTTGAAAACGACCTGCGCCGCGTCTTGGCTTACTCGCTCAATAACCAGCTGGGCTTTATGGTCTGCGGTATTGGCATCGGGACATCGCTGGCGCTGAACGGTGTCGTCGGACAAGTCTTTGTCCACGTTATCTTTAAAGGGCTGCTGTTTATGTCCATCGGCGCAGTGATGTACCGCACGGGCACAGCCAAAGCGTCAGAGCTCGGCGGGCTGTTCCGCTCCATGCCTTACACAACGGTGTTCTGCCTCATCGGGGCCGGGTCCATAGCGGCCTTCCCGTTATTGGCCGCCTTTGTCACGAAGGCGATGATCCTCTCCGCCGCGCTGGAAGAGCATCTCTGGGTGCCGTTCCTGATGATGCTCTTCGCCTCTGCGGGTGTTATGGAACATTCCGGGATTAAGGTCCCGCATTTCACTTTCTTCGCGCATGACAGCGGTCGCCGCGTGAAAGAAGCGCCGTGGAATATGCTCGCGGCGATGGGGATTGCGGCGTTTCTTTGCTTCTATCTGGCATGGCCTTTTGGCGGCTATCAAAACCTCTACGCGCTCATGCCCTATGAGATGGAGTATGCGTATAAGCCCTATACATGGGATCATGTGGTGTTCCAGTTGCAGCTCCTCTTCGCGGCGATTTTCGCCTTTACGCTCCTCAAACGGTTCAAACTCTATCCCGCAGAAAGACGGGCGGAAATCATCGATTTGGATTGGACATACCGCAAGCTCGGGCTGAATATCGCCAAATGGGGATCGGCCATGTGGGACCGTCTCTCCGCGCAATCCACCCGCTTTAGAAAAAACGTCATCGGCGCGACAGGGCGCAGGCTTTATCAGACGTTCTCACCCGCCGGGGCGGCGTCCGAAGCCACTCCGTCAGGATTGGCCGCGATATTGACGGCAGGGCTTTTATTTGTCGTTCTAATGTTGGAATATTTTGCCGGATAGCCCTGACGATATCCTCGCCCTTACGGCGCAGATCGTAAGTTCTCACGCGGGCGCGCATAAGGCGTCTGCGGAGGAGCTGGCCGAGATGATCGGCGTTGTTCATGCGGCGCTGCTGCGGGCGGCCAGCGGCGACGATGGACTGGCCCACGGCCAAACGCCCGCCGTTCCGATAGAGGATTCTTTACGCGATGACGCGCTGGTCTGCCTCGAGGACGGGTTGGAATTTCAGAGCCTGAAACGGCATTTGCGCGTGAAATATAATCTGACGCCGGACGCTTACCGCGAAAAATGGGGCCTGCCCCGTGATTACCCGATGGTCGCGCCCGATTATGCGCGCCGCCGATCCGCATTGGCCAAACGCTCCGGCCTCGGAAAGTCCACAAGCTAAGCGTGTATAGCCGCATTTTTGACGTGGCGTTTTGTCAATCGCCTTTCATAAAGCCGGATTGAATCGGAACCGATTCGGAAATTCCCCTGTTTTCACAGTATGGTTAAGAGATATGGTTAACGAAGTGTTGATGCGGTGAGTCTGCTCGCCCCATACCTGCCTATAGGAAAGCGGCCTTTGGGAAGGCCGTTTTTAAAACGGGAAAAGTAGCGGGGGCTAAGAGGGCACATGTTATCGGGGAACGCTTTGCGGCATCAGATTATTCTGCCGCAACAACAGAAATTCTATGACTATTGGCGCAGTAAATGCCGGGCGGGCACTTTCCCGTCACGCAGCGATATCCTGCCCGAAGACATCCACACACAACTCCCTATGACAACGATTATGGAACGCGTTGAGAGCGCAAATGGGCAAGAGCGCCGCTATCGCCACCGTCTTGCGGGAACGGGATATTGGAACCTGTATGAGGGCGAAATTCAGGGCCGCCATGTGGATGAGCTGCCCATTGGGTGCCGCGTCGACTATTGGCACCGGGTCCTCGATAAAGTCATTGATACGCGCAAACCCTATGTCGGCGTCACGCGGCCCAATACGCCCAATGGCTCGCATTTGGCGATGTTCTGGGCGCGCCTGCCGCTCTCTGATAATGGCACAGACATCACCGCCATCCTCGGTTTTGATCATCTCGTGAAGATGAGCGAAGTCGCCGATATTATGCCGGCGCGCGAGAAAGTGGTAGCTTAGTTTGGCTGAACGTTTTGAGCGCCATCGCCAAGCGTGGACCACCGACGAGGTTCAAAAGCTAAAACGCCTCGCGGAAAAAGGGATGGGCCTAAAAGCCATCGCCAAAGCCCTGACCCGGTCCGAAGAGTCGACCAAAAAACGCGCGAAACAAGACAAGATTAAGATTGCGAAAAAGCGGTAGGCTTTTCTTGTATTTGGGCGGCGCCGTATTTTATGTCGGGCGTAATACATCGGATGGGAACCGGGATTTCTATTTTTACACAGCCAGCTTGGATAAACTACATCGCTGCTTAGACACTGTCGTCAAAGCCTTTCCGCAATATGAGTTCACGCTTGGCGGACGTGAAGACGCGGAGTGGTCTACATATCTGGAATTTCTCACTCCAAGCCCCGCTGATAAACAACGCATAATGGATCGGCGCGTTTGCGAGCAATTACGTGAACACGGCGATGATTTATCTATCCCGAGAGAGATTGATCACCGCGTCTATTTTTCTGATAAATCCGCGGTAAAACAATATGCGGCTTTTTTGGTGGAAAACGGATTCATAGAAATAAAAAAAGGAAAAATCAAACCTTTTGGCGGGCAGAAATTTATAGACTTCAAACGGGTCGGAGCTCCGGAAGATGTGAGCGATATTGTCTATGATCTGAGCGCGAAAGCTACGGAGCTTGGCGGAGAGTATGATGGCTGGGGATGCGCCATTGTGGCGGGTGAGGCGGGGACGGTTCATTAAAGCGGTTTGTGTTTGGGAAGGGACCAGCATGAAAAATGGTTATACGGTGCATGTCGGCACCCGGCGGAGTTATCTCGCGCTTTATGATGGCGGAAAACCCGCTCAACCGGACCAAAAATCAATGGGACAGGGGCAAGGCCGGGTTAAACCATATTGCTTTGGTCGTGGATGATTTAGAGGCGGTTGAAAAACGCGTGAGAGCCGAAGGTTTAGAGCCTCACACTTACGGGGATTACGAGCCGGGACGCCGTTTCTATTTCCACGATAATGACAGGGTCGAATATGAAATCGTGAGTTATGCCTCGGAGAATGACAGCTTAAAACGCGAATACACGCGGCAGCTGGGACGTATGGCGCGCTTTGGCGCATTGGTGAAATAGGGAGGTGAAATTTGAAAACCTAGCTTTCATTTCACTGAAAATTCAGTCAATTTAATTCTGATGCGTATTTGGCCATTTATACTTAGCTTGCTCCTTCTTTGCACTCTGGCAGCCTGCCGGGGCACCGGCTCTGTGGCGTCAACAAATGACGCTGTGCAAGACGTTGTCACATTGCCGGAAAATTCGAGTAAATATGACGGCCTGCCGGCTGATCTTACCGAAGCTCTGCGGGCCCTAAAATTCGACGTAGACCCCGCCGAGCTAAAGATAGTTGGCGGCATTCCGGAAGCGCGTATCAGATTATATGCTGTCGCCGCCTATGCCGAATATGCGGATGGCTGGTTAGTTGCGTCCGGATATGGCGAGTGGGGCGGCGTCATATTTTGGGTCGATAAAATTGGAGGTTACGAGGTCATTCTTAGCGATGATTATACGTTTCCAATTGATATGATGGCGGACGGAAACGTGATACTCATTCTCCTGTCGCCGAGCACTCGTTTTGGCGAAGGACAATTATTAGAAGTCAACCGCACTCGGGGTGGCTTTGAAACAACGCTCTATCCTATGAAAATATTCCCGAGACAATTTGAAGAATATGAGGGCGAGTGGATTGTTCCCAGCCGCTATGTTCAGCGAACCATTGATGATAAAAAATATCATCTTGTGTCCGAATTACGAGCTGGAAAACCCCTGTTATACGATCGAGAGTAAGGGGCAGAATTTGGGCTGTTTAACCCCGCCCCCAAAACTATATCCGCGTTTCAAACGCCAATTCCCCGCTCACCCCAAATTTTTCTCACTTTTCTTGCCCGAAAAAACTTCGCCCTAGATTCAATCGCTTGCCCTGATGCGTGAACATAAGGCGAACATCTTTCATTGACTCCGTTAACGTTTTCATAGGAATATAATCCTCACATTGGGTGGGCGCGGCTATAGTGGTCTCTCAACAGAGGAGGGCTTTATGGCCGTAAGACGACAACATCCCGATGACCCCGGATTTGCGAGACTGACCGTTTCGGCGGTTGGTTTGGAGTTCAGTTTGCCGGAATTGACATTGGAGGACAGCGTTCGAAAGGGCGCGACAAAGCAGGAGATTTTCGCGCGGCAGATCGCGGCCTATCTCTGCCAGACCGTGTTCAATATGAGCATTCCGCGCGTGGCGGAACTGTTCTCGCGCGACCGTTCAACCATCACCCATGCGCTCAACGTCATCGAGGAGGCGCGCGAGGACCCGGTGTTTAACCGCAAGCTGCTCAAGGCGGAAACCTTCCTGATGGACAGCCTCTACACCTTTCGGGGGACCGCATGAGCTATACCTCCCAAGCGCTCGCCATGGACACTGTCCTGCGCGATATTCACAAGATTGACGGCCTGATTTCACAAGACCCGCAGGGCTCGGACCATCCGGTTTTCCCGCATCGGGATAAACGCAAACGCCCCGTGATTTGGATTGAACAAGCCGGCTTCCAATGGCTGCGGGGGCTGAAAATGATCTCGCCCCATATGCGCGGTTTTGTGCTGTCAGACGCGGTGACCGAGCGGATAAAAAACGGGGAGGGCGCCGTGGTGGACCCGTCCACCACCGTCTATATCCCGGACGTGTCGCGCGTCGCCGCCAATGCGAATTTGCACGCCACGCCGCTGGACCGGCTCGCCCGCAGGCCGGGGATGGAGCGCGGCAAAAAATGGCTCAGCGCGGCAGAGGTCGAGGCGGGCTATGCGCTCATCCGCGATTATGCCCGCGCAGGCGAAGGGCAAATGGGCACGCAGGATTTCATGGCGGCGGGCGTGGATGGCGGCGACAGAAACGGCGCGGCGGAACGGGCCATGTTGCGGCGGATAACGGCGGGCACACGCCTGCGCGCCGCAAGGGAGAAGTTAGGCCCCGACCTCGCCCCCGGCCTCATCGCTTTCTGCTGCCGCCAAGACGACTTAGAGGCGGTAGAGCGGCAGGAAAGATGGGCGTCAGGTTCGGGCAAGCAAATCGTGAAGCTGGGACTGGCGAGATTGGTGGAGCTATACGGGACGGCTCCGGGGTGAGGGGGCTTGGCCTTGATGGAGCGATTTTAGGACGCTCGGTTTTACCGGTTTGGATATGTTTCTGGCAGAGTAGAAACGGGTTCGCCTATTCTAAAGGCAGCACTTCCTCCTCGTACCTTACCACAATACGACATGACCGAGCCATATCGTCTGTAAATCGTCTCGCCCGATTTAGCGTATTGATATGTGAAGCCTGCATAAATTTGAAATCCGTAAGCTGAAAGAAAGCCACCCTTTTTTGTCGCTTCCATTCTGGCCTCCCAAAACTCACTATCTTTGGGATTGGACATGAATTTAAATTCAGAGGCGATTGGATTTAAGTCGATAAAGTCATCTACAGAATCATATCTGAGAACATTACTGCGCTCTTCAATCGACAAAGATTCATAATTAGCCTTCAGATTTTCAAGCAACCCCTCTATGGCGTGCTCAGTCAATTCTTGATTGGAAAGATATCGTTTCTCAGAGAAACAATATCCGGTCTCCAATTTGTGACGATAATCAAACCATTTAAAAATCCCTGCAACGGGGATCAAAAGGAAGATTAATACCGCAACATTACCCTTTTTCATCACGCTCTAACTCAGTCCCTATTTTTCTCATTTCGTGTGGTATGCGCCTGGTGGTGTAATGCTACCATAAACGTCCTCTGAACCAAAGGGACACCCCGAACGAGCGGCCTTTCTTAGACGTTTTGAGCCGCTGGTTTCCCTTTGCTTAACGTCCCATCCTGCAATCGAGAAACCAAGATCCACGTTTTCTAAACCTTGCCTTGCACCGCGCCGGGGTGAGGTGGTTTAGGCCGATTTTTGAGGGCTCAATCTTCGTCTTGCCAGCTATAGTTTTTCACGAGCCGCACGTCATTGCCTTTTACGGTTTTGGATATTTTTCGGATGCTGCCCTCTCTGTAAGAGGTAACCTGTATGACACCGTCACTCACCCATTTCACCCTCACTCCTGATCCTGCATGGCTTTCAACAATTAAATTGCGTCTCTTAAAGCCATCTGACGTGTCGTTTTTGTGTTTCAAATAATACTCCCCATGAGGCCGGGTCATCATGCAGGCCTGTGTTAAGCCAACGATTTCATACTCACCCTGAACCCCGTTTGGGATGTTGTCGATTGGGTAATACGGGCACTCTTTGATGAACAAAAAGTAGAAAACGGCCATGACTGTCAAAACGAAAAATGTGATTATGGAGGCCACTATCAAGTCGAATAGTTTTTTCATAAGAGACATCTGTTACGGAGGTAAGGTTCCCCAATTATAGGCTGGAAGATCTTAAATTTGGATTGCGTCTTGTTGGGTTTAGAGGCGTTAGAACAAAGCTGAACTCCCTTGTTTTCGCGGTTTAAGATGCCCCCTTAGCAACCAAATTACGACCTGCGAAGCAGCTGTAAACATCGCTGTCTCGAGGGCGAGAACTAGACTAGGTTGATATTATGAGAAGTATGATCACAAGACTAATCATCGCGCAGCTTATTCCGGTAGGGATTAGGGTCGTGAAGAAAGCCTTTAACAAGCGGAAACCGGGCCGCGTTCAGAGCCATGATACGCCTGATAATTTGGACATGTCGCCGGATACCCAACCCATCGAAACTATTGATGTGTCTCCGGCGTCTCAGCCAAAGGTTTCAGACCGAGGCGTCCGCTAAGTTTTCTGCCGAATCCGGCCGATCTAAAAACATAATCCACGAGTCGCAATCCGCGTCATATATTGCCGATATGTTGGATGTGCATGTTAGATTTTGGGCGGCCCCAATCCCATATAGCGCGATGATTTTGGGGCTTTGCACGGGTGAAAGCGCCTTAACCTTACTCTCATATTTCTTGTCGGGGACGCAACAATTCAGCACCTGTGACAAGGCAATCTTTACTTTATAGGCTTAACTTGGATGATCTGCTGAGCTTGTTAATGGCCGTTATTGTTGCGGATAAGCGCACGTTTGCGGAAGAAATTCAAGCTTTCCTATCGGAAGCGACCAAGCTGCAAGCGACCTTAGAGCTCAGGCCCAAATGGTCCGAGGCCCAGTTGCTCATGTGGTATGAAATGAATAAGGACGATGTGAAAGCGCAAGCCTTGGGGCCCTATCTCAAAACATGGTTATATGAGCGTGTGGACCGTTTGGCGGACATCGAAAACAAACCCGCGATTCTGGAGGCTATGCGGCAAATTGCGGTTTCGGACGGGAACATGCATGTCAGCGAGCGCGCCTTGATCGTGCTCACCGCCCGTCAATGGGTGCTCCATCCGTTAGGAGAGAGCGGAGGTTAGGGGACTGGGGATTTACAAATCCAAAGTTGATACATGGTTCAAGGTTATGGCCGCGAGTTTTCTCGGCGTCCCCATCGTCTTGGGGTTTTTCACCGGGCCCGAAATATGGCCGGTGCTCTTAATCAGCGCGTTTTGGGTGGCCTTTGTTGTCTGGCTCTATGCCGCAACCAAATATGAAATCACCGGGAATGCGCTCATCATTCATGCGGGGTTAAATAATAGGGGTGTGACAGTCCGGTCTATCGGCTCCGTGAAGGATAGCCGGAGCGCGATGGCCAGCCCGGCGTTCTAACTCAACCGGCTCGAAATTCAATATGGAGCAGGCAAAGTGATCCTGATCTCGCCAAAGGATAAGGCGGGGTTTCTGACGGATTTGGATTTACATGAGCTCCATAAGAATGACTGAAATAAGCATTAAGGTGACGATAAGTATGAATAAGAGTTTTATTGACGTCTGGTTGTCGAACAAAAGCCTGGCCCCTTGAAGGCTTGTATATTCCGATATGGCATA
>Ga0209185_1001336_pt1 | contig 21895 bp, 15 predicted proteins | sample SidtaG_2_FD_187425 | JGI IMG/M metagenome (GOLD analysis project Ga0209185, IMG submission 187425) | Marine algal microbial communities from Sidmouth, United Kingdom - Sidmouth_Asex2 metaG (SPAdes) (version 2) | ecosystem: Host-associated > Algae > Red algae > Unclassified | place: Sidmouth... | reverse complement strand
TTCTTTTCCCTTCTAAAAAACACAAAAAATAGTTCCGTAGCTATGGCTATGCAACGATTTTTTGAATTCTTTAGAAGAAAAAATTACGGCGCATTATGGAACAATTTATTTAATTTCTTTCACTTAGTATCAGGAACAAAACAAATTAAAGTTCCCCCTAATATTTTATACACTTGTTAAAATCAATTATTAATTTGATATTTAGACGTAAATGTAGTCATACGATACACTTGAATAGCCACATTAACATTATAATAACACATTATTTGTGGTGAGGGAAGACAAAAAAATAACTTCTTCATTTGGGGTAGATTATTTTCTTCCTCTTCCCTAAACTTATTATTTGCTCGCTACTAAATGGTATTTCATCGAAACGCTATACATTTCGTTTTATTCTATAAAAAAATTCCTCTACAAATGTAGAGGAATTTTAGTCTGAAGTAAAGAGGAAAATCGTTTTCTTTTACTGATTCCTGCTGTTACTTTATTGGAATTGAACTGATGTCCTCGATTTCATAAATAGAGGCACTAACCAAATTTTAATATAATTACAAAAATAAAACTCTATAATTAAGTAGGGAATGGAAAGAGAAACGTTGCATGAGTGGGTAGACTTTTCAACTTCAACTTCAACTTCAATCTCAACTTCAACTTCAACTTCAACTTCAATCTCAATCTCAATCTCAATCTCAATCTCAATCTCAAATCATACGATAAGGATAGAGAGAGAATTTGCTACGCAAATTCTAAAGGTTGAAATTAAAGTTAAAATTGAAATTGAAGTCCCCCATTTTCATTCCTTATAAAAAATCGGCATCAAAAGTCAAGGGTAAAATATCTTTTATTGAGTTTAGGACGTATACTTCGCCGGTTTCTCCGTGCAAAATAACGCGGATGACTTGTCCGAATCTATATTCGCTCTCATGTATCACCTGTCGGCACGAACCGCAGGGTGTCACTGGTTTGTTGACTATGCGGCTGCCACTTTTTGCGGTAATGGCTATGGCTTCTATGGCTTCGGTCGGATACTGGGCGGCTGCCGCAAATATCGCCACTCGCTCGGCGCACAAGGTTACTGGAAATGCTGCATTTTCCTGATTGCTACCGATGACAATTTGTCCGCTTTTGAGTCGCAAGGCTGCACCGACTTTAAATTTGGAATAAGGCGCATAAGCATCTTTCATCGCGTTTTTTGCAGCTTCCAACAGTTTTTTATCTGCCTCCGGCAATACTTTTACATTTTCATGCACCTCTATATTGGCATTTAAACTAAGTATTCTCATTAATTATTTTAATTTTGCCTTTTCTATCTTACTAACTGCCTCACAATCAAAAGTCAGTTGCTATTTTTATGTATTTTTTAAAGAAAAATAGCCTGACCACTCAAAAAAAGGGCTTCAAAGATAGAAGAAAAGTTGTGGTTTTCACTTCTATTTGAAATTCTTTTCATTTTCATTAATTCAAAACCTATTATAAAATTTTGAAGAATATATTAATCATCGGTGCAGGGCGTTCGGCAACAGCCCTTATTGAATATACACTCAAAGAAGCTGAAAAGCACAACTGGTTTGTCACCGTAGCGGATGCCGACCCGGATGCAGCCGAACAAAAGGTGAACGGACACCCAAATGGTAGAGGTACTTGGCTTGACGTGACGAAGCCCAATGACCGCCGCGACATCATTGAGCGCAATGACGTGGTGGTGTCGATGTTGCCTGCGCATCTGCACCTCAAGGTGGCGAAGGACTGCATTAAGTACAAAAAGCACTTGGTAACGGCTTCTTATATCTCACGCGACATGTATCGGCTCGGTGATCAGGTAAAGTCTGCCGAGTTGATTTTCATGGGGGAAATGGGGCTCGATCCTGGTATCGACCACATGTCTGCCATGCAGACTATCAATGAATTGAGGGTAAAAGGTGCGGAGTTGACCGCTTTTCGCTCGTATGCAGGTGGCTTGGTTGCGCCCGAAAGTGATAATAATCCCTGGCATTACAAATTTACCTGGAATCCGCGCAATGTGGTACTTGCCGGGCAAGGCACTGCCCAGTACATCGAAGATGGACATTATAAGCACATCCCTTACCATCGTCTTTTTGCTCAATATGAAACTATTAACGTGCCGGGTATGGGCGAATACGAAGCCTATCCCAATCGTAGTTCGCTGCTCTATCGAACGACTTATGGCTTGGAAAAAATACCGAGTTTGCTGCGCGGTACACTGCGTTGCAAAGGGTATTGTGATGCTTGGAATGCGCTTGTACAAATTGGTTTGACGGATGATAGTTACCCGATTATTGGTTCTAAAGATTTGACATATTATAAGTTGGTAGATGGCTATTTGCCTCGTAACGAAGGTAATAATACGCTCAAAGAGCGCGTTGCGCTACTGCTCAAAATTGATAAAGATTCGGATGTCATCAAAAAACTCGAATGGTTGGGTATTTTTGACCGTTCGAAAATTGGACTCAGTAAAGCCACACCTGCCCGAATTCTTCAGCATCTTCTTGAACAAAAATGGACACTCCAACCCGATGATAAAGACATGATTATCATGCAGCACGAGTTTGATTACAAATTGGATGGCAAGTCAGAATCGCTCGTTTCTACGATGGTACTTAAAGGTCATGACTCGGTAGATACTGCGATGTCGCGCCTCGTCGGCTTGCCGCTTGGTATTTTTGTAAAACTGATTATGCTCGGAAAAATCAAAGCTACGGGCGTCAACATTCCTGTTATGGAAGAGGTTTATACGCCCGTATTGAAGGAATTGGAGGAGTATGATGTTATATTTAAAGAAACTATTAGAGGGTTAGAGAGTTAGAGAGTGAAGAGTTCTATCTCTCTACTCTCTACTCTTTTCTCAACTCATTTACTATGAAACATTTAATTGCGCCTTCTTTGCTTGCTGCTGATTTTACGCGCTTGCACGAGGCAGTTGATTTGGTCGAAAATTCGGAAGCTGATTGGTACCACTTGGATGTGATGGATGGGCGCTTTGTGCCGAATATTTCTTACGGTATGTCTATCATCAAGCAGTTGCGAGCTATCTCAAAAAAGCCCTTTGATGTGCATTTGATGATACTCGAACCCGAAAAATATGTTTCGCAATTTCGTGAAGCGGGAGCAGATGTCATTACGGTGCATTATGAAGCCTGCCCGCACATACATCGTACACTGGCGCAGATACGCGAAACAGGCGCACAGGCAGGCGTAGCGATAAATCCAGGTACACCGGTTGCGCTACTGGATGATGTGCTGGAGGAAACTGATATGGTCTTGATAATGTCGGTCAATCCGGGCTTCGGGGGGCAGAAATTCATTTATAATACCTTGAAGAAAATTGAACAAGTCAAGAAGCGCATTATCACGAGAAACCTTGCTGTAAAAATCGAAATTGATGGTGGCGTAGGACTTCAAAACGCTGAGTCAGTTTTGCAAGCCGGAGCAGACGTACTTGTGGCTGGTAGTAGTGTTTTTAAAGCCGAAAACCCCGCAGCAACAATTACTAAATTGAAGGAAATCGGGAAGGGAAGTCTTTGGGTTTGACCTCAAATTCAATCTCAAATTCAAATTCAAATTATACAATCAGGTTATAGAACGAATTTGCTACGCAAATTCTAAAAGTTGAAGTTGAGTTTGAAGTTGAAGTTGAGATTGAAGTTGGGCTTCACTTTACACATTCAAGTTATTTATCTTGTTATAAAAATAAGGCTCAAATTGAGACATATAACGCTTTTCACCCATTCCCAATGATTTGTCAAGATACATAATTTAATCTTTTCTATTGCCTTCTTTATTCCTACATGTTAATTTGATTTAAAATTGGTATTAAAGTACCATTGTCCTACATAAAAAATACATTAATTTTTTTAGTGCTTTAAGCGCATATCTTTTTCCATTATTTATTTTGCATGTAATCCATTTTTCAATGAAATATTAGTAAAGAATTGTAAATAGCCATTTTTTTAACGGTATAAATCTTAGTAGAATTATATCTATGTGATTGTTGTACAACTTTACTGGAATAAACTTTTATTTTATTGTTTAAATTTTTATGTTTGCATAATATTTATAGGTAAAATTTAATTTTACGCCAAACAGAACTATTTAGCAAAAGTTGTCGTCTAAATATTAACACACTCATTTCGTATGCGCCTATTTACCTTGCACTTGCGTATACTACCACCCAAAGCCAAGTTCAAATCCCAAGTTGTTATACAACAGGGTTCACCAAAACAAAAAATTAACTACTTATGTCATTTGAAAGACATAAAATAGTTTGTATTCTATACATTATACATTAGTGAAAGAAATTAAATAAATGTATATTCTCGACTTGTTCTTTTTCCTTTATACTTCACCAAATTTTCCTTAAATACAGGGAGTATTCGCGTCAAATTTGGTTCGTCTAAAGAAAAAATAACGATGCGAAGAATGTACATTTATTTAATTCCTGATACTAGGTACACCGTCCAAAAAGTTTCTTCACTTTTTGAGTATTTCTTTTAAAATGACTCTTCACCAAAAAATCCTTAAATACAGTGAGTATTCGCGTCATTTTTGATTCGATTCATTTCAAAATAAACGTCAAAAAATGTAAATAAATTTATAAAACAGTGTACTAAGTACACCGTTCAAAAAGTTTCTTCACTTTTTGAAGTATTTCTTTTGAAATGACTCTTCCCCAAAAACTCCTTAAATACAGAGCGTATTCGCGTCATTTTTGGGTCGATTCATTTCAAAATAAACGTTCAAAAATGTAAAGAAACTTTCTGGACGGTGTACTAATACATTGTCAATTAAATTTCTTTGTGTTTTTGAATCTTCCAATGTGGTTTTAACCCATTGATTTTCAGCGAAATACAATGGGTTAAAACCACATTGGAAGATAAAGAAATTTAATAAACAATGTACTAAGGGATGAAAAACAATAAACGTTACATCTTCACGTCGTTCTTTTTCTTTACACGAGCCAAATTTGATGCGTCCCGAATGCTTTCAGGATAAGGAAAATTTGGTGAAGTATAAAGGAAAAAGAACAAGTCAAGATGTAACGTTTATTATCTTTTCATTCCTAAGTGATTGTAAACGTAATTTTTATAGTGATTTACAAGTAGGCTTTAAGTTCTCAGATTAGAGTCTAACATATTTAATATATAATAAATTGATTAAAAACTCAACTTTATGAAAAGGCTATCAAGCACTATTCTTTTAAGTCTCCTGTTTCTACTAAGCGCATTGCAGGCGCAGATGACCATTGATGGTCAGACACTTTACGGAAACGAATGGATTAATCACAGTCAAGATTACTACAAGGTTTATGTCCATGAAGATGGATTATATCGTATTTCTCGACAGGCTTTGGCAGATGCCGGAGTACCTGTAGGTGCTATTAGCACCGGAGATTTCCAACTGTATGCTATGGGCAGTAAAGTGCCTATATATGTCAGTGGTGTCGGTACATTGGGCAGTAGTGACTTCATTGAATTTTATGGTGAAGAAAATCAGGGCGAAATGGATAGACATCTCTACGCATCGCCTGATGATATACTGAATCCGTATTACAGTATGTTTACGGATACGACCACCTACTTTTTGACCTGGGGAAGCGGTAGTAATAACCACATTCAAGATACACCAAACGACCTGATTTCGCCACCTGCGGCAGAGCCTTATTTTATGGATGATGCACGTCATGTGCTTTTCAATAAATACCATAAAGGCGAACCTTATGGTGGTTTGTACGAGTCTCGTTTTTCTGCTGGTGAGGGTTTTGCTTATAAACTCAATCAGGTTACGCCGGGTAGCGTCACTATTAGCGATCTTTATACAGGTGGTCCTGATGCAGAAGTTCGTGTACGCTTGGCAGCAGCAGGTGCAGGTGCGAATCACAGTCTACAGATTTCGGTCAACGGAACAGCTATAACTACTGATTCTTCTACCTTCTACAATTATTTGATGCGTCAGGTAAATGAGCCTATCTCTACAAGCATGCTGACGAATGGCGTGAATCCTATGGAAGTAAGAGGTTTGTTGGGTGCGACTGATAAGTATGCCACTTCTTTAATGGCTATCAAATATCCGCGTCAATTCAAATTTGGCAATGCGGACAATTATAAATTTGACCTTCCTGCCGACCCTTCTAATAAAAAATATCTGGAAATCACAGATTTTAATCATGGCGGTGCAGCACCGATACTCTACGATTTGACGAATAATCTGCGTATCACGACTGCGTTGAGTGGAAATACGGTGAGAGTAGCATTGCCCCCTTCGGCAAATGACCGTGAGTTGGTTTTGGTCAGTCAAAACCATAGTTATACAATGCTTGAGCCAAATGAAATTGATTTTATTGACTATTCTGCGGCAGCCAATCAAGGTGATTATATCATCGTTTCCAATCCTATTTTGATGGATGATGGTGCAGGTAATAACTATGTACAACAATATGCAGATTATCGTACTTCTACGGGTTATGACGTGATTATTATTACAACTGATCAGTTATATGACCAATTCGGATACGGTATCAGCCGTCACCCCCAATCGGTGCGTAATCTCACAGGTTACTCATTGGCAAACTGGACGCCGCGCCCTCGATATATGTTTATGATTGGTAAATCGCGTCCTTACTACTCGGTTCGTAAAAACTGGACTAAGCAACCTGCTTTTACCACTACGTTTGGACACGAGCCCTCTGATATGCTGCTTACTTCGACTATACAGTCTGACGCGCCACGGTTGGCATTTGGTAAATTACCAGCTACCACACCCGAACAAATTGCTATTTATCTCAATAAAATGATGATTTATGAGAATACAAATGCAACACTACCTCAAACGATTGACGATAAAGCATGGAGAAAAAGAGTAATTCATATGGGCGGAGGTGACCAGAATATCCAATCTACTATAGTCAATAATTTGGGCAATTATGAAGCTCAAATATCTAATGAATATTATGGTGCAAATGTGGAATCTTTTATTCAAAACAGTTCTGTCCCTGAAGTAGGTTCGGCTAGTCAAAGATTGGATTCGTTGATTGCCGAAGGTGCTTCTTTGATGACTTTTTACGGACACTCTACACCAAATAATATTGACTTTAATTTGAAACTTCCTAGTGAGTACGACAACGTTAATAAATTTCCTATATTTTTCTCACTTGGTTGTTATAACGGACAAATTCATACCAAGACCTTTGGAATGAGTGAACAATTCGTTTTTGAAGAAGATAGAGGAACAATTGCATTCATGGCAACTATTGGGCTTTCAAGCCTCGGTGCATTGGATGTATTTGCAGATGCTTTTTACCTTAAAATGTCAAAAGATAACTATGGTGAGGGTATTGGAGATATTGCACAAGCTGCTGTTACGTCTCTTGCTGGAGATTTGAATGTTTACAACCGAATTGTTTATCAGCAAATGACTGTAAATGGTGACCCTGCGGTTCGACTTAATAATGACCTTGCACCGGATTATACGGTCAGAGAGAGTGCTATCAACTTCGATATTGCCGAGCCAAAATCAACCGAAGATATTGACATTACATTCAATTTGGTCAATCTTGGCAAAGTAGAAGATCAGCAAGTACGTGTACTCGTCGAAAGAATTTTGCCGGATGGTACTACTGTCACTGTTATCAGTGAATTGGTTGATGCACCTGCTTTTGAAGAATCTTATACCTATACCATGCCTGCCATCATAAATTCGGTGGGTATGAACGAATTTAGAGTCACCGTAGATTCGGATGATGTCGTTGTCGAATTGCCTGACCCAACTGCCGAAGGCAATAACAGCGGTTCGGCAAACATCTTTGTATATGCAGATGTGGTGACGCCTATTTCGCCGAGCAATTATAGCATACAAGGCGACCCTAATATTACGCTTGAGGCACAAATTAATAATTTGTACGCCAATCAAAACCTCACGTATTACATAGAAATTGATACGACAGAAAATTATAATAGTCCATTATTGGAATCAACAACTATCCAGCAAACGGGTGGTGTGTTGAGTTGGGATCCGCCTATAAATTACTCCGAAGAAACTGTTTATTATTGGCGTGTACGTGTAGAGGCTTCGCAAGTAAGTAATGCCTCAGGATGGCAGAATATGTCATACGTATATGTTGATGGTGAGTATCCGGGTTGGAATCAATCACATCATTACCAATTTCTCGACGACCGTTATCCGAATACAATGGTTTATAATGAGGATACACGCGAATTTGAATTTGTGAATGGTGGTATCGAAGTCGTGGTTAGCAACGCCCATGTAGGTGTATTGACTACTGACAAAATTGATTTCTCCATTGGTGGTTCGCGTATTTATGATGTAGAATATTTTGAGCAAAACGAACAGGGTATTTATGTCGTATTACTTGATGAAAATGGCGACCCAATATGGAATGATGCCGTTGACCTTGCAAATAACGTTGGAGAATACGGAACGTTCATCTCTCAAACTACTCAGCCTGCCTACACCTTCCTTACAGATGATGCAGCAGGGCAGCAGAATTTAGAGAATTTCCTCAATAATACTTTACCTACATTGACGGATGTACACGATGTACTCATTTATAGCCTCAATGATTATCAGCCGGAAACTTGGAGTCCATCTTTATTCGATGCCTTTGAAAGTTATGGTATTACTGAATTGCAAAATTCAGCTAACTTGGGCGGTGTCCCTTATGCAGCATTAATTGATTTGGAAGACAATACAGCACAAGAAGAAATCGCTGTCAACGAAGGTGATGTTATCGAAGCTATTTTCTCTGTAAAAGACCCGTGGGATGAAGGCACGGTGCTTTCTACCATTATCGGACCTGCGACTGAGTGGGGTTCAATGCACTGGGATGTTACGGATCTAGAAGCTGATGATAGTGTACACATGAATGTATATGGTATTGATGCCAATGGCAATCGCGTACTTTTGATGGGTGGACTGACGGCTACTGACCACGTTTTTGACCCGGGTGTCGTGGATGCCAGCCAGTATCCGTACTTACAGTTGGAGTATGTAGCTGTGGATGAGGTGAATAATACACCGCCACAACTTGATTTTTGGAGAGTTATTTTTGAAGGAAATCCTTGTTACCAATTGGTCATAAGCGCAATCCTTGAAGGTCCTTATGATAATGTGAGTGGCGATATGACGACCAAACTCAGCAATAACCGTAAGATATTGCCGGGACAAACACCAGCCAGTAATCTGGTAGTACCGACACCTGCGGGTCATCCTTACTCAGTAGCTCCCTGGAACTATACAGGTACAGAAGGTGCCAACTATACAGGAGCTAACTATACGGGTAGTGAGGTAGATTGGGTACTCGTCTCTGTACGTTCGGCTACCGCAAAAGTATCTGAAGTAGCTGTAGCAGCAGGACTTTTGATGAAAGATGGAACGATTACTTTTCCTAGTGATTGCCCTGTACAGACCACCGAACCGGGTCCGTTCTACGTAGTCGTGGAGCATAGAAACCACATGGGTATCATGACACCACAAGCTATAAATGTAGTCAATAAAGAGATTGTCTATGATTTTACTACACAAAATTCGTATAGAGACGCGCTCGGTACGGGTGTTGGGCAGAAAGAAATCGCAGCAGGTGTATGGGCGATGCTTTCAGGCGATCTGGCGCAAAATTCTGATATTTTAAGCTATGACATCACGGGTGCAGATAAAATCATCTGGACGGATGGTAATGGTAATTTCGATAATTATCGTCCCTCTGATGCCAATCTCGATGGTGATACAAACGGTTCTGATAAGATTTATTGGGAAATAAATAATGGAAAAAGTTCGCGTGTACCTAGATAAGAGATGCGAGATAAATAACTAATTTCAAGGCGGAAAATAAGTGCAAAAGGCAAGCACAAGTTCAAATTTAATGATTTCGCCTTTAGCGAATTATTATATGAAGTAAACTTCTCGCTTTTCCTACTGAAATAATTATACAAAAAGAGGCTTCCTTAATCGGAAGCCTCTTTTTTTGTACGCATCAATCCAATATATGGTATCCAAGCACTTTAGTTTTTGAAGTTTTATTAACTGATTTGTTTCTATTTGTAGGAATAGATGAGGTATTATGTATACTAAATTTTGGATATTAGGAAACTGGAGTATTATAAAATAAAGTAAATACCTAACTAACAATACTTTACATAAATTAAAATATTTTATTTTACTTATTTTTAAGTAAATTTAAAATATTGATTATCAGTAACTTATGGCATTAAACCTAATTCCCCAATTCCCTAATTTCCATTTTTTCCAAAGTTCGGATATATATCTCGATCTAACAAATGCAAAAATGCAAGTTTCAAAATCGGCTTTTTCAGATTTGTTACACATTCAAACATAGGCAAAAGAAAAATATTGGTAAATATTTTTATACATTTTCGATAAATCACAATGTTTTTTTCACTTTTCACTCCTTATGATAAGCTAAAAAATATCACTTTTTAGTTGGCTAAAAAATAATTATTAAAACCATATAGTGATAAAATACCGCCCTTTTTCACGCAATTTTTGCGTTTAAAATATTGAAGACCCTATGGCTTTTGCATCAAACCAAGCTCTAAATCATAGTTTTTTTAGCTCTTATTCTCTCCTTTTCTTTACGATGTATAGTTAGCACATAAAAAGTCACTTTTACTTATGTATTTTTTTTCAGGCGAAAAAGAATGTCCTCTTTGTACAAATACGAATTTTTTAAATCATAAGTTTAGATTATAGAGAAAATTTAATAACTCATATTTTACTGATAATTAAATATTTAACAAATTGTGATTAAGACTTATTTCATAAAAAAGTCATTTATCAGTTAATTTATAAAAGTTCTTCGAGAGAATAGAATATCCTGTGCCATGCAAAAAAAAACAAATAACTATTGCAACACTCATCAAATATCTCCGTAAAAACATATATCAATTCGATATAGAAGTTAATGAAACCCAAACAGCTATTTTTAAACTAAACTAATCAAATAAGAAAAGACAAATTAAAATACCATGTCACAACTTTCCCGCAAAAGGTATTTACTTTCAAGCCCTTGTCTACTAAGTTTGCTAACAGAAATCATCTAATAATATAAAACAAAACAAAACTATATCTCACATCTCTCTTGTTGTTAATTAGCTACGAGGAAAAGATTGGGGTAAAATTTAAAATACCCTTGAAATACAAAATACTCAATAATTTTCTGATTTATTTTTGTGCATTTAATCAAACATTCGAAGAAAAGGCTACTTCCCAGAATGATTGGCACAAAAGATAAAATAGGAGATTCTCCAAAAAACGGAAACAAAATCTTTTACTCACATTACCTTAAATTCAGCACTTATGAAATTCAGCACAATTATCACATTATTATTTTTCGTATTATTCATTTTTACTAATACGGATACTTTCGCAGTAGATTCGATAAACCCAAATGAAAAAGTACAAACTCTTGAAAAAGAAAAAGGTGGTGGACACATTACAGCTATCATAGCAGGTAGACTGGAAGTTTCGCCAAGTGCTAACAGAACAGCCGCACCTGTACCTATCACAGTGAAAGTGATGCGTGGACTTCAGGTAGTTGCTCAAGATAGCAGCGTAGATGGTAATCTCTCGCTCAACCTCGACGACCTTGAATCAGGATTTTATATGGTTCAAATTATCTCTTCCGCAGGCATGCAGAGAGTTATTATCAATTTGTAAAAAAAATAAAGAACGTGAAGCAAATGAAATAAATTAAGGAAGAGGAAGAAAGTAATCTACCCCAAATGAAGTCGTTATTTTTTTTATATATTTGGCTAAATTTGACGCACATAGCCGAGCTACAGCCTGTCCCAAACTCGTTTTGGGACAAGGAGAATTTAGTAGAACATATAAGAAAAAGAACAATTCAGACGTACAGATTATTTTTTTCGTCTTCCCTTACTTCACACTCTCTATTTTCTCACTTAACCACGATTTGGCTCGTATAGACTTCATGGCATTTAGCTTTTCCAAAAGTTTCTCTTTAGTCAATTCTTTCCTGTAAGGCGCTTCCGAAAGTAATTTCACAAAACGTATAAAGTTTTTCACAGGGTTTTTAATCTGTGTTGCCATTTTATTATTTCGATTAAGATACTTACTAAAATTATTACATTCTATCAAGATAAGTTCAGTTTCTTGAAGTTCATAAAGACATTGAATAGTAAGCGTGCGTGAAATAATCGGATAAATAAATTCTGTTCCACTAATCTGTCTCAAAAGCCGAAGGCTCTTTTTATACTCTTTTTTAGCAAAATATAAATGTGTCTTGGCGAGTAGACTTGTGTTCGAACGCACGTCTTCACTTAGAAAATCAGTATAATCATCAATAAAATTTTCTAACCATCCAGTTTCTTTGAGTGCCATTGAGAGATACATTACATTGAGAAAATGCATCGTCGGCAAATAACCATCTTCAAGAATAAGGTTATTTTCAATTTTGTAAACATACCAATCAAACATTTTTTGCCGATATATCGACTTACCTTCTATCAATCCCCGATTAGCATGGGTCAACAAAAAATTGAGCAAGGTGTGCTTTTCGTCTTCATTTCCCAAACTAAGGTGTTCATATATCAATTTTTCGAGCTGGTCATAGGTTTTATCTCTGTTTTTTTCCTCATAAAACAAATCAATAACGAGTTCGTATATCCGGAAAAGTTGATTTTTTCGATAGTTAGGTTTTCTGATTTCGCGTAAGACCTCTGGCAACAACGCAATACTATGATCTCCTGAATATTCTGTTTCAAGTGTCATCATCTCTGCACTATAACGAAGTTTGACCGCACAAAAAAATTGGTCAACCTCTGACATTGTCTTTTTTATATCCACCTCATCCCTGTATCTTTTCGAATCACCGGTGTAAAAATACGCCTCATGTCGCAGTCGCCATTGATTGAAGTAATAAAACATATCACGCTCTGGCGAACTATCCAGTTTAGTTCTCATATTTTTGATGCTCCTGAAAAACAAATCATCCATTTGACGATCCTTCATTGCATCCAATAATACAAAATCTCTATTCAAGGGTTGCTCACGTACTTGCACATATATTAGGTAATCCTCCAACTTCCGCGTGAGATCACTCATCCAATCATGTATTTGTCTGCTTTTAACTTCTTGGTTTTTAGCCACTTTTTTCAAAAAGTATGTCTTTTCCAATTTTGGTGAATCGTACTCCGGGCTATATTTTTTGATATACTCGTATAACTTCACCAAATTCTCATCTCTATTGAAAAAAGGCGTCTTGATATACCTGCCAAACTCCAATAATTCACTTCTGGATAAACCTATGAACAGTTTTATCAGTTTACTATTATTCATTTTTTAGAATTTTTATCAAAAAAAATCGGGAGAAAATCATATTCAACATAAAAAAATTATTTTCATTTAAAAAACTGATAATCAGTTTATTATCTTAAAATTAAATTTCGTTGTTTTTAATTGTAAAAGTATAAAATTTGGAGGGAGAAATTCAATTAATTGTACTTTTTTCTCTGACGAAATACCCCGAACATTGTAATGTGAACGGAGGGAAAAACATTCAAACCGAAAAGTTCACGAAAGTTAATTGACAACTTGGATACCAGTTCTTGAAAAAAAATCGCCTTTACACAGGTGAAATCATACGACTTATAAGAAAACAGCGTTTGTCTTTTTTTTTGAAAAAAAACGGGATAAAACTACAGCTCAAAGAACAGTATTGATTATTAATTACTTACTAATAATCAACAACTTATCTCAAAAAAACAATAAAAATGGCAACTACAAAAAAACAAAAAACGAGAGAGAAATTCAATTAATTGTACTTTTTTCTCTGACAAAATACCCCGAATATTGTAATGTGAACGCAACACACCACTATACAAATTAACGCGGTTCGCACAAGATAATTGAGAATACCATCACAAACTCTGGAGGAAAACAACATCATCTTTACTTTTTTTAGAGGTTTTGTCATTCAAATTTAAAGGCTATTAAATAATTCCGACGGCTAATCGGAAGAATGACTCGACTTCACAAGAAACAACATCATTTTATAAACTCAGTCGCAAGACAAAACATTTGTTAATATGAAAAGCAAGAATTCAATGTATTACCTGCTTTGGCAGCAAAATACCATCAGCAACTGGCCCATCTATCATACATTATATGATAAGTGCCACGCAGAACTCACGATGTATTGTTTATCAATGCTCAGCAATCCCAAAACGGCACGAGTAATTGCCTTCGAAGCATTGCTCGAACTAATGAATCACTTAGACGATAAAAGAGTCCCTAATCCAGACGCTTGGATTATCAATCTGGTGGCACAAAAATGCCAACAGCACCAAGCAGTAGCCTGATAAAGAGGCTATTAAATACATGAATTTCATCACTATGCATTTATACATTTACCTTTATTTGGTTAATTTAAATGTCTGCGTTGAAAAATAGATATAAACAGGAGATATATGATTTCTTGTAGTTAAAACAAAAAAAGGTCTCCGCAAAAAAGGCTATAAATTGCGAAGACCCTAAAGATTTACCATTTGCCGTTCCCACTATGGAATTCCGCCTCATCATTTCGTTGGGTTTTGTTGAGGTGGATTCCAACTTTTCTCTTGACAGAAAAGTAAAAGCGGATTAATGATAAAGTCAATACTTACACTGAAATTGCATTTTTTAAATAATAATAAATAAGAACTGTATCAAGTTGTATAATACTTTTTAGATTAATTGATTAACAAAATGATGATGTAAAGAATCTTTACGACCATCTAATCAATATTCAAAGCATCTTCCCTCCGATGTTACGAAAGATTCTTTACTAATCAATACCCACAACACCTCAAAAATAAAGACTAATTGAGTTAAGTTGATTTTGTTTTTTTGTTGAATTGCCAAAAGTGGCGAGAAATACAGAAAGACCTTGGTCCATCTACCAAATTTATGGACCTAAATGTGGGTCATTTTTTGCCGTTCCCACTATGGAAGTCCGCCTCGATATTTGTTGGGTTTTATCGAGGTGGATTCCACTTTTTTCTCTTCTTTTTACTTTCCGATTACATTACCTTCCTTTGAATTTCCATACGTTTTACGCAAATCATTCTTTTCTGTTTCATTTTTTTATAAAAAAATAAATATTTATATTTTTCGTAATTAATTTTTTCGATAAAAAACCTTAGTGAAAGAAATTAAATAAATGTACATTCTTCGCATCGTTATTTTTTCTTTAGACGAACTAAATTTGACGCGAATACTCACTGTATTTAAGGAAAATTTGGTGAAGTGTAAAGGAAAAAGAACAAGTCGAGAATGTACATTTATTTTGTTCTTGATGCTTATGAAAATAAGGCTCTTAGGGATGAATGAATTTTGAGTGAATGGATCAAGTATCACCCCATCAAAAATGGTTCATTCATTGAGAATTTAGGTTCTTTGACAGATGTAGTGATTATTCGTCTTTCGTCTGTTCGTTTGTCTTTTTTGCGTGAGGGATAGGAGGTGTTGTTTGAACGAAATGTAGCGATAGCGGAATGAAGAGAGTGCCGGATAGCCCGACCCCCGACTGATAAGGAGGGGGGCACGCCCTTAGTATCAGGAACAAAATAAATGTATATTCTCGACTCGTTCTTTTTCCTCTATACTTCACCAAATTCTCCTTAAATAACCCGTTATTCGCGTCAAATTTGGCTGGTGTAAAGAAAAAATAACGGCGTGAAGATGTAACGTTTATTATCTTTTCATCCCTTAACTAATATACTCACCACTGGATTTGTCAAAGAACCAATTTTTTAAAACCTATCCTACAGCCGCAGCTACTGGCGTCAGGGCATAGACAACTCCTCCGACAAGCGTGATCGCCAATACCCAATAAGCCACTTCCGTCAATATCCAGCCCAAATTTTTCCTCCCAAGAAGTCCTTTACTCACCAATACAGGTGCTACATACATAATCGCCGGCATAAATCCGTGAAACATACCATGCACAAACTGGCTCATTCCCTCTTCCGTATGCCCTGCGTATCTTGACGTGGCATAAGCAATGACAATAGCCATTAAAAATGCGCCAATCGTATGCACTGGATTGGTACTTTTCATGTCCTCCTCTGTCAGGCTCGCACCTCTCATCCAACTTTGTCCGAATACTTTCGGATGAAACCAAATAAATCCTAAAACCATAATTAAGATTGCCCCCAAGGCAATTGCTACATAATTCATAATGTGTAATGTTTTAATAAAAAATGAAAGAATTTAATAAAGTATTAATCTACAAATTTAGAATGTTTTTTGGTTTAATTAAAATAATCGGAAAATAATTAGGAAAACGGACTGCGCGATAAATTTTGAACAGAGAAAAACAAGCCCTATATAAGTGACTATTAGCCACTTCAAGGTGGCAATATTTCAAGAATTATTTAGAACAACGAGGAGTTCTCTTTTTGAAAAACATAGAAAAATAGATACATTTGTAGGCACTATTTACCCTCAAAGAGATGGATTTCGCGTTTTGCGTAGATAAATGAGTAGAATTTATTGCCTATATTATTCCCAATTGGAAGCCACAATCACCTTACATAAAATGAAAAATAACAACATTCATCGCTCCTCAATTCCTGTCATTTTAGCTATCGGATTGTTATCATTTTTTTTTGTTTTTTCACAATGGCAAACCATCCACGAAAGGTTCGACAACTCACCGATTTTAGCCATAAAAAGCGACATTACACCCTCAAAAGATTCAACTATTTTTCAAGATAAACAAAGAGGTGCTCATGTTTTTGGAAGGCTTGATTCCTCGAACTTTCAGTTTTTATATCGCAATAATATTGAGTGGGTTACTTTGGTCGCATGGGCTTCGCAAGGCGATTATGATAGCCCGATAGTGAGGCATCATAATGGTGATAGCTTGTGGATGCGACAAAGTGATGCCGACTGGATTAAGCGGTTAGAATTAGTTCATTCTCAGGGATTTAAAGTATTTTTCAAACCTCATGTTTGGATAGATAATCCTTCTGATGGGAAATGGCGTTCTGATGTTTTTCCGACCAACGAAGCCAATTGGGAATCGTGGAAAAAAAGCTATCGCGAGTTCATTTTGCGCTACGCGAATTTAGCCCAACAAGCCAATGTTGAAATGTTTTGTATCGGCACAGAATTTTCGAAATTATCCGTTCAAAAACCGCTTTTTTGGAAAGCCTTGATTCAGGAGGTTCGGACTGTGTATTCCGGGCAAATAACTTACGCCGCCAACTGGTATAATGAATATGAAAAGATAACTTTTTGGGGCGATTTGGATTACATTGGCATCCAAGCCTATTTCCCTTTGGTCAAAAATAAATACCCAAGCGTCCGGCAGATTTCAAAGGGCTGGCGCAAACATCTCCCGACGATAAAATCCATTCATAAAAAGTATAATCGACCAATACTCTTTTCCGAAATAGGCTATAAAAGCACCGCCGATAGCGCCATCCGCCCCTGGGAATGGATGGACAATCCTTACAGTAAAGACAAAGCTTTTTCGGCAGAAACCCAAGCCAATTGTTACGAAGCTTTTTTTAATACGATTTGGGGGAAAGAATGGTTTGCAGGCATACATATATGGCAATTGAGAAGTGATAACGCTGGAAATAATGGGGGAAATCACCTGGGTTTTACGCCTTTAGGAAAGCCGGCAGAAGGGGTTATTGCAAAGGGTTTTAAGTAACTTTTTTGTATTTATAGTTTGTTTTTCTTTTGGAAAATATAGGGAAATAGATATATTTGCAGTCTTTATCTAACTTCAAAAGGGCGGGCTTTTCGTGTTGGGATTCTTTTTGAGTTTTGGGTATTGGGAATATATGCAGGTTTTATTGTGTGTATCGCTCTGTTTTATAGGGTAAAAGTGTGGTGTTATGGGTATTTTTAAGTTGTGTGTAATGAAAAAAGAGAGAAAAAAGCAATACCTTGCAAGCAGTAAAACAGATGAAGAATAATGACAAAAATAATTTCGAAGGATGCAATTAAAAGACGTAATTATTGGGTTGCCAAAATCGGTAAATTAAATGGAAATTTTGCTGCCAATTCCTTAGAAATAGAAAATGACTTAGGTTCTGAAATCAGTAAGCTGGGAACACAAACCTTATTAGACCATCTAAGATTGAGCGGTAACATACCTGAATCATACGGACATGACACAAGTGAAGAAAAGCAATATTCAAAATATACAGACAGCCTTTTATGTTTTGCATACAAGCAAATGGGTTTAAAAAGTATTGTCATTACTGAACGTGCAGATGTTGCTGATGTAGAAGTATTTGCAAGGAAATATAGTTTTGTAGCTGATGCAAAAGCATTTAGATTGAGTAGAACTGCTAAAAACCAAAAAGATTTTAAGATTGAAGCTATGAACAGGTGAAAACATGGAAAACCTTATGCAATGGTAGTTTGCCCAATTTATCAAGTGCCGAGTAGGTCAAGTCAAATTTATAGCCAAGCTATTACAAGAAGTGTTTGTGTTTTCACCTACTCACACCTTTCTTTATTAGTGAGATATGCAGAAGAAGTTGGAAAGAAAAAAGCTGAAGATTTACTTTTGCAGATATTTGATATTATCCCTGCAATGAATCCAACAAAAAGTGCAAATGATTATTGGATAACTATCAATAGAACAATGCTAAATCACTCAAAATCAATATCTAAATTGTGGCAAGATGAAAAGATTGCAGCATCAGAATCTATTGAAATTGCAAAAAAGGAAGCACTAATTTATTTAGCGTCAGAGAGAGAAAAAATTATGCGAATGAGCCACGACGAAGCGTTAAAAGAATTAATCAAGGCAAGCAAAATCGAAAGTAAAATTAAAATTATCAATAAAATTTCAGATAATGGTTTATTTGGACTTAAATAATAAAAAACGGAATTGACCATTTATTGGGATGCATCAAACCTATAAGGTTTTCAAAACATAGGTTTCGTTATCAGGCAAATACGAAGATAAATTTAATCAATAATGCTACTCGAACCAATAAATAGTCAATTCCGATAAAAAATACTATGACAGAACACTTGAATGAAATTATAGAAGGTAATTGTGTTGAAGTAATGAAAACATTTGATTCTAATTCAATAGATCTAACCGTAACATCTCCACCGTATGACAATCTAAGGACATATAAGGGATACGTATTTCCGTTTGAAGATATTGCTAAAGAGCTTTTCCGGATTACAAAAGAGGGAGGAGTTGTTGTTTGGGTGGTAGCTGATGCAACAATAAAGGGAAGTGAAACAGGAACGAGTTTCAAGCAAGCATTATATTTTAAAGAGGTCGGGTTCAACTTACATGATACGATGATTTTTCGAAAGAAAAACCCTATCCCTCAAATTTACAGAAAAAGATATAATAATATTTTTGAATATATGTTTGTATTTAGCAAAGGTCCTGTTAAAATAAATAATCCAATAAAAATAGACTGTCTACATGCAGGTCTAAAATTGAATGGTACAACATATAAAAACTATTCAAAAGGAGAACAAAAAAGGAGAAAATTAGCAAAGCCTGTTAAAAAGCAAAAAATAAAAGGAAATATTTGGGAATATGTAGTAGGTAAAAAAGCAGAAGACCAAGAAGCAAAAGGTCATCCTGCCCCTTTCCCTTCCGCACTTGCAAGAGACCATATTAATTCATGGACTAACAAGGGCGATATTGTTCTTGATCCTATGAGTGGCAGCGGAACAACCTGTAAAGTAGCTTATCAACTTGATAGAAATTTTATTGGAATTGATATTAGTTCTGAATATTGTGAATTGGCAAGAAATAGAATAAAACAATACCAAATACAGCCTACTTTAAAATTTGAAGAAGAAAAAGAACACTACACAAAACGAGAATAAGTATCAGGAATTAAATAAATGTACATTCTTCGCGTCGTTATTTTTTCTTTAGACGAACCAAATTTGACGCGAATACTCACTGTATTTAAGGAGAATTTGGTGAAGTGTAAAGGAAAAAGAACAAGTCGAGAATATACATTTATTTTGTTCCTGATACTAAGCCTTATGCGGACTTATTGTGTTTATGGGTATGTTAGAAAACCAAACCTTTTAACCACAGGACTAAAAATTCATCGTTCACCCCTCAACTCCCCCAAACCCCTCACCCCAAGCTGCACCATATTATTCTTCAAATCATCAATCAGGATATGTGCGACATGGTCGCCGCCGTACATGCCGAGAGCGGCTACGCCGTAGATAAACGACCGCCCAGCCAACACAAAATCTGCGCCCAGAAACAAAGCCCGCATCGCATCCAATCCGGTACGAATCCCGCTATCAAAAACAATCGGCACTCGACCGCCGACCGCCTTCACAATCGCCGGTAAAGCCTCGATAGCCGCTGGTGCTCCGTTGAATTGTCGCGCGCCGTGATTCGATACGCCGATACCATCCAAGCCAATATCAATCGCCTTAATCGCGTCTTCGGGATGCAAAATACCTTTCAGCACCACAGGTCCGTCCCACGCCTCCTTCAACATCTTGCAATAGTCCCAATCCAGCGTACCACCCAGCCGATTGCCCACGAATCCACTCACAAATTTCATGTCATTATTATTCGTATAATGCTCCACCGTCCGCAGTCTTGGGATGCCATTCGCCAGCGTATAAAAACTCCAAACAGGATGCGTCACCCCTTCCCAAATCATCTTCGGCGTAATCTTTGGCGGCATAGACAAACCCGCACGTTTGGTGCGCTCTCTGCGGCTTGCCATCGGCACATCGGCAGTGACGAGCAAGGTATGAAAATCCGCATCTTTTGCCCGCTTGAGTAGTGATTTCGTCACCTCAATATCCTTCGGCGGATAGAGTTGAAACCAACCCATATCGCCCACGTATTTGCCAGTCGTTTCGGGCGTTTCGGTGGCTACGGTGCTTAGTGTGTAGGGTATTTTCCAACGATTGCAAGTCGCCGCAAGGTAATGTTCTGCGCGAGGCCACATCAAGCCCGTCAGCCCTACAGGAGCTACGCCGATTGGTGCATTATATTTCCTGCCAAATAGCGTAGTCGATACATCCACTTCAAATTCGCCCTTACAAAATCGGGGCAAAAAAGTAATATCTTGAAAAGCCGCAATATTTCTATCCAACAAGCCCTCATCGCCCGTTCCGGCAGACAAATATTCCCACGCCACATGCGGAATCCGCTTCTTCGCTTGCTTCGCCAAATCATTTATCGTTGGATATTGGTTCGACCATTTCGTTTGTCGCTTTTCGTAAGACATTCATTTTTAGTGATTAACAATTAATAGTTAAGGGATGAAAAGATAATAAACGCTACATCTTCACGCCGTTATTTTTTCATCCCTCGTCGTAATTTTTTCTTGTAAGGTCGCACTGAAATATAGCCATTTTTTAATTAATTAAAATTATTTTGTAATTTATTTATTATTAAAAATTAATTATTTATAAATATTTTTTATTATAAAATAATTTAAAAATATCCTTATTTCAGCAGAACCTTGTAAAGAATTCAAAAAATCGTTGCATAGCAGGATACCGGCTATCTTTAGCTGCCGCAAAGGTTCGATAAAACCTTTGCCTCTCGCCTGTGTGTGGCGTGTTTCGGGCTTTCGCCCGTTGGCAACTAAAAACAACCGACTTGGGTTGAATCGCAGTATCTCTCGATATTTTCCTAATAAGGGAAGAGGAAGAAAATAATCTACCCCAAATGAAGAAGTTATTTTTTTTATATGTTTGGCTAAATTTGACGCACATAGCCGAGCTACGTAAGGAAGATTTAGTGAAAGAAATTAAATAAATTGTTCCAAAATGCGCCGTAATTTTTTCTTCTAAAGAATTCAAAAAATCGTTGCATAGCCATAGCTACGGAACTATTTTTTGTGTTTTTTAGAAG
>Ga0209185_1001333_pt1 | contig 21919 bp, 19 predicted proteins | sample SidtaG_2_FD_187425 | JGI IMG/M metagenome (GOLD analysis project Ga0209185, IMG submission 187425) | Marine algal microbial communities from Sidmouth, United Kingdom - Sidmouth_Asex2 metaG (SPAdes) (version 2) | ecosystem: Host-associated > Algae > Red algae > Unclassified | place: Sidmouth... | reverse complement strand
TTGTTCTTTTCCCTTCTAAAAAACACAAAAAATAGTTCCGTAGCTATGGCTATGCAACGATTTTTTGAATTCTTTAGAAGAAAAAATTACGGCGCATTATGGAACAATTTATTTAATTTCTTTCACTAAGAAGGCGGGCTTTAGAAAAATATATTACTTTATTCCACCACAATTTTCCCACTATACACCTCATCCTCATAAAAAATACGATAGATATACACGCCATCATTCAAATGACTGACTGCGAGCCGCTTATCCTGCGGAAAGGCTTGGCGGCTGATTTCTCTGCCTGTGAGGTCGTATAAGATGAGGTGGTCTGCCGCCGCGATATTGGGTACGTCGAATATGATGACATCCTTTGCGGGGATGGGATAGACGGTGAAGGTGCTTTGGTGTGCGAAAACTCCTATTTATAATGTACTATCCGCCTTCCTGTCAATTTTGTTTTTCCTTTTTTATTTACGCTATGAGTTTCTATCCAATTCCCAAATACATCAAATACATATTTGATTTTAACAATATTTCTATTAACCATAATTCCATTTTTTTCTTTCTTTATTTCGTCCCAATTATTCTTCCTTTTACTTAATGGATGTATTTGCTTTTCGGTTCGTTTCTTTTTCCTGTAATCCTTCATACTTTGATACTCTTTAACGCTGTGCAATTTCATAATCGCGGATTTCATATCTTTTGCATATTCTATTACTATTACGTGAATTTCTTCAGAAGATAAAAGAGACGAGTACCGCCATGATTTGTATTTACTTAATTTTTCTATGCGAAAGTGTGTTAGATATTCTTGATTCCCTAAAAAAGATGATTTATAGTATGATACTTCATTACTACTATACTCGAAATACTTTTCTACGGAAATCAGTGAGTCCATATTATCGGCAGGGTAGAGTTCCGATTTTATGAGTGTACCGTGTTTGTTGTAATAATTTTTGGTTAGCGTATTTTGAGCCTTATTAATACTTTTTTGCCTGACAATTTCCAAACTGTCACTTATTTCATACTCCCATGATGTGATTGCAGATTTTTTTCCATTCTTTCTTTTCTCAACTGACAACTTTCTTCCATTCGTATATTTCGTTATTATAGTATCTGTATTTTTTTTATTGGAAAAATCCTCTGTCATGACAACATTTTCTGAAACAGAAAACGGGTCGAAGAAATTGTATTGTCCCGACAACTTTGAATGGATAAACATTAACATTATTACGACTATAAATCTCATTATCATCTAATATTTTATGTACAATTTAATACAAATATCAGTATCACTCAAAGAAAAATAAAAATGCCGAATACCCCAAAAGTATCCGGCATCTATCTCTCAAAAAACAACAAATCACCCCTCCAACTTCTTAGCAGCATCCTCCACATCCTTCGCCGCTTTTTCTACCGCTTGAATCTCTTCTTTAGCTTTTTCGTCGGCATCATTACCTTTTTTACTGCGACGAGTGCGCTTGCGAGCGGGTTTGGCTTCGGATTTAGCTTCCGCCTTTGGTGCGGGTTTTGGCTTTTCCTTACGTGGTTTTGCTTTCGGTTTTGTCTTGGTGAATTTGAGATTATCGTCATCATCGACATCTACGTGAATGGTATCGCCTGCCTTGAAAGTGCCTTTCAACAAGGCTTTCGACAGTTCATTCACCAATTCTTTTTGCAAAACACGCTTCATCGGACGTGCGCCAAATTGCGGATTATAACCCATATCGGCGAGGTGGTCGAGGGCGTTTTCGCTGACCCACAATCCCATTTCCTGTTCGCCGAGCATCTTGGTGACCTTCTTCATCAGCAAGACCAAAATCTGCCTGATTTCATCCCGATTCAAGGGCGAAAACATAATACGCTCATCTATACGATTCAAAAATTCGGGGCGCAGGTCGTCTTTCAATAGATCAAAAACTTCCTCTTTTGTTGCCGCTATGATTTCTTGTCGTTTATCTTCTCCTTTAATGTATTCGAGGTCTTCGTAATTATCCAAAATCACCTGTGCGCCCATATTGGAAGTCATAATGATGATGGTATTTTTGAAATTGGCTACCCGACCTTTATTATCGGTCAATCGCCCGTCGTCGAGGAGTTGGAGTAGGATATTGAACACATCGGGATGCGCTTTTTCGATTTCATCCAACAACACAATCGAATAGGGCTTGCGGCGGACCGCTTCCGTCAGTTCGCCACCTTCGTCATAACCGATGTAGCCCGGAGGCGCACCCACGAGGCGCGAGACCGTATGACGTTCCTGAAATTCGCTCATATCAATCCGCACAATCGCGTTTTCATCGTCAAATAATTCTTCGGCAAGGGCTTTCGCAAGTTCGGTTTTACCGACTCCGGTAGGACCGAGAAAGATAAACGAACCAATCGGTTTGCCCACATCCTGCAAGCCGGAACGACTACGACGAATGGCATCCGAAACCGCCACCACCGCTTCGTGCTGACCAATAAGGCGTTTATGAATTTCGTCTTCCAATTTGAGGAGTTTGTCTCGCTCCGATTGCAGCATTTTCGTGACCGGAATGCCCGTCCAACTCGCTACAACTTCCGCTACATTTTCGGCGTCTACTTCCTCGTCGGTGAGGCGATTTTCGGGGGCGAGTTCGTTGAGTTTTTTCTCTGCGGCTTTGAGGAGTGTTTCTTGTTCTTTGATTTTGCCGTAGCGGAGTTCGGCGACTTTTTCGTAATCGCTGTTGCGTTCGGCTTCGTCGGCTTCGACGTTCAATTCGTCAATATTTAATTTGAATTTTTGGATGGTATCGTTAATCGCTTTTTCGTCCAACCACTTGGCTTCCATACTTTCGCGGTCTTCGCGAACGTCGGCGAGGAGCTTTTCGAGGTCGGCGATTTTTTTCTTGTCTTTATCCTTTTTAATTGCCGCTTTTTCGATTTCGAGTTGCTTTTCTTTTCGGATCAATTCGTCCAGAGCACCGGGAACAGAAAGCAATTCCATCCGTAATTTTGCCGCTGCTTCGTCTATCAAATCAATGGCTTTATCTGGCAGTGCACGTTCCGTAATATACCTTGCAGATAGCTTGGCAGCCGCTATCAGCGCATCATCCAAAATACGAACCTTGTGATGTGTCTCATATCGCTCACGCAAACCGCGCAAAATCGAAATCGTATCTTCAACACTCGGTTCATCTATCCGAACTACTTGAAAACGACGAACTAATGCTTTATCTTTTTCAAAATATTTTTGATACTCATCGAGCGTTGTCGCTCCTATCGTGCGGAGTTCGCCGCGCGCGAGGGCTGGTTTGAGGATGTTGGCTGCGTCCATGCCGCCGCTACCGCCACCCGCGCCCACGAGCGTATGTATCTCATCCATAAACAGAATAATATCACCGTTGGCAGCTTGTACTTCTTTGATGACGCCTTTAAGTCGTTCCTCAAATTCGCCTTTATATTTCGCACCCGCAATGAGCGAGGAAATATCAAGCGAGTAAAGGGTTTTGTCTTTGATGTTGTCGGGTACATCGCCGTCCACGATGCGTCGTGCGATACCTTCGACAATTGCCGTTTTACCGACACCCGCCTCACCGACTATTATCGGGTTATTTTTCTTGCGTCGCGAAATAATCTGCAACAGCCGACGCATCTCCTCGTCGCGCCCGATGATGGGGTCGAGCTTGCCCGACCGCGCCATTTCGCAGAGGTCTACGGCAAAGCGTTTGAGGGAATTGTATTGGTTATCGTCGCTCTGCGTTTTGACTTTGCGCCCCTTGCGGAGTTCCTTGATGCCGGCTTTGAATAGCTTGGCTTCCACACCCAATTCTTTGAGGATTTTCGCCGTCGTATCGCTGCCTTTTATAATCCCAAGCGTCAGGATTTCGAGCGAAATAAATTCGTCTTCATTGGCTTTCGCCAATTCTCTCGCTCGCTTGACCGCCGCATTGGACTCTTTGCTAAGGTACTGTTTTTCAGTGCCTTTTATCTTTGGGTAGGTACTAATCAAAGTCTCCAACTGTAAGCGGAGTTTGTCGGCATCAACATCCATTTTGCCCAATAAATGGCTAATCATATCCTCGTCTATCTCCAGAATACCCTTCATCAAATGAGCGGTATCGATGTATTGGTGCTGACTTTCTTTGCCCAGTGCTTGCGCCTTGTAGATGGCTTGCTGGGCTTTGGTGGTGAAACTGTCGTAGGTCATTTATTTTTAGTTGCGTGTTAGCGAGTTACGGGTTGCGAGTTGGCTGAATGGACGTGAATTTTTACCACTAAGTTCACTAAGGACACTAAAGTATGTAGGACGCAGAAGGACACAAGAATTGTTAAGAAATTTCTTTTAAAACCTTCGTTTTCTTTTGCGTTAATTTGGTTTCGTGTCCTTAGTGAACTTAGTGGTTTCATCATTTAATTTACTCGAAATTCGTAAGCCGTCACTTTATTTTTTTATTTGAATGAATGGCTAATCTACTAAGTGAATGTTTGTTTAACGCTTAAAGTTGATTCGTTGGTCGAATTTTTATGAGAAATTGCTACCTTTTATTCTTCTTTCATTTTTCTGAATGAATCTTTAGTCACTTCTACTTCTACAATTTCCCCATCTTTAGAAATGACAAGCGGACTGTTTTTTTGTTTTTTAAACTCAAGGAGTTGTTCTCGATTAATTTCCAATCCCTTGATGATTTTTTCTCTATCTAATGTTGAATTTTTTTTATGATTCATTGTATTCTTCATTTAAATTTTTCCAAATAATATTATCAAAAACACGTTCTACACCGTCTATTTTTTCTGCGATAATTGGTCTTTTATCATCCGAACCGTCAATCAATATCTAATTGAAAACCAATGGTTTAAATAAGGTAAAAAAGTTATGTAATCCGCGCTCATACCTTCTTCGAATGACATCTTCGGGAATGTGATGCCCGCCTTCCTGTACACGAACTTGGACGCGGCGCACCGCAAGTTCGGGTGAATTAAGCCAAAAAAACAACAGCGTACTCACATACCCAACCTCATGCGCTTTTTGCAATAACGAGACGTAGCTTCGGGTGGATAAGGTCGTTTCAAAAGCAAAATCTTCTCCTTTCGACATCAGATATTTGATACGGGTCAACATCAGTCGTCCGGCTTGTAGGGCAGCTTTTTCAGGTTGGAAGGGAGATAAACCTTTTGCGATTTCATCTGCATTGACAAACTCATGGCAGTCCAACATTTCAGGTAAAATCGTGTACGAAACCGTTGTTTTACCTGCACCGTTGCACCCCGCAATGATGTATATTTTTTCATGTGCGTGTTATTTTTTTCGCAAGATAAATAAACTCATTTGCCGTACAAAGTGATAATCAATATTTTGTGGGTTACGGTAAGGTTTGTCTTTTTGAGTTGTTTTTTTATATTTTAAAATAAATAATACATTTTAATGGGATTTTAACACAAACGAACTATCCGAAAAGAAGTTATGTAAAAAGTCTTTTTTAGGATAAAATTATTTTTATCGATAATTTGTATTTAATTCATTTTAATTATTTTATAGAATAAAAAATAAATAAAACATTGTAATTTTTGACTTTTTACGCAACCCCATTGCAAAGGATCCTTTGCATTAATGTAACCGATCCTTTGCATTAATGCAACTGATCCTTTGCATTAATGTAACTGATTGGTTACACTTGTAGGCAATTGCTTGCCATTTCAGATGATTTTGCTTATTTTTGTATCATAATGCAATCTTAAAAATTGTATTACGATACATCACTACTAAAAGATAAAGGACTATCCGTAGATAGCCCTTCAAGGTATCAGGTAATTAAACCTGATTTTTCGAGCATCGAATAAATAGTGAGTACATTTACTCCTATTGCTGACAGTCGCCAAACTAATTCAGCAATTCGACTACTCTTCCAACCTTTTGGTTGAAATTCATACCTTCAAAAATATCGTATCAAAAAACATATGAGTCAAGGCGATAGTCACATCGGTCTGTTACTGAGTTCCCTTCAAGGGGGAAAGTAGGTGCAAATCCTACTGACTCATCTAAAAAGCCAATCCATAACGGATTGGCTTTTTTTATTAAATGTTATTTTGAAAAAAATAACTACAAAATAACATTGACAATCAGCGAGTTAGAACATTCAAAATTCATTCATTCAAAATTCAAAATTAAGCCCATCAAAACGGCAAATCCAACTCATCCTCCTTTTTATGCGTTCCGACTTTTCCTTCGGTGTCCAATTCTTTGATAATTTCTGCGATAGTTTCTTCTCGTTTGTAGTAAGATTTTTGGGCGAGTGTGTATAGGTCGGCGAGCATGGTATGTGCTGCCGTGTTTTTGTAGAAATCTTGTTCGTGGAGGAGTTCGTAGCTATTATTGTAGATACAAATGGTCATCACATCGCCGTCTTTGCCTTCCCAAATCGTTATTTTACCGACATTGAATTGGAGGGCAAATTCATTTTCCTGATAGGTACTTTCCCAGTCGGCTTCCTTTTGCTGCGTCTTTTTGATGAGTTTATGAATGATGGATTCTATTTTAAGGTCGTTCATGTGCTTTATTTTTTTGTACAAATTTGTTTTCACACAAGATAAATAAAAAAAGCTGACTTGTACAAGTCAGCTTTTTTTATTTAAGTACATGGACAGAATTAGTTTAGTGAAAGAAATTAAATAAGATGTCCCATAATACGAAGTATTTTTTTTGTCTAAGGATTTTTTGAAAGCCGCACATAGCTTTAGCTACAGCCTGTCCCGAACCCTGATTCGGGATAAGGATTTCAAAGGATTCTTAGACGGAAAAAAGACGAGTATAATGGCACATGTTATTTAATTTCTTTCCCTTATCTTCTTTAAACACACTCTTATTCCAGAAAAGGTACTCTTGCTATATCTTTCAATTGGATGCCTTCTGGTATGCCCTGCGGAAACCGAGCAAACATTCGTAATTTTTCATAACCGATAGTCTCGTTATTATATTTATAGTCTTTGGCGGCAGACAGGCTGATGCTCGTAGTTGTTATCAAATTAACAGGTACAGAAATAACCAGTTTAAGTCCATGTCCCAAAGATAATAAGGTATAAATAAGTATGTGCCAGCCGTACTTTCCTTGAGAATTGGCGTATTTCACTTCAAATTCTCCAACACTGCTCTTAGGGAGGGTAGTTATCATTCCGCGTGCGTTCAAAATGACTAAGTCATCTTCATTTACGGCGATGAGTTCTCCCTGAATGCTGCTTTCTCTGTCCAAAATTTTCAGTACAATGAATGAGCCATATAGCTCATTACCAACATTTTTAGGGGTGGGAACATATCTCGGCGTACCACAGCTAACAATCAAAGCGGTCAACGCAAGGAGTGTAAATAGTTTATTAATTTTCATAATGCGAAATTATTTTATTGTCAATTTTTGAATTCCAGAATTGCTCTTCCATATCTGCCTCATAGGTTTTGTAGACTTTTGCTTCTGCTTTGAGGTATGCTTTGGGCATTGTACGCATTTGGGCTAATTTGAGTAAGTTTTTATCCTTCAACCAATTTTCACGCATCCATTCCCAGTAATATCCCTTTGAATATAAAAACAGTTCGTAATCAGTATGTTCCTTTGGAAGGGTAAAATTAAATTGGTAAACATCTCCGGGCATGGAGATGAGGTATTCGTCCGGATTGGTGATTTGAGCAAGTGCGGCAGCATCTGCACAGCCCTCAATCTCAATATTATCTGGCGTGATTTCGAGTGGTTCTACTTGTTGTTTGATGTTTGTGAGTCCGAGAAAATCTATACGCCAAAGCCCTTTGTTTAATACAATTTTCAATTTCAAATCATCTTTATTCGCGCTTGTTTGAAGCGGTAAAATCTGATGATTAAACGCAATAGGTCCCGTTTCGTAAAATCCGCTTTGGAGTTCCCAATCCTCACTTTTTTCATTCCATACATAGATGTCAATATTTCCCAATTCCTTCAAAACACCGTTCTTTAAGCCATCGCTCCCCTTTCCGCTACGCTCAATTCGTGCCGCTATATCGCCTACTTCGTTGCCCATGTAGCCCATCATGCCATAAATTAGGTAGGTCGTCATTATCGTTTGTCGAAAATTAACGATGAGTCCCAGATTATTCGGGTCTTCAAGGTCTTCAAAATCCAAATAAATCTCTTCCCTGCTGCTCAGGTTTTGCTCGTCGGAAAGACTGAAACGTTCATGCCTGTCATTATCATTCACAAGAGCAGTAATGTCTCCTTCGGGTGCAGTAGCGCGAGTGGGTTTATGCGTATTTTCGCACAAGTAAAAAAGATTTTCCGGAGACTGATAAACCCGCTGCCCTTCGCCTCTCGGATGCGCGAATAGCTTTACCTCATTGACACAATGCGTTTCCAGTGCTTCATTTTTCATGGTAATTGAAAAGGTATTTTCCGACATTGGCGGGTTGTTTAGCGCGTCGATATCGCCATACTCCATAGAGGGCAATATGGCATTGGAGAAACCCTCTGCATTGGCGTAATGAAAGTTATCATTTTCATTCATGTAAAAAGTAGGACACGAACCATAACAGGCTTTGGGCTTCGACAGACAAACAGCCAATAAAGCTGCATTGAATACATACAGTGCTGTAAGTGCGCCCATTCTACTTCTTTCTGTCTTATTTAATGGTTTATTAGTTTCAAAAAGAGCCACGTCACTAATGGCAATAGTTGTTTCGCCTTCCGTTTTTTGCTTCCTTTGAAAGTCATAACAATTGGGAGTTCCCGAAACGGTATTGCGAATCGTATCTATTTCCCATAAATTTTTAAAAATACATACATCACCGTTTTTCATGTGGGTTTTTAAAAAAGGTTTTTCGATGTTTTCGGTATCATATAGTAGTTCATTCGCATCTGTATAATTGCTACGAAAACTAAGGTATTGCGTTTTGCACGCATATATAAATAGCAAAATCAGTGTAAATGCCAGTGCATAAATGAGCGTTTTTGTAATTTTCTTCATAGTATTTATTTTCTATTTTTTGGGCAAAAAACTAATTTCTACAAGTTACTCGAAATTAAACATTTTTAACAAGCACAAAATTACAATTTACGTATTTTTTATATAGATAAAAAAAATCATAAAAAATTAACTATCAATGGTTTAGCCATATTAAATACGAACTTTTCAAACACAAAAAATGAATGTATAAATCAATGTCTTCGCCAAATTGGAAATTGACAATCCCGTTATTCGTCGAAACAAGTTGGAGAATTGATAATTAACCCATAAACGTAATTTATAATTGAAATTTCTATTTAGCGAATACACTGATAAATGCAACTTTACTTTACTTTACTTTACTTTACTTTAATGTTTTTGATTTTCGCCTTCTTTTAACATAAAATTCATTCACGCTTCCGATTCAATTAATAGTAGGTCGGTACATTTGTAGTCAAATAGGAATTATGACGACTGCCCTTGCAAGTAATACGACAGATAATAAAATTTTCAATATCCTCATCGCCGATGATGACCCGGACATCATTGAGTTTGTGACCTACAATCTTTCGAGAGAGGGCTACGAAGTGCGATCCGCCAATGATGGTGCAACTGCCATTGAGCTTGCGAAAATAAAAGTTCCGGATTTGATTATTTTGGATGTGATGATGCCCGGAATGGACGGGATTGAGGTCTGCCGCGAACTGCGTAGCAATCATAAATTTGAGGATACTGTTATCACATTTTTGACGGCACGAAGTGAAGATTATTCGCAAATTGCGGGCTTTGATAGCGGTGGAGACGACTATATCACTAAGCCGATTCGTCCGCGTGTATTGGTGAGCCGTATCAATGCCCTGATGCGCCGTAAATCAACCTTCAAAACTGGTACGCCAGCTAATCAAGTCCTTCATTTTGAACGACTTACGATTGATAAAACACGCTTTTCCGTTCTTCTTGACAGTGAATCTATCGAACTCGCTCGCAAGGAGTTTGAAATACTTCACCTCTTGGCTTCCTCAATGGGAAAGGTATTTTCGAGAGAGGAAATTTTCTTACAAGTATGGGGGCAGAATGTGCGTGTAGGGCTTCGCACGATTGATGTTCACATTCGTAAATTACGCGCAAAACTCGGCGAGACTTTTATCCGTACCATTAAAGGGATTGGGTATAAATTTGAGGGGTGAACGGGTTGCGAGTTAACGAGTTCTTCTTATAGATAAACGCTTTATTTTCTTTGAAAATCAAGCGTTTTCTCATTTGATATATTTTTTAATGAATTATTATGAAAAGGATTGGGTATAAATTTGAGCGTTAATTTCTGGTTAACGCAGAGAAAATTCATGAATTTTCCCTACGTTAACCGACGCGTTTCTACCCAATTTTAAATTTCATTTGCAAAAAACAACACCCTCATAGCCAATTCCTTACTCCCCTTTCCTATCTCCGATTTCGCATAATGATGCAGACGTGTACGAAGGGCGGTTTTGTCATCTCCACAGGCTTCAATGAGTCCTCTTACCGTTTCGTTTTCTTGTACACTTTCCACCTCTTTGGCAGTCGGCAAGGCGTGTAATCCTGCCAAAATGCCCAAGTCATTGCCACTTAATACGTGGCTTTCTCGCGCCGACAAGGGCAAGGCATCGTAGCCGATACTGATTTTCATCACTTCCTGTAAAACTGTAAAAATCGCATCGCCACTCGCACGAGTGTAATAAGCGCGTCCCATACGTCCTACGAGGTCAAGTTTGTGCGGATTAATACGTCCATTATCAATAACATTTTCGTCAATGTGCATGCGTACCACATCACAAATAATCAAATGCCCTGCACCGCCTTCATCGCCAAGCGTGATGATGTCCCTGACTTTGCACTCCATTTGCACAGGCGATTCTTTGATGCGAAAAGGCTTCACCAAATCAGAAGCGATAGGCGTCAAACCCGATTTTTCAAACTCACTCACGCCCGTATCAAACTGTATGGAAGCCACCGCCATCTGATGTACTATACTGTGATTCACGACATTAATAACAACTTCGCCCGTCGTTTCAATATTGTGCAAGGTATCTTTTGTCGTGTTATCGACCACACGGCGATTGGCAGAAAACACCAGCGTCGGCGGGTTAGAACTGAAGGCATTGAAAAAACTATACGGCGCAATATTCGCATTGCCATCTGCATCAACGGTACTCGCAAAAGCAATCGGGCGCGGTGCTACCGAACCCAATAAATATTGGTGCATGTCGCGAGTCGGGATACTTTTCGGATCTATACTTAGCATAATTAATAAGTTGTCTGTGTTACGTGTTTAAACAAGTTCAAATTTAGTTATAGTTTTATTACTTCGTGAATTATTTTGAAATAAAGTCTATTGTCTCCTAAATAAAGATGAAAGGAGATGAAAAGATTTTGAACTTTCTTTTTGAATCTAATTGATTGCCATTCCACATAGAAATTTGTAACTTGCAATATGAAAAACGAAGAATTGATGCAACGCATCACGGTCAATCCCGATATTTGTCATGGCAAACCTACGGTTAGAGGCTTGCGCTATCCTGTCGTCAATGTTTTAGAATTACTCGCTTCTGACATGACGCAAGAGGAAATTCTGGTAGATTATTCTGACTTGGAAAAAGAAGATTTACAGGCTTGCCTGTTGTTCGCTGCGCGTATCGTAGATGTCAAAAGTATTACAAAATTGGTGGCATGAAATTTATTGTTGATGCCCAACTACCGAGATTGCTTGCCGAATTTTTACGGGAAAATGGTCACGATGCCATCCATACTTTAGATTTATCGGATGCCAACGCCACAAGTGACAGCGAAATTACTCGTTTATCTATAGCCGAACAGCGAATTGTAATTTCAAAAGATGCTGATTTTTACAATTCATTTCTCAAAAAAGCCGAACCTTACAAACTACTTTATCTCACCACAGGTAATCTTTCTACAAAAGAACTTATCGGTATATTTGAACGAAATTTAGCGCAAATTATAGAACGAATGAGTTTTGACGATGTAGTTGAAATAGACAGAATGGCTTTGATTACAATTTTGTGAATAAGTTAACCACAAAAAATAAATCCACAAGCCCATTAAAGCAACCACCACGAATTTCCTATCTTTGCCACTTACTAATGCGACAATGCTGAAATGCGTTAATGCGACAATAATTAATGAGTGAATTAAATGATTCATTCATTCAAAATTCATTCACTCATTCATTAGAGATATGACTTCGGCTGAAATACGACAAACATTTTTAGATTACTTCCGCAAGCAAGGGCATAAAATCGTCCCTTCCGCGCCTATCGTGTTGAAAAACGACCCGACATTGATGTTCAATAATTCGGGCATGGTGCAATTCAAGGATTATTTTTTGGGCAATAAAATCGCTACCGACAAGCGCGTGGCGGATACCCAAAAATGCCTTCGTGCATCGGGCAAACACAATGATTTAGAGGATGTTGGAGTCGATAGTTACCACCATACGATGTTTGAGATGTTGGGCAATTGGTCATTTGGCGATTACTTCAAAAAAGAGGCGATTGACTGGGCTTGGGATTTACTGACCAACGTATATGAGCTCGACAAAGACCGCTTGTATGTGAGCGTATTTGAGGGTGATGCGTCGGTAGGTTTGGAGCGTGATAATGAGGCGGCTGGCTATTGGGAACAATACCTCTCGAAAGACCGCATTTTGGATTTCGATGCCAAAGATAATTTCTGGGAAATGGGCGAAACTGGACCTTGCGGACCGTGTTCGGAGATTCACGTTGATTTGCGCTCAGATGCTGACCGTCAGAAGATTGCGGGGCGTGATTTGGTCAATGCCGACCATCCGCAAGTCATCGAAATTTGGAATTTGGTATTCATTCAATACAATCGAAAAGCCGACCGTTCACTCGAACCGCTGCCGAATAAGCACGTCGATACGGGCATGGGTTTTGAGCGACTTTGTATGGCTTTGCAGGGCAAAATGTCCAACTACGCCACCGATGTTTTTACGCCCCTCATTAAGGCGATAGAGGCAGCTTCCGGCAAAAAATACGGCTTCTCTTATGCCACTGATGCCAAGTCGGATATTGCGATGCGTGTCGTTGCTGACCACCTTCGAGCTACGGCGTTTACGATTGCGGATGGGCAATTGCCGAGCAACAACGGTGCAGGCTATGTCGTGCGTCGAATTTTGCGTCGCGGTGTGCGTTATTATTATTCGTTTTTGGATATAAAAGAACCTTTATTACACAAATTATTGCCCTTACTTGCCGAGCAATTTAAGGATGTTTTCCCCGAATTGGCAGCGCAAAAAGATTTCGTACAAAAGGTGATTTTGGAGGAGGAAAAATCGTTTTTACGTACCCTCGAATCCGGTTTGAAACGCTTTGAAACCTTAAAAGCCAAAAACGGTATCGTGGATGGTCGCACCGCATTTGAATTGTACGATACCTTTGGTTTTCCGTTGGATTTAACGCAATTATTAGCGGCTGAAAAGGGCTGGACAGTGGATGTAGAAGCATTCAATGTCGCTCTTGGCGAACAACAAGCAAGAGGCAAAGCCGATGCCGTCAAACAAGTCGGCGATTGGATGTCTTTGTCAGATGAATTGGACGTAAATTTTGTAGGTTACGACGAACTCAAAGCCGAAGCTAAAGTCTTGAAATACAGAACCGTAAAGGTAAAAGATAAAAACGAATACCAAGTCGTTTTGAACAATACACCCTTCTATGCAGAAGGCGGTGGGCAAGTCGGCGATACGGGCTTTTTATTTTTTGGAGAAGAACAAATTGGCGTGATAGATACGCAGCGTGAAAATGATTTAATTATTCATTTTATCAAAAAATTACCTACCGACATTAGCGCGACAGTCCGTGCAGAAGTCAATGCTCGTAAGCGGTCTATGACCGAAAATAATCACTCGGCTACGCACCTATTACACGCCGCATTGCGGCAGGTATTGGGCGAGCATGTAGCGCAGAAGGGTTCATTGGTGAATGATAAATATTTGCGTTTCGATTTTTCTCATTTTGAAAAAGTAACACCCGAACAACTCTCTGTAATTGAACAAATTACCAACAAAAGAATCCGCGAAAACATCGCACTCGGCGAAGACCGCAGCATCCCGATAGCCGAAGCAAAAGCGGCTGGCGCGATGATGTTATTTGGCGAAAAATACGGTGAAAATGTACGTATGATTACCTTCGATGCTGATTATTCGCGCGAACTGTGCGGTGGTTGTCACGTACCCTTTACAGGCAAAATCGGTGCATTAAAAATCACCACAGAAACCTCCGTAGCCGCAGGCGTTCGACGCATAGAAGCCGTCACCGCTGATGCTGCCGAAAGTTACGTCAACAAAGAAATCAGCGAATTGAACGACATTAGAGGCTTGTTTAAGAATCCGAAAAACATGGCAAAAACCGTATCGGATTTGCAGGAAGAAAACAAGTCGCTCAAAAAGCAAGTCGAAAAACTTGGCGCACTACAAGCGCGTATCGCTAAGGCAGATTTGCTCGCCAATGCAGAGGAAATCAACGGCGTACAGTTCATCGGGGGCAAGGTAGAAATCGACTCCGCAGATGCCATCAAACAACTCGCTTTCGATTTAGGACGCGACTCGAAAAATCTCTTTTTCGTCGCCGGTGCCAATCTCGGCGGTAAGCCAAATTTGACGCTCTACATCAGCAAGGAATTGGTCGAAAGTCGTGACCTCGACGCGAGTAAAATCATTCGTGACATCGCTAAAGAAATTAAAGGCGGCGGCGGCGGTCAGCCGTTTTTTGCAACTGCCGGAGGGAAGGATTTGAGTGGCTTGGATAGGGCGATTGAGTTGGCGAAGGGGCTGGTTTGAGGTTGTTTTTTTTGAAAATATTTAAGAGCCGCAGGTCGTTTGATTTGCGGCTTTTTTTTGTAAAAATACTTAAAAGTTTATTGATTTTATCAACTTAATTTCGTATTTTTAATCAAGGATAACTGTTAGTAAATCAGTTGTTTTTGTCTAAAAATATTTACAATGAAAAATGAGAAACGATACCAAAAACTCAAAAAACAATACACCGACGAAGAAATCGCTGACTCGTTTTTCATTCCTGCCGACCTGACGGACGAAGAACGCAAAACCGCCGATGCAGAGATGTGGGCATTCAGAAAAAAGCAACTTCAAAGCCGAACACCACAACAAAAAATCTATGCAGGACTGTTGCAAATTTGTTATCAAATGAAGGTGTATATCGAAAGTAATTTGTTAGATAACGAGCAATCTGTAGCCATTTATCTACGTGATTACCTTCGTGTTACGGGCAAAAACCAAAAACAACTGGCAGAAGATTTGGGGATTCATAAAACTCGTCTCAACCGTATTCTCAATGAAAAAGAACGACTCACACTTGCGCTTGCCTATCGTTTGGAGCGACATTCGGGCGACTTAATTCCTGCGATTTACTGGTGGAAATTGGCGCAAAAGGAAATCGAACAAGACATTCGAAATAATCCTGACGCGAAATTGAAAGAAGCTAAATTGGTGAAAAATATAGTTTATCGGGAGACGGCTTGAATTTGTTTTCTTAATAAAAAATTGATAAAAAATGTCAATAACTTTTCGTACATTGCATAATGAAAATCCTGCACAAACCAAGCGAAACATTACAGGATGCCGTCATTGAATTGATGGAAAACGACAATTGGGAACAAGTGTATCAGTCGGATGAATTTAGATTTGATTGGGCGAAGGAACGTAAATGGACGGTCTACAAATTGACGCTTGAAGGTGACGCAGTTATTCAAGGATTGATTTCGGTTGAGGATGTTCCAAAAGAATATCGCTCACATATACATTTGATTGAGAATAAAGTATCTAATAAAGGAAAAGATAAAGTGTATGACTACGTAGCGGGTTGTCTGATTGCTTATGTATGTAACTCTGCATTTAAAAAGGGATTTGACGGCTTCGTTTCATTGATACCTAAAACAGAAATTATTGATTATTACGAGATAAAATACGGTTTCAGAAGGGCAGGAATGATGTGGGTATCGACAACCGAAAATTCAGAACAATTAATACAGAAATATTTATAATTATGGATTACGATAAGCTGTTCGATGAAATGAAAAAGCAATATACCCTTGAAGAAATTGCCGAGTCTATGTTATTTCCGGGAAAGAAACCAACCCCGGAAGAACACGCAGAGTTTGTAAAACTTCGCATGGAATTATGGAACAGTAAAACGCCCGAACAGCGCATGAAAAATCGTCTATTGGGGCTAAAATATCGAATGAAACACTGTATGGAAGGCAGAAAAGAAAGTATGGATACTACTGCCAATTTCCTCCAGCAATACATAGACATCACCAATAAAAAACAAAAAGGCCTCGCCGACGACCTCAGCATCAATCCTTCTACACTGAGCCGTATTTTGCATGGAAAAGAAAGCATCGGAAAATCGTTGGCGTATCGCTTAGAGCAACATTCCGGCAAACTCATCCCCGCAATTTACTGGTGGAAACTGGCACAAAAAGAAATCGAACAAGACATCATGACCAATGTCGTTGACCGTGAAAGAGAAGCGAAGATGGTGAAAAATGCCTTGTTGGTGGGAGTGACTTAATCAAGGAAAACATGAAATAGCGTGGATTCCCCTTTAGGGGTTAGAGGTGCGCGAAGGCATTTTCCACCCAAACCAAACCAAACCCCCAAAAACACCGCACCTGCCAGTACCAACGAAATCAAATCCATCATAGGGTCAATGTCCGTTGCGCGAAACATCGCGAGCATCTGCAACAATTCGCTCATACTCATCGTGGCAACATCAAATCCACCACTTTTCATTGGAGCAACTCCCAGAGGAATTGCACCTATAATTTGAGAAGCAATTATAACAGTATTTAATGTCACAAAATACCGCCAAAAATGATGCTTGCCTTTGAGCACCTTTAGAAACATAAACCCTTGATTTTTAGACAAATGCAAAAATACAATTAAATTTGCTTTTATTGCGCAAATCCCACGAGAGAAAAAACTTTTTCTAAGGGGAATTCATTTTAACCTCCTCATTATAGTGACGCTATGTTTTTTTTCCTGTCTTATAATCGTACTTCCCCATTTATACCGTCACAAATTACTAAGTGACAACTTTCCCCGATATTCATTTTTTTCCCATGAAGGGACTACCAAAAATCAAACTATTTTTTTCATACTAACCAAGCATAAAAGTCCGATATGAAAGCAGACGATTATAAAAAGTTGGGATTTTACGAAAGTAAAACTACAAACATCAGTAACAGTTTTGGAAAATTTTCTGATGAAAACGAACACTACTTCTGTTACAACTCCGACAAGGGTTACGCCATATTAATTAGCGAAGCTTACTCCTCAGAAAGTGGGCGCGACAACGGTATCAAATCCGTTCAAAAAAATATGACCAACCCCGACCGCTACGTCAGACAAACCACTGATGCAGGCAAACACTATTTCTCCTTACGTGCTGGCAACAACCAAGAAATCGCCATGAGCCGCCAATTCGGTTCGACCGGAGAAATGAATCAAGCTATCGGCAAACTCACTGGAGAAGGAGGCGTAATCGCTGCCGCAGGTGCCGTAGACACCGACAATATCACCGCCGCAGGCGAAGGATACACTGCCAATTTTAGTATTGCAGCACCCGCACCCACGCCTACCGACGAGGAGGACAAGCCCAAGAAGAAAAGAAAGAAAAAAACAGGACCAAAGAAACCAAAGCCAGAACGAGTAGAACTCAAAAAAGGCAAATATCTCTTCAACGACGTCACTTACAAAACCTTCCGCAGTGGTGAAGACAAGCATTACTTCATGTTCAATGACAGTAATGACAAAATGCTCTTCATGACCACCAACCTTAAAGGTTTCCCAACCGAAAAGCAGGTCGATGAAGCACTCGCTAAAGCCATCGAACTCGCACCCAGCGAAGCCAACTATGAAGGAAAAGTAGCCAAAAACGGCACTTACTACTTCTACCTAAAAGATGCAGACGGCAAAAATTTCGGTAAAAGTTTCTTCTATAAACAAGAAGAAGATATGCGTCAAGCCGTAGGCTTGCTCATAGGTAGAGTTGCCGGAGCAGGCGCACCTGCCGATGTCGTAGATGCAGACGCAGGTGCAAAAGCCGCTGCAGCTGCCGAAACAGCACGTTTGAAAGCGGAAGCCGATGCAAAAGCAAAGGCAGACGCAAACGCAAAGCGCAAAGCAGATGAAACAGCACGTTTGAAAGCGGAAGCCGACGCAAAAGCAAAGGCAGACGCAGACGCAAAGCGCAAAGCAGATGAAACAGCACGTTTGAAAGCGGAAGCCGATGCAAAAGCAAAGGCAGACGCAAACGCAAAGCGCAAAGCAGATGAAGCAGCACGTTTGAAAGCGGAAGCCGACGCAAAAGCAAAGGCAGACGCAAACGCAAAGCGCAAAGCAGATGAAGCAGCACGTTTGAAAGCAGAAGCTGACGCAAAAGCAAAGGCAGACGCAGACGCAAAACGTAAAGCAGATGAAGCAGCACGTTTGAAAGCAGAAGCTGACGCAAAAGCGAAAGCAGACGCAGAAGCTGCCCGACTCAAAGCAGAGCAACAGAAAAAAGCTGCTGCCGCAGCAGCTGCAGCAGCCGCTGCCACTGCATTGGCACTCAAACAAAAATCAGACGCCGCAGCAAAAGAAGAAAAAGAAAGAAAAGCACTTCGTTCGGACGACTACCTCCCATGCAAAGAATATGGTGGAAAGACAGGTTTCAACAAATTCCACAACGCAGAACGCAACCAACACTACTTCGCTTATAACGACAGAAACGGTAATACCCTACTTCGTAGCGAAGGCTACACAACCGAAGCAGCTCGCGACAACGGCTTGCGTTCAGTCATCAAAAACTCACCTTCTGACCAAAACTGGAAAACAGAAGTTGCTTTAGGCAAATACCATTACTACGTACTTCGTGCAGGCAACAACCAAGAAATTGCCCGTAGTTGTTACTACGAATCCAAAGACGAAATGATGGCTGCCTACAACGGCGTCACAGGAGAAAACTCCGCCATCGGCATCGGTTCAGCACTCGTAGGCGGCAAACTACTCTCCGCTGCCATGCTTCGCCGACGCAGCCAAGAAGAAGCAGCAGACGCAAAACGCAAAGCAAACGAAGCGGCACGCCTAAAAGCGGAAGCCGATGCCAAAGCAAAAGCAGACGCCGAAGCAGCAAGACTCAAAGCCGAAGCAGAAGACAAACGCAAAGCAGAGGAAGCGGCACGCCTAAAAGCAGAAGCCGATGCCAAAGCAAAAGCAGATGCCGAAGCAGCAAGACTCAAAGCCGAAGCAGAAGACAAACGCAAAGCAAACGAAGCGGCACGTCTCAAAGCAGAGCAAGACAAAAAAGCCGCTGCCGCCGCAGCTGCAGCTGCCGCTGCCAGCGCATTAGCATTCCGACAAAAAGAAGAAGCTAATGCAAAAGCAAAGGCAGAACAAGCACGTTTGAGAGCAGAAGCTGACGCAAAACGCAAAGCAGAAGCCGACGCCAAAGCAAAAGCAGACGCCGAAGCAGCAAGACTCAAAGCCGAAGCAGAAGCCAAACGCAAAGCAGACGAAACAGCACGCCTCAAAGCAGAGCAAGACAAAAAAGCCGCTGCCGCTGCCAGCGCATTAGCATTCCGACAAAAAGAAGAAGCCAATGCAAAAGCAAAGGCAGAACAAGCACGTTTGAGAGCAGAAGCTGACGCAAAACGCAAAGCAGAAGCAGAAACCAAACGCAAAGCAGACGAAGCAGCTCGTCTAAAATCCGACCAAGACAGAAAAGCCGCAGCCGCAGCCGCAGCGACCGCCGCTGCCGCTGCCGCAGCCAGCGCATTAGCACTCCGACGAAAAGAAGAAGTCAATGCAAAAGCAGAAGAAGCACGTTTAAAAACAGAAGCAAAAGCAAAAGCAGAAGCCGACGCAGCACGACTCAAGGCAGAAGCAAAAGCAGAAGCCATCCGCCTAAGAACCGAAGAAACTCCCGGCAAAGCAAAAATAGAAGCAACAGCCAAACCTAAACCAGAACGCGTAGTAGCCACAGCAGCAGCAGCATCTACCGGAGGCGGAACAAGCAAAAAAGTAAGCGCAACAACACCCGTAGACGACGGCGCAGGACTCGGCGGATGCCTACGAAAATGGTGGTGGCTCGCACTACTCCTATTGCTCCTTCCATTATTATTCTTCCTAATCAGAGGATGCGGTGGCGCAGTAGCAGCTTGCGATGTACCCGATGTACGTATACAAGGCACAAACAATACCACGGTTCAATTAGCCACTGCAAACATCGCCGCAGACATATCCAACGTTGACAAAGAAAACATCAACGTTACCTTCAACAACAAGCCGATAGACAACTTCACATACAACGAAGACAACGACAAATTCGGCATCAACCTCGCACTCATCTCTGGCAAAAATACACTCCGTATCAACGCCAAAAACGAATGCGGCGAAGACACCGAAACACGTACCATTACCTATCAGGAAAAATCCACATTTATAGGTAAAAACTGTACCGACCTCGGCTTCAACAAAAACAGTCTAAGTTGCAACATGGCAAACTACATGGCAGCCGGCGCCAGCACCTTCCCAAAAATGTTCACTTTCGACAGGTCACGATTTGGGCAAAACTCCGCCAAAATGCCCAACTCTGCCTACCGCGACGTCGATGAAATGGCTACGCTACTCAAAGCATACCCCAATGCCAGAATAGACATCCACGGATACATCGACACCAACGAAAGCGAAGCCTGCAACGAATCCTACTGCGAAGGCGCCAACCTCTCCACAGTACGCGCCCGTTGCCTCTACCGCAAACTACTTGACAGAGGTATTTCCGCTAATCAAATGACCTTCAAAGGCATGGGAACAAAAGCAGGAAAGAAAATCGAAATCTTCATACAGAACAGATAAACCAAACCACGCGAGCAGCTCCCCCTCAGGAGTCAGAAGCGCACAGGCAAAGTTTACCTTTCAACTGAAAATCACATACAACAAGGTAACGGGCGTTCAAAAAACGCCTGTTACCTTTTTTTACAAAATATATTAAAATACATTTACTGTAAATTCTCAATGAATGAATTTTGAATGAATGAATGAATCAAGAGGTTTTAATCTTGTGATTTTCAGACAATATTTATTCGTTAAGTAGTGGAAAAAGATTCATTCATTCAAAATTCATTCACTCATTCATTAAGAATTTACCGTGGAAAAAGATTCATTCATTCAAAATTCATTCACTCATTCATTAAGAATTTACCGTGGAAAAAGATTCATTCATTCAAAATTCATTCACTCATTCATTAAGAATTTACCGTGGAAAAAGATTCATTCATTCAAAATTCATTCACTCATTCATTAAGAATTTACCGTGGAAAAAGATTCATTCATTCAAAATTCATTCACTCATTCATTAAGAACTTACCACTCATTCCATTTAAGCATTGTAGCATTAAAGAAGAGGGCGCATCCCTATCGGGTCGGGCTATCCGCTACATTCGGCACGTTGTATAGCGGTTCAGGCATCGCGTGTAGCGGTCTTCCTAAACGTCAGCCCACTACACACGAGCCTTCACACGCCATACATCGCACCTCATACCGCTCCTATCCCTTGCGCGGCAAACACTCAAAAAACGGAAAAAACCCCTCCCCAAAGCTAAAAACTCGAACCACTAAGGGAAGAAGAAAATAATCTATCCCAAATGAAGCCGTTATTTTCTTTATATGTTTGGCTAAATTTGACGCGCATAGCTGGGCTACGTAAGGAAAATTTAGTGAAAGAAATTAAATAAATTGTTCCAAAATGCGCCGTAATTTTTTCTTCTAAAGAATTCAAAAAATCGTTGCATAGCCATAGCTACGGAACTATTTTTTGTGTTTTTTAGAAGGGAAAAGAACAAGCATAATGGGGCAAGTTATTTATTTTCTTTCACTAAGTGAAACATATAAGAAAAAGAACAATTCAGACGGGTAGATTATTTTTTTCGTCTTCCCTAA
>Ga0209185_1001323_pt1 | contig 22070 bp, 13 predicted proteins | sample SidtaG_2_FD_187425 | JGI IMG/M metagenome (GOLD analysis project Ga0209185, IMG submission 187425) | Marine algal microbial communities from Sidmouth, United Kingdom - Sidmouth_Asex2 metaG (SPAdes) (version 2) | ecosystem: Host-associated > Algae > Red algae > Unclassified | place: Sidmouth... | reverse complement strand
TTGCCGATACTCGCCATCACGCGCCCGGCGCTGCGGCGGGTGCCAACGTAGATTTGGAAGTCGTCCGCATAACGGACAAAGCGAAGGTTACGACGCTCCAACTCCTTATCCAACTCGTCTAGGACGATGTTGGACAGCTGAGGCGAGAGCGGGCTACCCTGCGGTGTCCCTTTACTACGTGCTTCGACTAATCCGCCCTTCAATATTCCGGCCCGCAAGTAACGGTCGACTAGATGGACTACGCGTGTGTCCGCGATCCGATTGCGAAGCTTACTCAGCAGCCGGGCGTGATTGACTTCGTCGAAGAATTTACTCAGATCCACGTCCACAACCCAACGTTTGTTCTCTTTGATAAAACGTTGGGATTTTCTAACCGCCTGAGGACCACTACGGCCCGGGCGGAACCCGTAACTGATATCCGAGAACGTCGGATCATAAATAGGACCGAGCACTTGGTGAAGGGCTTGTTGGATCAGTCGGTCAACCACCGTGGGAATACCTAGCTGACGCGCTCTGCCCGAAGGCTCAGGGATCATCACTACGCGAACTCCTTGCGGTTGATAGCTACCACTCAACAACGCCATCTTGATCGCCTCCCAGTTCGTTTTAAGGTAAGTTCGCAGTTGGTCAACGGTCATACCGTCAACGCCCGCAGCGCCCTTATTTCCTACAACGCGCCGGTAGGCTTGCTGCATGTTGGAACGTTCCACGACAAGCTACATTAGCTCATCCGTTCCCGTATGCTTCCTTCGTCAATCCCAGGATGTTTTGTCGTACACATCGTCTATCTCTGGCCTTCCGAGCCATACCTCCACAGCGAGCCGTCGACGCTCCTACAACTGCTGACATAACCTCGATTAACAATTTCATTCATACAAACTCTAAGTTCAGTCCTTCCCGGATACCCTCTCAGTCACCGCTGCCGACAACACGGTCAGTCATTGGTGGTGGTTTGGCCCGGTACTATGACCTCGGCTGACTACTTCCATCCGAAGACCGGAGGTCTCCCAGGGTAAGACGCACGTCTTTACCGCTTATACCCGCCGCATTTACGTACCGCCGTTCCGGTAAAGTTTTGGGCTTTGGCGGCAATGGACACTTTACCCCAACGGCACGTCTCGTATGCCGTTCCTGTTCGTCAGGCCAGCGTTTTGCCTGCGGCTTCCTTCAGCCTACACCTCACGATGTACACCTTGCCGTTCGGCTATGTCCTTCCCCTTAACGGGCGGACTAGGGACTTGCACCCGTTAGACGTGCGCCATGCCTGGCGCACAAGAAAAAAGCCCCATCCAACGCTAATGTCGAATGGGGCTTATTTCCTGTAGCTCGAAGAGCTTCATAATACCTCCCGTTATTAACCCGGGGGCGTTTAACTACTTCATTTTCTGGGCAATCTCCACAATCTCGTATCCTTCGATCACGTCACCGGGCTTGATGTCGTTGAAGTTCTTGATGTTGAGACCACACTCCATACCGGCGCGCACTTCCTTCACGTCGTCCTTGAAGCGTTTCAGACTGGCCAGTTCGCCAACCGCACCCTCTTTGAGCGGGTACACAACGATGCCATCGCGAATAATGCGGATGAGCGTATTGCGGGTGATCTTGCCTTCCTCCACGTAACAACCGGCAATGGTACCGATCTTGGAGATCTTGAAGGTTTCCCGTACTTCCACCTGGCAGACGTTGCGCTCCTCCTTAGTGGGTTCGAGCATGCCTTCGATGGCATCCCGAATCTCTTCGATGGCCTGGTAGATGATGGAGTAGGTTTTGATCTCGACGCCTTCGCGCTCGGCCAGTTTCCGGGCGGAGCCACTGGGGCGTACCTGGAAACCAACGATGATCGCGTCGGATGCCGTTGCCAGCAGGATGTCGGAATCGATGATCTGACCTACGGCCTTGTGGATCACATTCACCTGCACCGTCTCCTGGCTCAGTTTGATCAGGGAATCGGAGAGCGCTTCCACCGAGCCGTCCACATCACCCTTCACGATGAGGTTAAGCTCCTTAAAGTTTCCGAGGGCCAAACGACGTCCGATCTCGTCGAGCGAGATGCGTTTGTTGGCACGGTTGGCCTGTTCGCGGCCGATCTGGGCGCGGCGACCGGCCAGCTGGCGGGCTTCCTGCTCGCTCGGCATCACCTTCAGCATTTCACCGGCCTGCGGTGCGCCGTTAAGGCCGAGGAGAAGCGTCGGGCTACCGGGCTTCACTTCCTTCACGCGCTGGTTGCGTTCGTTGAACATCGCCTTTACACGACCACTGTGTTCACCGGCGACGATGATGTCCTGAATGCGGAGCGTACCGTGATTGACGATTATCTTGGTAACATAGCCACGGCCGTGCTCCAGTGAGGCTTCCACGATGGTAGCTCCGGCGGGCCGGTCGGGGTTGGCTTTCAGTTCCAGTACTTCGGCTTCGAGCATGATCTTTTCCATCAGCTCATCGATGCCGATACCTTTCAGCGCGGAGATGTCCTGGCTTTGGTACTTACCGCCGTATTCTTCGATCGGGTAGCCCATGGAGGCCAGTTCCCCCTTGATTTTATCCGGGTTGGAGCCGTCTTTATCGATCTTGTTGATGGCGAAGATCATCGGTACGTTGGCGGCCTCAGCGTGGCTGATGGCTTCCTTCGTTTGCGGCATGATGTCGTCGTCGGCGGCGATGATGATCACCGCAACGTCGGTCACTTTGGCACCACGGGCACGCATGGCCGTAAAGGCTTCGTGACCCGGCGTATCCAGGAAAGTGACGCGCTTGCCCTCCTTGGTCTTCACTTCATAGGCACCGATGTGCTGCGTGATACCACCCGCCTCGCCTTCGGTTACGCTGGCGTTGCGGATGTAATCGAGCAGGGAGGTCTTACCGTGGTCTACGTGGCCCATCACGGTCACGATCGGCGGACGTTCCTGGAGGTCTTCCGGCTCGTCTACCCACTCGTCTTCTTCTTCCACGTCTTCTTCCGCAGAAATGAATTCGACTTCATGCTCGAATTCTTCGGCCACGAGTTCGATTATCTCGGCGTCGAGGCGCTGATTGATAGAAACGATCACCCCGGCGTTCATACAGGCCATAATGACATCGCCTACGCCGACGTCCATCATATTGGCCAGTTCCTGGGCCGTGATGAACTCGGTTACCATCAGCTTATCGGTGGTGCGTTCGGCCTCGATGGCTTCCTGGCGCTCACGGATTCGTTCACGATTATCACGACGCTGACGCTGACGTTTCTTTTTGCCGCCGCCGCCCTGCAGGCGGGCCATAGTGGCTTTGATCTTATCTTCGATTTCCTTGGCGGAAACCTCACGGGGCTCGTTGCGGCCACCACCGGTGCGCCCACGGCCACCGCCTCCGGCACCGGACCGACTACGGGGTCCGCCACCGCCGGAAGAGGTTCCCGGGCCGGTGGTAATTTTCTTACGCTTACGCTTACGGCGCTGTTCTTCCTGCGTAGGTTTCTTTTCCGGCTTTTTAATATCGATCTTACCCATCACCTTCAGGCCCCGAAGTTCGGGCGCTCCGGCACGCATTACCGATGGCTTGGCCGGGGTGGCGGCGGGTGCGGCATCGGTGGTCGGAGTGCCTGCGGCGGGTGCAACGGCGGGCTTGGCCGGTGCGGGAGCCGGCTTGGGTGTTGCCGGCTTGGCCGCTTCCGGTTTAGGTGCCGGTTCAGCGGGTGCCTTAGCTTTCGCGGCGGGCTTTTTCTTGGCGGGCTTGGCCGATCGCTTGGCGGCGTCGAGATCGATCGTACCGATGACCTTAAGACCCGGGGTCTTTGGAGTATCGTCGTCCGTAGGCATTACCGTAGAGGAATCCGCAGGAGTGGCCGCAGGAGGACTGCTTGGAGGTGTGGACTTGGCAGCCGCCGGAGCCTGCACCGGAGGCGGAGCGGCGGCGGGTGTCGTGGAAGGTACCGGCGGGGGAGGTAAAGAAGTCTTTGCGGCCGGCGGCGGCGGAGGGGGGGGCAGTGAACGACCGGGCGGCGGGGGGGGAGGGGGTGGTGGCGGAGCAGCCGTCGGACGCGTATTGAACTCCATCTGATCGGCCTTCTTCTTGTCCTGCAACGCTTTAGCGAACGCTTCACGCACCACGTTCTCCATGTCCGGAGTCAGCTTGGCGGTGGGTTTGTTTTCCACATCAAAGCCTTTCTCGGACAGGTGCTCGACGATTGTCGAGGTGGCCACGTTAAGTTCGTTCGCTACTTTAATTAGTCGTTTACTCATTCGTTCTTTTAAGCACGGCAATATTTAACCGCGGAGTGCTGCCGCGGGGCGATTTAGAAAAACCCTAAATAGCCGTGATTTTTCTCCTTCTCAACACCGCGTCAAGGAGAATGGCTTCCCAAACAATTTTCGGAAGCGCTGCAAAGATAAGATAATTCCCGCTACATAACGTAGCGTAGGCTTTATCATCAACCCGTACAGGCTAACAACCCTAAATAAAGTATTGTTTACGGAGGTTTTCGGGCAGCCAGCGCCACCGGCAGCCACTCTGTTGCAGCTCACCGCCGGACAGCGGAAACAATGGGTTTTTTACCATCACGATCAGCCTGCGAGTACATTCCTCCTTCCAGCACTTATAAAGCCGCGCCGTGAGCGGTTTCACGACGCGGCTTACTTACCGGGCTTAACGAAAATTATATTTACCCGGTAAGCTCTGAAAGCTTCTAAACGGACAAAGGCGCTATTCTTCTTCTGCTGTTACTTCTCCCGTGGCGGCATCCGTTACTGCTTCAACCAAAGCCTCATCGACGGGGCTTTCCATTTTTCCTTCTTCTTCTCGCGTTTCAGGAACGGCGATCTCGGTAGACGCCAGGTCCGCAGCTGTTTCCGGGGCGGCGGCGGCGGGGCCTTCGGCGGCAACATCGGCGGCGGCGGGTGCGGCAGCCGCTGCCTCAGCGGCAGCTTTAGCGGCGGCGGTTTCCTCGGCGGTAGGCAGTACCACGTCGTCGAATTCGTCAGCCAATACCCGTACCACGTTCCGGACGGTTTCTTCTTCCAGGTCGGTGCGGCGCACGAGTTCATCCACGCTCAGTTCGAGTACGGAACGGGCGGTATCGCAGCCAATAGTTTTAAAGGAATCGAGTACCCACATTTCGATCTCGTCCTTGAATTCTTCCAGGTCGACATCATCGATCTCGACTTCATTGTTGCGGTACACATCGATCTCGAACTCCACCAGCCGGCTGGCCAGTTTAATGTTGGTGCCGCCCTTGCCGATGGCCAGGCTCACCTGATCAGGCTCGAGATACACCTTGGCACGGCGACCTTCCATATCGAGGTCGATGTTGGAGACGCGGGCCGGCGTAAGGCTGCGCTGGATGTAGAGGCTGGTATTATTGGTGTAGGGGATCACGTCGATGTTTTCCTGGTTGAGCTCCCGGACGATGCCGTGGATGCGCGAACCCTTCATGCCTACACAGGCACCTACGGGATCAATGCGGTCGTCGTAGCTCTCTACGGATACCTTGGCGCGCTCACCGGGGATGCGGACGATGCCCTTGATGGTGATCAGTCCGTCTTCGATCTCCGGTACTTCCTGCTCCATCAGTTTAGCAAGGAACTTCTCGTCGGTGCGAGATACAATAACCACCGGGTTATTGTTGTTCCGCATCTCCACCTCTTTAATGATGCCGCGCACCATGTCGCCCTTGCGGAAGTAGTCTCCACGGATGGTTTCCACGCGCGGCATCACGAGCTCGCGGCCGTTGGCGTCATCGATCACGAGGATCTCGCGCTTCAGGATCTGCTGTACTTCGCAGAGCACCAGATCACCGACGCGCTCGGTGTACTGCTTGTAGAGTTCGTCCTTTTCCAGGTCCATAATCCGGCTGATGAGGGTCTGCCGGGCGGCCATGATGGAGCGGCGGCCGAAGTCTTCGAGGAAAAGCTGCTGGTAGCACTCTTCGCCGACCTCGTAGTCCTCGTCCACGGCGAGGGCTTCGGAAAAAGAGATCTCGGCCAGTTCGTCGGTGACTTCGCCGTCGGGGACGATCTCGCGTACACGCCAGAGTTCGAGGTCGCCGCGGTTGGCGTTCACAATAATGTTGAAGTTCTCGTCGGTAGTGAACTTCTTTTTGATCAGGGTGCGGAAGACATCCTCGAGTACCCGCACCATGGTGGGGCTGTCGATGGCTTTTCCGGAGCTGAAGTCCTTGAATATCTCAACTAAGTTCATAGCTAGAAACTGATTTTTACGATGGCTTTACTGATGTCGGCGTAGGCGATCTTCGTCTGTTGCACGACCGTTTTTTTACGTTTTCCTTCTTTGATGCGCACCTTGGCTTCGAGGGTGATGGCGTCATCTTCGGCGGCGATCATTTTACCCTCGTGTTCTTCGCCGGCGGTGGTCTTCACCTTCATGTTACGGCCGACATTCTTCACGTACTGCCGCTGAAACTTCAGGGGGCGGTCCACGCCGGGGCTGCTCACGTTGAGGGTATATTTTTCGCCCAGGGGCTGTTCCTCGTCGAGGTAAGCTTCTACGTGTCGGCTCATTTGCTGACATTTCCGGAAGGTCATGCCCGAGTCGGCGTCCACAAATATTTCGAGACGGGTGTTCGTCTGATTGACTTCCACAACGTAACAATCCGCGAAGCTTTCGTCGGCGGCGAACAGGTCCTCCAGCATTTTAGTGATGTGCTCTTCCATCGGGGGTTGGGGCATTTTTTTAAAGCCGTCTTTGCATTCCCGCGCCCGCGCCCAAAAAAGGATGGGTAGGGACACAAAAAAGAGGGAATCTATGACGATTCCCTCCGGGTGCTTTTTACGGCCTTGTGATGCAAAGGTAACGCATGACGGGCAAATGGGTTCAAAAGCGCCAAACGTATTCTTACGAGAATACAATACGGCTACTTTCGCGGGGCACAAAACCCGGGTTACCCGCCCGTGATTCATCTTTCTCCCCGGCTTTTTGACTGAACTTTCAGTACATCCGGCGCGGTCGCAGGTGCAAAGTCAAAACGTTATGGCCATAAAAACGCGGAAGAAGGTTTTACTTCGGGGGGCAGGGCCGTCACCTCTAAGAACTTCCCGGACCTACGGCTATTGGAATCACTCGTGCTGGACGGCCGGAGCGTCCCACCCCCGTCGTCCCCGTTCGCTATCGATGTGGCTCAGGGCGTCCTGAACCGAAAGAAACTGGTGGTCGGCCCCCATTTTTTCCATCAGTCCGCAACGAAAAAGTTTATCCCGTACCGGGCCGATGATGCCACAGAGGTACAAGTCTACCTTTTCTTTTTCCAGCATCTCCATGAAACGGGTGAGGGTGAACAAACCGCTGGTGTCGATGTCGTTGATGGTGTGTCCATCGATGACCACCGCGCGCAGGGCACCGCCCCGTTCACGGACCAGTGACTCCATCCGGTCCCGGAAGAACTCCGCGTTGCCGAAGTAGAGTTCGGCATCGAAGCGTACGAGCAGGATTGCCGGGTCGGACTCCGCCCCGTCAAAACGCCTGAGGTTGCGAAAGGCGTTGGTGCCCGGCACCCGGCCCAGTTCCGCCAGGTGCGGCCGCGCCGCTCGCCAGTAAACGAATACGACCGACAGCAACACGCCACCGGCAATGCCGTATTGCAGCCCCGCAAACAAGGTGAAGAAGAAAGTGATGAGCAGGGTGATGAGTTCCCTAGGAGCCAACTTCCAGAGCCGGCGCATCTCCGCCAGGTCAAACAAGTTTCGGACCGAGAAGATGATGATGGCCGCCAGAACCGGGATCGGAAGATGATAAAAGGCGGGGGTGAGGAGCAATAAGACCAGCAGCAGGAGCAGGAGGGCCACAACGTTGCTGAGCGCGGTTTTACCACCGGCACTCTCTACTACCGCCGAACGGCTAAAACTGGCCGAGGTAGGGATGGCCTGCAGAAATGTACCGGCCACTTTGCTCAGGCCCAAAGCGATGAGTTCCCGGTTGGGCTGCACGCGGTAATAGTCGTGGTTCGGGGAAAAGGCTTTCCCGATGGAGATCGTCTCGATAAAACTGATGAGCGCCAGCACCACAGCTACGGGCAAAAGCTGCGTAATTGTTCCCAGTTCCAGTACCGGAAAACGGAAGACGGGGAGACCCGCCGGAATCTCTTCCAGGGTTTCAATTCCCCAGGATTCTCCCACCAACGCGATCAACCCGGTTGCCCCGATGAGGAGTATCAACATGGCCGGAATACCGGCGGGCAACCAGCGTTTCGCAGCAAATAACAACCCCAAAGCCCCGACACCGATGATGGCGGACGGCGGGTGAAAGCCGTCGATATTTTGACAAAAGGTCAGCACCGTTTCGTGCAGGTAACTGCTACTCTCCATTTTGATCCCCAGCAACGTATCGAGCTGAGAAACGATGATCAGTATTGCCGCCGCGGAAACGAAACCGGAAAGTACCGGCCGGCTCAGCAGGCTTCCGATCCCCCCCAGCCGCAGCAGTCCGAAAACCACCTGAAATGCTCCGGTCAGCCCCGCCAGCAGAACCGCCAGCCCCAGGTATTCGGGCGTAAACGGTTCGGCCAGCCCTCCCAGTCCGTTGAGGCACAGCAGGGAGGCCAGTGCCGTTGGCCCTACCGTGACGTGCGGCGTAGACGCCAGCAGTGCGTATACCAGCATGGGCAACAACGCCGCATACAGGCCATAAACGGGATCGACCCCCGCCAGCATGCCGTACGCCATCGCCTGGGGAATCAGCAGAATACCCAGGGTCAGGCCGGCGGTCAGGTCGGGCAGCAGGCTCGTGCTTGCGTAATTTGGCGGGGTCGGTAACCAACTCATTCTGGTAAGGTAGTTCGGAAGTGATGAATTAGCTGCCGCAAGAGGACGGGTATTGCAGAACGTGGTAATGCCTACGGTGATCTGTTTCGTAAGTTTTCTTAATTCTCCGTTCCAGGGATCCTTGACCTGACTTTGGTAATTTACCGAGAAGGAGCTTTCAATCGCCCGGACAAAAAAATACTTACACCACTTCCAAAGCCAGGATGTCCGCGACCTTGTCCTGTACGTTCACCACGTTTTCGTAGCCACGGGACTTGAGCAGGCTGGTGGCGATCGTAGAACGGTAGCCGCTGCCGCAATGTACGTAGACCGGTTCGTCCCGGCTGACCTCATCCATCCGCTGGTTGAGTTCCGACAGGGGCAGGTTGGCGGAAACGCTGAGGTGGCCGCCGACGAATTCGGCTTGTTTGCGCGCATCGATCACCCGGCCCGCCCGGCCCGTTCGCAGCGCATCGCCAAAATCACCCGCTTTCACGGTATCGATGGTATCGATCTCTCCACCGTAATCTTGCCAGGCGGCAATGCCACCGGCCAGGTAACCGAGGGTATTATCGTACCCCACGCGGCTGAGGCGTTCCACGGCCTCGGCCTCGCGTCCGGCATCGGTGACCAGCAGGATGGGCTGGCTCAGGTCGGGGATCATTTCCCCCGCCCAGGGTGCAAAACTTCCGTCGAGGCCGATAAAAATACTGTTGGGTACGAAGCCGGCGACGAAGTCCTCCTTGCTCCGCACGTCCAGGATCAGCGGCCGTTCGGCGTTGGCCACCCGCTCGAAGTCTGCGGGAGGGAGGGCCACGTTACCGGTTTTCATCACGTCGCTGAAGGACTCATAGCCCTGCTTGTTCATCCGTACGTTCTCCCCGAAGTAAGCGGGAGGAGGCGGCAGCCCCTCGGTAACTTCCGCCACGAATTCGGCGCGCGTCATGTCGGCGCGCAGGGCGTAGTTGGTCGCTTTCTGGTTGCCGAGGGTATCCTGGGTTTCGCGGCTCATTTTTTTGCCGCAGGCGGAGCCGGCACCGTGGGCGGGATAAACGATCACGTCGTCGGGTAACAGCATGATCTTGCGGCGCAGGCTGTCGTAAAGCAGTCCGGCGAGGTCTTCCATCGTCAGGGCACCCTTCTTCTGCGCCAGATCCGGCCGGCCGACGTCTCCGATGAAAAGCGTGTCTCCGGAAAAGATTGCCTTGGGCGTCCCCGCTTCGTCGAGCAAAAGATAGGTGGTGCTTTCCAGCGTATGCCCGGGCGTATGCAGGGCGCGGATGGTCAGCCGTCCGACCCGGAATTCTTCGCCGTCGAAAGCGTTGTATTTCTCATAATCCGTCTTGGCCCCGGGGCCGTAAACGATGGTGGCGCCGGTTTTTTTCGCGAGATCGATGTGACCGCTCACGAAATCCGCGTGAAAGTGGGTTTCAAAAATGTACTTAATCTCCGTACCGGCATCCTCCGCCCGCTTCAGGTACGGCTCGGGGCTGCGGAGGGGGTCAACGATGGCGGCTTCCCCGTCGCTCTCGATGTAGTAGGCTCCCTGGGCGAGACAGCCGGTATAGATTTGGTCGATGATCATTAATACATGATGTTTTGTTCATGTATTATGTCATAAGGCGGAGGAAGGTTGAAAGGCCGACCGGTGATCGGAGGCGCGAACGGTGTTTTTACTCCAGGGATGGGTACCAATCAATTGCCCGCACCTCGATGTTCTTGTCGCCCTTCACGACCATTTCGGCAAACTTGTCGGTATCCATAAAGGAGCCGTCTTTGTTGCGGTAGTGAAAGGGATAAACAACGCGGGGCTTGAAGTCGAGTACGGCAGCGGCGGCGTCTTCCATCGTCATGGTGTAAGGGAGGTTCATACAGACGAAGGCATAATCGATGTCTTTCAGGTTGCGCATCTCGTCCACGGGGCCGGTGTCTCCGCTGAAATAGTAGCGCTCGCCGCCCAACTCGACGACGTAACCGTTGAACTTGCCGGGAGGGTGAGGAGCATCCGCGGACGGCGGGAGGTTGTAGGCGGCAACGGCTGTGATCGACATGTTTTTCATGTCGATGGATTCTCCGTTGACCAGCGTGGTGGTGACGACGAAGCCTAACTCGTCAGCCTGGGAGACAACGGACTCCGGTCCGAAAAGCTCGGTTCTGCTCAGGTTGAAAGCGGAGAGGACGTCTTTGTTAAAATGATCGCCGTGGGTATGGGTGATCAGTACCATGTCGGGATCGGAAAAGCCATCGAACCTTTCGGGCTTGTCGTAAGGATCGATGAAGATGGTCTTCCCATCGTATTCGAGCACTACGGCGGAGTGAAAAATGGGGGTCATCTTCACGGCCGACTGGGCGGCGGGCCTGGATACAGGTTTTTCCGCCTTTGCTTCCGGAGTGTCGGCGGTGGAGGTGGTGGTGGCCGTATCTCCGCAGGCGAATAGGGAGACGGTCAGAAGAAGAAAAAGTAGATTGCGCATGGTGGTAGAACCTTATAATTAGTGCTTGGTTCAGGGACGGATTTCTGAATCGCAGCCATCAGCGAGTCATGCGGATTCGCCGCCCGGCGGCGGGCGGGTTAGTCCGGATGCCCATGAGACGGGCTTTGGGGGTATTGTCCTGCGCTTCAACTTTCTCTGCATCCTGCGTTCGCGCCTTATCTGCACTGCGGCAGAGGGTTGTCCGGTATTGCTATCCGTCCGCATTACCATCCTTACTACCCTACGGTACCTCCACCACGTTCAGCACGCGCCCGATAATGTCCTCCTGCCGGATGTTCTCCGCCTCGGCCTCGTAGCTCAGCCCGATGCGGTGGCGCAGTACGTCTTCACACACGGCGCGCACGTCTTCAGGTGTCACGTAGCCGCGGTTTTCGAGGAAGGCATGGGCCTTGGCGGCCTTGGCCAGATTGATGCTGGCGCGGGGACTGCCGCCGAAAGTGATGAGCGGTTTAAGGTCGCTGAGCCGGTAAGCCTCGGGTTCGCGGGTGGCGAAGACGATGTCGATGATGTAGCGCTCGATCTTATCGTCCATATAAATCTTCAGCACGCTGTTGCGGGCCTTCAGAATCTCGGCGGTGGTGGCCACGGCATTCACCGGTTCGAAGCCCTGACTTAGGTTGCGGCGCATGATCTCGCGCTCATCTTCGCGGGTGGGGTAGCCGATGGTGCACTTCAGCATGAAGCGGTCGGTCTGGGCCTCGGGCAGCGGGTACGTGCCCTCCTGCTCGATGGGGTTTTGGGTGGCGAGTACGAGGAAGGGCTCTTCCAGTTTGAAGGTCGTATCGCCGATGGTCACCTGACGCTCCTGCATCGCTTCCAGCAGGGCGGATTGCACTTTGGCCGGTGCGCGGTTGATCTCGTCGGCCAGGACGAAGTTGGCGAAAACGGGGCCCTTGCGGACGGTAAAATCATTGACGCTCTGGTTATAGATCATCGTACCGACAATGTCGGCGGGCAGCAGGTCGGGCGTGAACTGGATTCGGCTGAAATCAGCCGAGATCGTCTTGGCCAGCGTGTTGATGGCGAGGGTCTTGGCCAAGCCGGGCAGGCCCTCCAGCAGGATGTGGCCCTTGCTGAGTAGACCCAGCAGCAGCCGGTCGATCATGTACTGCTGGCCCACGATCACTTTGGCGGTCTCGCGGCGGATACGGTCCACTACTTCGCTGTCAATTCTTATCTGTTCGTTCAGGGCTTCGATGTCGATGCTGGCCATATTAGTCTGGTGGTTCTTTGGTCTTTCGGCGCTAAGATAATAGGATAGTTTGATTGAGCGCGGCCGCCGGATGCAAAGAAACTATTTTAAGGCGCAATGTTTTGGCCCAAAAGTTATGTTCCCCTCCCGGCGCATCATTCCACGGGCTATCAGTTCCGTAAATCGGGCCCAACTCCCGCTAAAGCCCGGAGTAGAACCCGTAAAAATGCCGGACACCCGGCACAAAGTTCTACGCCAACGGCAGTGTTTTATTAAAAGTCAAATTAATCATTTTTTTGATCACATATTTGTGTTTAATTCACATTAAAGTGATACTTTTGTCTTATAATATTTATTTCATGACCGACATCTCCCTCCGATTAAAACGCCTCGGCAAGAAGCGGTTGCACACCGTTCCGTATAAAGTTTCCGCCGACGTAAAAACCCTCACCGAACTGATCCGCGCCGCCGTAACCGGTGAAGTGGAACGCTTCAACGCCTCCCGCACCGAGCCGAAGCTTTTTGCTTTCCTCACCCCCTCCGAAATCCAGCGGCAGGCCACCGACGGCAAAATCACCTTCGGCGAAGTAGAAAATACCGACGAGGCCGACCTGGAGGCCGCCGTTGAAACTGCGCTCCAGGCCCATGCCGACGGTGTCTTTCTCGTTTTCATCGACGACGACGAGGTCCGTTCCCTCACCGAAGTGATCAACCTCGAAGAAGGCAGCGTCGTCACCTTCCTCCGCCTCACCTTCCTCACCGGTACCCTGTGGTAGTCCGGGCTCCCCGCTTTTCGGGCAGGAGAAAGCCTCCCCGCGCGAAAAGCAGGAAATCCGGGCGTGAATGCGCACCCGTTGAATCTCTAAAGTCTCCCACACCTTCTTTCTCCACGGAGCGAGAAAAAACCCACCGAATGATTTCTTCCGAACAAGCTGAAAAGTTCCTCAAACAACACCACCGAAGTGAAATCACCCCCAAGCACTTCGCCGGCCTCTCTCAGCCTTACCAGATACTTGGTGGCATCATTCTGCACCGGTCTAACAACACGCACAAAAAAACCGATCACCAGCTGTTCGTCGACGCTTTCAACGAACAGCCTTCCTTCAACCCCTGGCGGAGCCAAGAAGGTGCCAAGCTTGGCGTCATCCTCTACGGCGCGCCCAAAGCCCACCTGGTCTCCGCCGTCTGGGACCTCACCCTCACCCTGCCTTACCAAAACGGTTACGTCCGCCGCCCCTTCCGCCGGGAACCAAAGGCCAACCCCCTGAACCGCCGCCTCGGACGGATGCGTGATCTTTACACCACCGGCAAGCTCGGCTTCAGCGGCCTCGATGTTTTTCAAACGGCTCAGTACAGCGGTTACTACCAGTGGCAGGCTACGCAGATGGCCCTCTGGTTCACCGCCGGCCTCAACGACCCCGCTACCGCCGATAAACTCCGCACCCTGCTGGCCGACATCACCGCCGGCGAAGACGAGATCGGCCTCGTTAACCGGGGACTCCTGATGGGCCTGCTCACAACCGACGACCACCGGAACTGGAAGCTCGTCGAACAGCTTTTACTGGCCGCCCAGCGCCAGGAAGGCCTCCGCCAGACCATTCTCGAAAGCCTCGACGAAACCTCCATCGGTGCACTTAAACACTTCCTCGGCGTCATCCTCGAAAACAAACTGGCCCGCTTCAGCGCCGTAGTCCGGGCCGTAGACACATGGTTCGGCTTCGGGTGGGAAGCGCCGAAACAGGCCACGATCAACCGGGTTCTGACCCTGGCCCGGGGCTTCTTACAATCTCCCGAAACGGTTGAGGCCGGGCTGACGGACAAAGACTCCCTGACCGCATACGTCGCCCTCTGGAGTGTCGCGGTCGTCAACGTCGATGACGCACTGAAGCTTGCCGTCGGCCTTCTCCACGGCGAAGACCGGATAAAGAAACTGATCGCTCTCAACTTCATCAGTCAAACCGGCCTTTCTAAAAACGAGGTCGGCACCTTCATCGAGAATCACCTCGGCAAAGATCTTGAACTCGACTACTGGCTGCTGATGGTCCCACCCGACGGTATGACGTTCACCGGCGGCATCTTCGAACGCCTCCTCCACTACGGCGAAACGCTGCCGAAGGATGGAAAGAAGTTCGCGGGCACCGTTTTCAGCTGGCAGGTTGTCAACCCCACACCCTCCTATTTCTACGACTTCATGATCCGTTGGGCCGACAAAAAACAACTGCACCGGCTCTGCAAAGACATCACCAAACTCCCCTCCGAAGCCCGCGAACAGTTGATGCGCAGGGTATTCCCCGAGCAATACAGCTACTCCCTCAGCTACGCCGCCCAGATCAAGAAAGACAAGGCCGAAGAAGCCGCCGCTGAAGGTTGGAAACGCGACCTCATCCGCCAGGCGGCGACCGACCGCAACGGGTCCGTGATGGCTACCGGCGTCCGCTTCCTCGGAGTGCTGGAGCTGGAAGAGGATGACCAGAACCTGATCATAGACCTTCTTCGCCGCAAGGGCAAGGAGCTGCGGGCCGAACTCATCAAGGTCATCCTTGGTCAAGACGAAGGCACACTGAAGACGATGATCACTCGGCTACTGGCCGGTAAAAACGTCGACCAGCGCCTCGCCGGCCTGGAGGTCATGACCGTCCTTTACGAAAAGGATAAGCTGACGACCTACGTGCTGGCCCAACACGGCCGCTACCGCGAACGAACCAAATTCAGCAAGAACGAAGAGGTCCTGCTGGCCAAGTTCGACGCGCCGCTCGAAGACGAAATTTCTTACGCCAACGGCTTCCGCGTCATCGACCACACCAGGCTGACGCCGCTGGTAACGCCCGAACTTCAGTTTGCAAAAGACCAGGCGGCGGGCCTGACCGGTCGCCTGAAAGAAGCCGCTCAAAGCATCGTCAACCGGACAACCGGCAGTACACCAGCCTTTCTGTTCCCCGAACTCGTAGACGGCAAGAAGTTAACGGCCGCCCTGAACGACCTCTTCGGCCTGCTGCGCCAACACGGAAAGCTGGAGTATACGATGTGGTACAACGACGACTACTCCCAGGTCGTTCTGCTGGAAAACGCGCTGGGCCTGACCGACCCGAAAGCCTTTGGCCTCAGCGCCCGGGAGAAGCTGGATTACCTGCCGCTGCCCGACGTTTGGCGGGGCTGGTACGAGCGCGCGGGGCTCAACGACTTCGAGTTGCTCTTCAGCGTTGCGGCGCTGCAACGCGACGATTATCAGCAGCTGACGGGGCCGTTCGAGCCCTTCATGAAGCAGTACGCGATTGAGGTGCCCGACGATGGTTTACCGGGGACGCCCAACGAAAAAGTAAACAGCCGGGATCGCCTGGCGAGCGTGCTCGGCTTCTTCCTGGAAGCCTTCGGGGACAAGCCGACGATCTTCCAGTTCCAGGTAGACCTGCTGGAAGACATGATCGCCCGTTTGCCGGCCGATTTGCAGAAAGTCGTCACCGTAAAGAACCGGTGGGGGCACGACAGCAACATCTACTGGACCAACCACCTCCAGGGCGCAGTGCCCGGCAACCTCACCAACCTCACCATGGTGGGTTTGGCGGACAAAGATCCTGCGGTAGTCAAGCGCTTATGGAACCTGAAGATGTATTTGATGGCGCGGACGCTGGTGCAAGGGAAGGTGGAAAGCAGGGTTGGGGAAGTCGCCGCCGTTAACCCCGGCCGCAACAACAACTACCCTATACCCGGCATCTGGATCACCCTTTTCCTCCACGAACGGGGCCTGATCACGGACGATGACCTGCTGCTCCAAAGCCTCCACTTTCCCAAGCTGTTCCAACTCCTCAACGGCGACCGCAAGATACTCCGCTGGCAGAAGCAGGAAGACCTCGTCGTCCCCGAGCACCTGATGGCCCCCCTGCGCAGGAGCATGCTCGATCTCGAACTCCAACGCGGAGACCTACCGTCTGACGCTACGCCCTACGTCGACCAGCTAATAATCCTCGAGGGAATGGATTACGTCTTCCGCACCCTCGAACGGCTCGGGAAGGAGAACCTGCACCGGGGCTACGCCTGGGGCCGGGAGACTTCCAAGAAAGTCAGCTTCAGTGGCATCCTGAAAAAGAGCTCTGCCGCTGCAACCGATACCGCACCCGCGTTCATCGCCCGGGCCAAATCCTCCTCCATCAGCCGCAAGCGCTGGTTCGAGGTGGCCATGTACGCCCCGCAGTGGACGCCCTGGATCGCCGAACTGCTCAACATCGCCGACCTGGGCATCGCCGTATGGTGGTTCCACGCCCACGCGTCGGACTACATGAGCGGACATAAAGAAAAGATCGTGGCCCAACTCAGCCCCATTGCCGGGGAAGACTTCGCCAGGGGTGCAATCGACGTCGACTGGTTCTACGCCGCCTACCAGGGCGTAGGCAAAAAAAACTGGAAGGAACTACACGACGCGGCCAAGTACATCTCCGGTGGCAACGGCCACCGGCAGGTGAAAACCTACAGTGCGGTGATGCTCGGCGAGATCAAGATCACCGAAACGCTGAAACGGATCAAGGAAAAGCGCGACCAGGTGTACGTAAAGGCCCTCGGCCTGGTACCCTTCAGCCGCAGCCGCCCAGAAAAAGACCTGCTGCGCCGCTACAAACTGCTCCAGGATTTCATCCGTGAAAGCCGTCAGTTCGGGGCCCAACGTCAGGAGAGTGAGAAGACCGCCGCCCGCATCGGCCTCGAAAACCTGGCCCGCAACGCCGGCTACGACGACGTGACCCGCTTCGGCTGGATCATGGAAGCCGAGACCACCCGCGACATTCTGGAAAGTGGACTAGTCGGCATCGACAACGTGACCGTTCAACTTTTCGTCGACGAAAACGGCAAGGCCGATATCGCCGTCACCAAAGACGGCAAGCCGCAGAAGACCATCCCGGCCAAGCTGCGCAAAAACAAGTACATCGCCGCGCTGAAGGAGAACAAAACCACGCTGCGGCGGCAGTTCAGCCGTACCCGGACGTCACTCGAAAACGCGATGCTCTCCGGCGTAATCTTCACACCCGACGACCTGGTGAAAATCATGGCCCACCCGATCGTGCGGCCGCTGCTGAGCAAGCTGGTGCTCTACGTGCCGGAACACGGCTACACCGGCTTCTGGAAAGAGGATCGACTCATCGGCATCGACGGCGTGGCCCATCCCCTGGCCGCAGACGACCAACTCGTCATCGCCCACCCCGCCCACCTCTACCGGGCGGTGCAGTGGGACCTGTACCAACGCTTCGCCTTCGACAACGAACTGGTCCAGCCCTTCAAGCAGATTTTCCGTGAGCTTTACCTGGTCACTAACGAGGAGAAAGAGCTGGCGATAAAGTCCGTCCGCTACCAGGGCCACCAGATTCAGCCCCGCAAGGCCGCTGCCCTCCTTCGTACCCGTGGCTGGACGGTCAGCGACAGCGAAGGCCTCCAGCGGGTCTACCACAAGCAGGACGTGGTGGCGACGATGTACGCCATGGCCGACTGGTACTCCCCCGCCGACGTGGAAGCACCGGTCATCGAATCCATCGTTTTCCACAACCGCCGGGGAGAAACCCTGAAACTGGCGGACCTCGACCCAGTGCTGTTCAGCGAGGTGATGCGCGACATCGACCTGGTGGTGAGCGTGGCCCACGTTGGCGGCGTCGACCCCGAGGCCAGCCACTCAACGTTGCAGATGCGTGCTGCCCTCGCCCGCGAATCCGCCCGCCTGTTCAAGGCGGAGAACGTGGAGGTGAAGCAGCGGCACATCGTCATCGCCGGTAAGCACGGTAGCTACAACATCCACCTTGGCAGCGGGATGGTGAGTAAGGGTGGTTTGCAACTCAACATCATTGCCGTGCAGAGCCAACACCGGGGGCGGTTGTTCCTGCCCTTCCTCGACGATGACCCGAAATCGGCGGAGATCATTTCTAAGATGAAGCTGTTGGCGGAGGATGATCGAATTAAGGACCCTACTGTTTTGGGGCAGATTTTAAATTAATTCTTTTCAATGACTACGTCTAGGGAGAGGGCGGCTCCCACTTCTGATAGTAAAGTAAGTTCTTGTAGACTGAATTCAGTACCCAAGTTATCATCACAAAATATTGTACAGTTTACGATTATATCTTCAACTCCTAGATTCACGAAAGAATCGCGCCTTGACTTAAGTAATAGTAGATGCTGAAGTAGATTTTTGTAATGACTTTGAGGTGGACTAAAAAAACCAGTAAATAAGCATCTCTGTTTGTAGGTTTTGAAGTTGTGGTCTTGAGTCTTGTATTTTTTGTAGTCTCCAATGTTAGCGATCCCTTTTATCTGGGAAAGCTTTTCTATGGCGAAGCTATCACCCCTCAATACACTACTAACATCAATATTTGTTATCATTTGTTATCATTTTTGAGTTAGCGCACACTACTGACATTCATAGTTAAATATGCTAAATCCCGTTTCTTGTCGCCAAGACCTGTCCACGCAAACCATAATGATGTCATCGTTTTCATCTAAGTGAATATCAGGGTTGTTACACGGGGTAGGAAAATCAAACTTTATTGCTGGCTTAATAGTCCGATGAAAACTACCTGGTGGGCAATTAAGCATTCTCTCAAATTGTTCATGAGAAGGCTTCCATTGGATTAGAAAATTAAAGTCGGTAACGGAGATTCCACCGCCTCCAAAATCGCCACTACCGCCACCTCCTCCGCCGCCTCCACCTCCAAAACCCGTACCTCCTCCATTGCCACCATAAGCTCCACCACAGTTGCAGGTGACTTGAACATTTTGAGCAACACAGTCGATAATAGTGTACTGTATCCAGCAACATCCTACTGTTTGTGCTACTATTGCATAGCAATCCGTAGATTTGTCGTAGCTGTCAGTAGGCTTGTTGCGTCGGTGAGAATCAACGAGTTATGAAAAAATTCCAAATTCCAGCGCAAGTCCCTGTCATCTGATCGTACAAATCTACATCATGAATCCTGGCAGTGTTTGAAAGAATATCATATCTCTTCATTCCGCCAATTGCATGCTCTACATATATCCGTTCTTTAGCCAACTGTTGGTTTGCCAGTTTTTGCTCTTCGGTTAATTCAGTTTTGTGTGGCTTTTTCTTAGGGACGAAAGCAGTGGCTAACGGGTAATCTTTTTCAAAACCGACGTATCCTAAATCTACCCGGACCTGATATCCAGAAAACCAATTTTCACTAGGATCAAATTCAGCTTTAAGCAGGCTATAATCATGAGTGCTACCCACATAAGCTCTACTAACGTAACGGATTTTACGGTCTAAAGTACTGATAATCATATACTTAATTGTGTGCGATTTTTTCTTTCCACTGTACGCTTCTTTCTGATATTCTTTGTCTTGGGTTCTCTGCAACCTTTGCTCCGTAGCATCAATTATTAGAGTTTGCTCCTTATCAAAATATTGGTTAAACTCTGATGGCGAGTCAAAAAATCTAGTTGGCAAGTAATCCTCTTCATCCAAAATATAATGGAGAAGTTGAACACTTTGGGTAAATTGGCGATGCGCTCGTGATCTATCAAATTTCACTAAATAACCAGCGAAATCAAAGGTTATACCTGATTTTAATATGATGAGAGTGTAGCAGATTAAATCTTTTATAGAGCGAAGTTTTGCCTCAGCACCTTTTGGATTATCTGTCAACATTTGATCATAACTGACACCGTTTAGTGAGATGTAACCAAATTCACACAACTCTACTAAGCGCAGAAGAGACTTATTATCAATTCCATATACTGCCTGATGCTCTCGCTCATCATTTGGGGCATGCCACTTCATAGTCGTTTTAACACGTAAGACAACTATCTTGCGTATGACGCAGCAACTCTATTATTCATAGATTCAAAACTTTATGGAGGTTGGAGGAGAAAATATACATACTGCCATAGGTGGTTGAAGAGAAAAGGTGCATTGCTTTTTTTGCGGTACTGATCTACTTGTCTGGGTTCCTAGTACGCCTGTATTGCAAGCCATGAAAGCTATATTTACCGTGTTATGGATTTTGTAGTTAGTTTCCAGACCGCCACGTTGGCTTTCTTCTTCTTACAGGGGCTAATCTTCGGTATTTTGCTCCTACGGGCGGGTTGGGGAAACAGCTACTGGCTAAGCATGTTCGTAGCACTGTGCGCTGCTTACCAGGTGCCCTTCATGGTAGGCTACCAGGGATGGTACGGGCGGGATGGTTACCGGGAATTCCTGTTTTTCGTCCCCTTTCAGCAGTTTTTCCTGATCGGCCCGGTGTGATCTATTGCTACGTGAAAAGTCAGTTGAACCCAGACTGGCGGATTGGTTGGCGGGAGGTCTGGCATTTTTTACCGGGTGCGCTGTGTTTGGGCTACAGCCTGCTCGTTTTTGTGGCCGATGTTTTCGTGCTCGACGCGTACTACTTATACGCCGACGGGCGGGACAAAGACCTGGCTTCGTGGTATGAGATCAGTGGCTTGCTGGTGATGATCAATTCCTGCATCTTCGTCTTGCCCATGTTGAAACTACCGTTGGTTTGCCGGGGGTACAGCTGCTTGGCCAATTGCTGGCTGATGGTGGAGCCCCCGCCGCCACTGCGGTCACCCAGTATGACCGATCGCCAGGCCACCCGCCCCAAAGTCCGCAGATCGATGCCCTGGTGCGCGAAGAAGCGGCTGTCTTCGGTTGCAATCAGGCCCTGCAGTACGTAGGGGGATATCTCTTCCGGGCCGACGCTCACCCGGTTTTCCCGGGAGTATTTACCCAGCAGTTGACCGTCTTCGCTGATGACAGAGGAGGCCTCGGAGTTTTCCACCAGCGCCAGTTCCTCCTTCACCGGCATATAGCCGTAGTCGCCGCCGATGGTGCGTACGAAAAGCACGAGCAGCAGGAGGGTAACCAGGAGGACGGGGAGGGCAACGGCCAGGAAAACGACCTTCAGCGGAGGTTGGGCGCGGAGGTAGCACCACCCCTTTTTCCCTAACCCTCACTCAGCAGGGTGCTCCCGAGCTTGCGGCCAAGCCCCTGCAAACGGGCTTTAAGACTGTAAAGAAATTTGTTGTCCATCCGGATGGGGGCGTAACTTTAGGTATTGAACGTATTTCTCCGGCTTTTGTGTTCCAGCGGCTTCGCCTATTATGGCCTGCGCTCCGCGCTTTTATCACGGAATAAAGCCATGAATAGGGAGGAAAGAAAAATACCACCCGTACTGGCAAGCTACTGGACCGAGTGCTCTCCGAGCGTTTGGAATAACCTTTGTTGGGTATGCACGGAAAGACATATTAATGGTGTACTGCCAGTACTGGCGCGACGCTGTCTCCGACAGCGAGCCTGTCGCCGGAGGTGCTATGATAAATTCCTGTGCCGTACGGGAGCAAGACGCAAAGCCGTGAAGCGCATATTTTCACGAATCCAAAGGTGCACCAGGTATTACACAAGCGCTGTATTAATATCACGCACCAAGCCCGGCCCCGCGTACACCAGCCCCGAATACACCTGTAACAGCTTGGCCCCCGCGGCAAGTTTTTCCTTTGCCGAAGCAACGTCGTCGATTCCGCCGACGCCGACGATGTCGAGGGTTTTCCCCGCTGTTTTCGTACAGGTACCGGATCACCTCCGTAGAACGGTTGCGGACGGGCGCGCCGCTCAAACCGCCGTTGCCGATGGCGGCGACCTCTTCCGAATCTGTGATCAACGGCTTGCGGTCG
>Ga0209185_1001312_pt1 | contig 22181 bp, 23 predicted proteins | sample SidtaG_2_FD_187425 | JGI IMG/M metagenome (GOLD analysis project Ga0209185, IMG submission 187425) | Marine algal microbial communities from Sidmouth, United Kingdom - Sidmouth_Asex2 metaG (SPAdes) (version 2) | ecosystem: Host-associated > Algae > Red algae > Unclassified | place: Sidmouth... | reverse complement strand
TTCACTCAATGCCTTCCACGATAAATCTACATTTAGATCATCTTGTTTTAATGTAAAATTATTGATGTCAAAGAGTCCAAGAATAGCTGAAGACGAACAGGGTGCTGTTGTTAATGATTGTCGAGATACATCTATAGTCGCACGTATTCTATCAGCTTGTTGCTCAGTAAACATTGTCATGCAAGCATCATCAGAATAATCCATAAAATTATTATACATGATACCATCTCCTGAACCTGTACAATTATCAAATGCTGGATAACTAGGACATCCTATCGCTGGTTCATTTTGATCTGGTGTATCTGACAAGCCATCATCATCATTACAACCTCCCATATTTTGACCCCAAGTATGAAATAAGTTTAACCAATGCCCTACCTCATGGGTAATGGTTCTACCTTTAAATGCATTGACTAAAGGATTAGACATATCTAATGAACCCCAAGTATAAAATGCTGCTACAACAGCATCTGTATCTGGATTTCCGCCTGGGAATTGTCCATATCCTAAGTGAGAGAAAAAATTACAGCTATTATTTTCCATTTCATCGATGGCAATCACAGAATAAATATTTAAAAAATCGTTACGGTCCCAGATAGTGGGCATAATAATATTTTGATCTATATAATCTGGTGTCCAACAATCTGACTCGCTTACATTGGGCAGTTCAGATATATGATATCTTTGAATACCCTCCGTTTCTAAACCATTAGGATCAAGTTCTGTTAGACAAAATTGAATTTCTGTATCTGCCGAAACATTTTTAAAAGCCTCGGGTGTATCATCGTAATTTGAATTTGTGCGACTGTAATCTTCATTCAATTGTCGCAACTGCTCTAATATCAAATCTTCAGAAATATTTTCTTGTACTCCTTCCGCATCACCATTATGTATGACATGAATGACTACAGGAATTACTATGACATTTTCAATCTGCTGCTTTTGCTGAATTATTAAGGCTACTTCCTTTTCAATCTTTTCTCTCTGATTTTTGTAAGATTCATCATCATTCATTTTTTGATGTAATCTTTCATGCGCAATACAATTCTTATGAGACTGTGCATTTAAAAATGATATTGACATTACTAATATCAATTGTAGGATGATGTGTAGTTTACTTTTCATGACAATTTACTTATTAACTATCGTTATAAATCCAGTTTAGGGGCAGAGGAGCTTTCCGTTTTAACTTAAAATCATATGAAACGGTTTGCTGTTTAGAAATAGCGACTAAACAATTTTTGACTTTACTGTAAATATGTGCCTCTGTAACAATACGATCTTCAAGTACTTCTATTTTTCTAATGCCCACTATAACCGTATCAGGATACTCTATTGGTCTTATGTATTTACATTCCTGCCAAGCTAAAATGGGACCTACTTTTTCTTCGTTGGTGAGATTTGGGCCATTGAGGTCAATAAAAAATTTAATCCTAGCTGCTTCGACCCATTTAAGGTAAACCACATTATTGACATGTTGAGCTGCATCCATGTCTCTCCATTGTACAGGGATTTCTACTTTTACCTTAAATTCTTCCATAGAAAAACATATTATAAATATTTATAATATGAAGGTAGCCAAAAGCTATTAAAAAACCTAGAAGAAATTAGGGTAGGATCCTATATAAATACTAATTAACTAGCGCTCTTTTATCTGCAATGGTATATTTCTTACGAATGCCGTCTCAAATGAAAATGTTGTATTTGTGCCTTCAACTCCTTTTATGGGTAGAATCTTTTCATATATCACATCCCTTAAATGCCTGTTATTAACTGCATAAATTCTGACCAGCAATGCATACCTCCCAGAAATATTTACACATTCCACAATCTCTGGAATTTCTTTCAACTTCTCCTCAACGGCGCGACGGTGCTTTGCATTCTCTAACATAATCTCCGTATATGCTGAAGTTTGATATCCCATCTTCCACGGGTCCAGTTGATATGTAGCTTTTACGAGTATACCTGAGTCTTTAAGCTTCTTTATTCTTTGATGAATAAAGGTGTTAGAAACCTTAAGTTTTTTAGCCAAAGCCGTCAGAGGTATTCTAGCGTCTAATGTCAATTCCGCTAATATTCGATTATCAAAAGCGTCAAGTTTCATGTAATTTTCATTATGTATTTATGTAAAAACATATTTTAACTTAGTAAAGTCAAATATAAAGTCATTTTATGTTTATTGTCAATACAAAATCATCATATATTACTAATTAGCGTTTATTTTGAGTTATTATTAATATTTGACCATAATAAAATATTCTATTGTTTTTACAATCAACCTTTTTGATTTCTTGCAAACCTATGAATGAGAAGAAAGTGATTATTGACCAATTAAATATTTAATGAGATGAATTATACAGCAGCAATATCGGTAACAGTTATTCTTTTTTCAGTCATTGATATGATAGGCAACATTCCTATTATCATTAATATGAAAAAAGAAGGCTTAAGGATTAATCCCTCCACATCAACTTTGGTTTGTGCAGGAATTATGATAAGCTTCTTGTTTTTCGGAACAGGGATTTTAAGCTTATTTGGATTAAGTATTTCCTCTTTTGCCTTAGCAGGATCATTAGTCATGTTTTTTATAGGGCTAGAAATGATCCTTGGTATTCGTTTTTTTAGAGAAGAAAATATAGAAAATGCATCAGGGAGTATAGTCCCAATTGCTTTTCCCCTATTGGCAGGAGCCGGTACATTGACGACTATACTCTCATTAAAAGTACAATATGATAACGTTAGCATTATTCTTGGCATTGTTGCTAACTTGCTGATTATATATATTGTATTGAGATCGACGGATTGGATGGCCAAAAGATTATCCGCTCAAGTAGCCACTACTTTAAGAAAAGTATTTGGTATTCTTTTACTGGCTATCGCTATTCAAATAGCACAAAACAATATATAGGCTAATCGAATTTTGTTTTTATATATAAGAGTTAACTGATTTTTTAAATATTGCGAAAATCCCGGTTTGTTAGGCCGGGATTTTTTTGTCTCATTAACATCCATCAGGACATGGACTTGCGATAAACTCCTCGCATGCATCTCCAATATCTGTGGCGGGACTGATATAAAATATTCTTTCCTCGCATTTTCTTATATGCCTCAAATAAAACTTATCAACATAGAGCTAGTCAAGAATTTTAATTTTTTACAAAAAATACTCTAGTGCTTTAGCTTACGCAAAAAAAATAATACAAGCTATAATTGTATACCTGTACTATCTATATTTTGAAAATTAATATCAGACTTAGAAATATTCAATTCAACAGAAATAATTTTTATCGTAGTCTTAAAAAAATGTCGCTCTTTTTACCAAAGCTTTTGCAAAAAAACACGATTAGCGCATTGAATTAAAATTAATTCAAATAAGTGTTTACCTATCACACTTTTTTCGATACTCTATTGATAATAATTGTTTTGATATCCTATAGCTTACAAAGTGTCATAAATTGCATAATAAACCTTAAAATGATAAAGACTTTACAGTTAAATGCAGCTTAACGTTGGATTTTTCTGTCTATATAATAGATATTGCAGCCCCGCTAAACATTTCAAAACAATCAGAATTAAACACATAAATCCTTAAAATGAAAAATTTAATTACCCTTCTTTTTACTTTAGTTCTATTTGCCTTTTCTCAACTCAATGCCCAACAATCGCCATTTGGTGCTAAAGAATTATTGATAAAGTTTGATAGTAGTACAACTGCAGCGGAAATTGCTCAACATGCTGATGATATTGGTGCAACTGAAATATGGGTATCCCCCATCACACAAACAAGATTATGGACATTTACTGACTTTACTCTTGTAAATCAATATTATAATCCCCCATCTACAATCAATGGCATTATTGGTACGGTAGTAGTTCAGCAAGATCATGATGATATTGATGATTCAGGCTTAAACTTTCAGACCAAAATTGATCCGGGCACTTTAGGAGGCCTAGGTGGTGGTAACGGATTACCTGAAGGCGCATCCCTTCCTTCATTCAGCAGTATATGTTCTGAAAAAAAGGATGCAAAGTCTACAAATACTAACGTAAAAATAACAATAATGGATACGGGTAACAACCCGACACAAAGTGGAATATATCCAGTATCATCAAAAAATTACTTTAATAATAGCACCGCCGTTTATGATCCCAATGGTCACGGTACTTCAATGGCACGTTTAGCCAAAGAATCATTTGAAGCCAATTCACAATACTCGGCTTCACAAGTTGAATGGGACATTAGATTGACTCATGATAATCTTGGTAATGGTTCGGCAGCTAACATTTTACTGGCTTTGGAAGAAGCCGCTTATGAAGGTTCTGACATTATCAACATGAGTTTTAGCTATAACTCTACTAATGGTTATTTAAATACTATAATGCAGGAATCTATAGAAGCAGTTGAAGCCATGAATGTTTTAATAGTTGCCTCAGCAGGTAACGACGCACATAACAATGACAGTACGACTAACCCAAGAACTGCCTATCCATCATCATACACCCCTTATAATATTCTATCTGTAGGATCATACAGTTGCTTTGATAATGACATCAGCACGTTTAGTAGTTTTGGAGAATACAATGTTGACATATTGGCACCAGGAACAGCAATTGAAAGTTTTGTATATACAGCAGTTGGTTCAGGCGGAGGTCAAACTGTTTACACCTCTGGCTGTTCACAAGCAACAGCAATCACATCAGGATTAGCTCTTGCATTGGGTACTATGCAAAGTTCGTGGGATCACGTTGAAGTAAAATGCGCTATATTAAGAGGAAGAGAATGGCAAAACTTAACAGAAGATGTTTTATCATCTGGGATAATAAACGGTAAAAAAGCACATGCAGAATTATCGAGAGGATGTAACTATATTTTTGATGTGCCTTTTGATAGAAACATTCCTCGCGAAAGAATTGATGATGAGAATATCCTTTCAGAAGGAGTTTTTGTATATCCAAATCCAGCTATTGATGTCGTTAAAATAAACATGGGAAATTTTACAGATGCTAATAATGTTTCAATAATAAATACTAACGGTCAAGTGGTTAAAAGCATTGATCCAAAAGGAGTTTCCATATTAGAAGTGATTGTCACAACATTTGACACGGGCTTATACTTTGTTAAAATAAATGCGCAAGAAAGCGTATCCACAGCTTCTTTTATTATAGAATAAGAAATAAATAGACTTAAATTTAAGGCCAATCATTCACTTGATTGGCTTTTTTTAGTTGTGCCTAAATCATTCGAAAATGAAATATCTTTTAATTGTTATTCTAGTTACAAATGCATTCTATGGAAATAGCACAATTTCTGCTCAGGATTCAGAAGGTAATTTTGATTCCTTACTGGTTGAAATAAAAGCGCTTCCACATGCAGATGCTATCAGTAAATTAACTGAATTTGAAGCTAACTATTTGGAAAAACTTAGTTGCGGAGAGAAAGGACTTTTTTATAAGGAATTTGGGATTAAATATTATAGGAATCAAGATTACTTACAAGCTGAAGAAAAATATGAACAAGCCCTGGACGCTTTCAATGGATGTAAAAACATTGACATAAGTCAATATGCTCGCACTGCCTACAATGCTGCTAGAAACGCGCAACAAATGGGTGACATCGAACAAGTTAAAACAAGAATAAACCAATTCGCACAAATCTCAGACCAAATTAAGGATTATGATAGGTCTTGGTATAAAAAAATAATAAATAATGCAAATTTATTAGCTAGTCTTGGCGAAATAAAATTAGCAAATTACTATACTGAAAAAGCCTTTGCATTCGTAAATAAATTTGACAATCCTGAATCAGATCGTGCGTATATATACAAAGTTTTAGGGTTAATAAATTTAAGTCTAAATCAGGAAGAACAAGCTTTGGAAAATTTAAAAAAGTCAAATACGGTTTATTCAAAGCCTCCTATTAACTTATCATATCTGATCGATAATAAAATAAATATTGCAGTTGCATATTATAGATTGAATGATTACGAAAAAGTAAGAGAAACCATTACTGATCTAAATGAGCTTTATTCTAAACACAACATTGAATTAAAACCTGAAACATTTGATATTTTAGTAAATCAAATGATGCTGGAAGATGGTAAATATGATGAAGTTATAAGAAACTATGAAAATAAATTAAAAGTATACAATGTTAAGTCTAAAGAAAATATGGCATTAATCAGTGCATCATATGACAATATAGCATCAGCTTATTCTGAGTCAAAAAAATTCAACTTAGCAGAGACATATTTGGATTCATCTTTATTTCTTTTTCTGTCAGATCAAGCCGAGAGCATTGAGAATTATATCGGCAACGAAATCATTTATCTTGCAAATGAAATAACTCAAAACTTACATTACAGAGCAGATCTAAATTTTGAAAATTATCTGGAAAACAAAGACTATAGTATACTGAAAAAAAACGAAACCATTTTTAGTGATATAGAAAAAATCTTTATTAAGAAATTAAATTTAAGCAGAGACGACGTAAGTAAATTAAGTCTTATAAATCATATCAAACCCATTTTTGAAGATGCTGTAAAACACTTTCTCGAATTAAACAAAAATGGTTCAGAAAACTACATAGACGATGCCTACAAATATGCTTCAACAATCAAAGGTATTGTCTTAAAAGAAGGAACGAAAGCGCAAAACGCACTCTATTCTTCACTGCCAGATTCTATCTATCAGAAGGAGAAGCAACTATCTCAGAATTTGACTCAACTTGAAAATTTAATTCCAACAATACCAGACCTCAATACTAAAGATTCATTGCTTACAAAATACATTCAGGAGAAAAAAAACTATGATAAATATATTGCTCAAATTGAAAAAAAACATCCAGACTATTATAATCTTAAATACGCAAATGAAGAACCACTTACGCTTCAAGAAGTTCAAAATAATTTAAATAACAACGAGCTGGTTCTAGATTATTATGCGACAAAAGACACTCTGATTTGTTTTGGTATTAGCAAAGATAAAATCTCAGTTCACGGACACAATTTAGATAAAGAATTAAAATCCAAAATCTCAGATTTTAGAAATAAGATCGAAAAAAATGAATCAGTTAGTCAAGAATTGAATGAAAGTTTATATAAAGCTTTAATTACAAAAAACTTAGAAGACCATACAGGTGTCCATAAAATAATTATTTTACCAGATGAAGATCTCCTGAAAATTCCTTTTGATGTATTACACAATGGAACTTCATTCCTCATTCAAGATTATGCCATCTCTTATCTCTATTCCAACAATCAAATTAGTAAAGGACCTACCTCAAAAGCTAAATATAATTTTGCAGGTTTTGGCACGAAATACTCAGACCAATTAACCAAAAACCTAGAAGGAAAAATCGATGCTGAATACTTGCCATTAAACCAATTACCAATGGCACCTATTGAAATTGAAAATGCTAAAGACATTTGGGGTGGTGATGTGTATCTTAACGACAAGGCTACCAAAGAAAATTTCATAAAACATGCAAGTCAACATCAAATCCTTCAATTAGCGTTACATGGAATCGTAAATAATGAATACTTAGATCAATCTGCTTTAATATTTGATGATCATTCAGAAGATAACATTTTAAAAACCAATGAGCTTTACCAATTAAAACTCAACAATCAACTCACCATTCTCACGGCTTGTAATAGCGCAAATGGCAAAGTATATAAGGGTGAAGGCATAAGAAGTATCGCTAGAGGGTTTGCATTTGCGGGATGCCCCAGCATTGTGTCAAGTATGTGGACTGCTTATGACGAACCCACAAACAAAATCATCACAAGTTTTAATAAATATCTCAAAGAAGGCCAAGATAAATCTTTGGCTTTAAGACAAGCCAAAATTGATTTTATCGATAGCGCTTCCCCTACTCAAAACCAACCACAACTTTGGGCCAATTTAATTTTGATTGGTAACACAGACCCTATTCAAACAGTAGGATTTTATCCAATGTATATCATTGGTGCAGTAGTGCTTTTAATTCTCCTTTTGTTCTTATTTAAACGCTCTAAAAAAATATAAGACGGGAAGTTCGGTAGATAAAATTAATTAAATCATAAGATTCCTGAGTGAATGATTTCACCCTTGATATCAGAAGTACGACTGGCACTGGCTATCCCTCCATTCTGTATAAATTTTTATCAAAAGAAATAATAAAAATTAGTCTTTTGCCATCGGCACTTATTAGACGATTTAAAAAAAACAGGTAATTACTTTCTATCACAAACATGTCAATTGTCATTCTAAATAAACATAGTGCATTATAGAATTAAACCACACAAAACCTTGATAATATAAGATAAATAAAGAATAAATAAATAATTCAAAAAGCACGCCTTTTACATGGATATACAACGAGTTCTAATTCTACATATTCTTGTCCCAAAGAATGCAACTCATTAGAAAATGAAAAATTGACTGTCTCAATTTGACAATAACTCTGATTCTTAATCCATTCATCAATAGGCTCTAAAAGAACCATATTGTTATAAAGAACCAGATCAAAATATGTTTTGATTGTACATTTTTGTTTTGTACCTACCAAAGACACATCAAACTGAAGACATTTTTTATTATAACTCAAACAAGGGTCAAAACAAACGCTTGCTAGTTGCTCTTTTATGTAGTTTTCTAACTGCGCAAAATGTATCCATAAGGAAGTTTGAGTCTTCATATTAAAAGAGTATTAAAAATGCTGCAACAGCACTTCATTCAATAAAAAATTAACTGAGCATGAATTATTTTAAACTTGCCAAAAGCTGAGTCGCTTTGGTTTTGTATGGATGATTTGAATCTGAAACAATTAAATTCAATTGATCTTTGCAATCATTAACTTTATTCATCTTCAGGTAGGTCAATGCCATGAACCAATCCGCATCTGAACTGTATTTCGTATTCTTTGTTTTTAAAGTTTTAAAACCCGCTATAGCTTCCTGGTATTTCCCTAATTCTAATTTTGATATAGATGCATAATATAACGCATCATTGTTATTTTCGCTTAAAGTAGAAAGCTGCGCATTTGATTCGGCAAAATTACCTTCCTGATAAGCTACAATAGCTTTACTAAAGATGGCATCACCCGTTGTACCTCTTCCGTTCATGGCCATTGGCTTTTCATAATACGCGGCAAAAAGATCTGGCTTCGATTGTTTGCTCAAACTATTTCTTATCAAAAAGAAAGTGCTGATGACCATAATTAAAATAAGCGCATATTTTAGCCAGCTTGGAAGTACTTTTCCTTTAGGTTCTGAAATTTTTGTTGAAGTTGATTTGTCACTTTTTGTTTCCCCTAATTCAGAAACATCAATATCATTTAAAAAAGATCTTAACTCTTGATCTTTAGAAGTCTCAATAGCATTTAAAATACGCGCCTGATCATTGAGTTCTTTTTTGAAATCAAGATTTTTCAAACTCTCATTAAAGAGCGTTTGCTCAGATTCATTCAATTCATTGCGCATGAATTTTTGAATTAAATCATATTGTTTATCAGTTATTTGCATTTTAAATTAGTTTCTCAAATTTTTTACTTCCTTGAGAAGAGATTTATGACATCTGCTTTTGAGTGTTTTTGCTACATCCGAACTAGACAACTCTAACTGTTGAGCTATTTCTTTCATACTCAAATGATGGATGTAAAAAGCTACAATTATCTTTTGACATCTTTCAGACAAACTTGCCAGTGCTTTCTGGCAAATACTTATCAAATCTTCTTTGTTTTCTCTCTCCTCTATAGTAGTATCGTTATTATCATAGAAAAGTAAACGCACTTCATCAAGTTTTTTTTGAGTTTTTGAGATATATTGATTTTTCTTGCGTGCGAGATTGATACAAGTACTAATAAGATAGCTCCTTACAGAACTGAGATTCTGAATTTTACCATTAATAATATTTTTGTGAAAGATGATGAGCGCTTCTGTAAATACTTCTTTACTTTCTTCTTCACTACAAAGATTTTTAGAAATAAGCACATTTATGCAGTCTTGTATATACTTGATATAAAAGTCCTTAAGTTGCGTATTATCGCCTAGTATGAGCTCCTTTCTTAGCTGCTCTAGTGAATCAGTCTTCATTAAACTGCATTATGTATATGCATAGGGCAAAAATTACACCATTACTCAGGATTTCTGAGCTTTATCTTATTCTAAATGGCAATTTAATAACTTTTTAGCTTCGTTTATTGCTTGGATCATATGTTATTACTCTTCAGGAAACCGCATATTTTTCAGGATCCTAATTTTCTTAGCTTTTACATCATAGGATTCCGCTTCATATAATCTGATTAAATAATCATAAGCATCGGCTCTATCGTATTCCATATCAACCAACTTTTGAAACAACTCTATCGCACGATCACTATTCTTAGCCAAATGAGCAACTACCGCATTGCTATAGATCGTAGATGTATCTGGTCTGATCATTCTAGGATAATCAATTTCAAGCTGATTCAAATACGTTGCAGAGTCATAAAAACCTAAGGCTGTATTATAATCTGCCGCTTCATAAAACTTTGCGCCTTTTTCGCCGAGCTTGGCTTTCGCCGAATACAATTTCTCCAAAACAAAATAACGATTGGATCTTCTGACATCTTTCAGCAAAGCTTTGTCATAGGCTATTCTAATATCTTCTAAAAAGTACTTATAGTCCTCAATTTCATATTCGTCATTCAGCAGCTGTTCTGTCAATATCTGTGCTTTTAAGTAATGTGCCTCTGCGTTTTCTGATGCATTTTCATCTTTAAAAACTTCAACAATCAAATCATTAAGTTCAGCTAGTTTATCCAAATCATTTTCAATTCGATAAGCATTCAACGCTTTTTGAGTCTTGTCCATTAAAGTTTTGGATTGGCCAAAAGCCTGATAACCAATAAGTAATAATATAATAAAAGTAAATATCTCTCTCATGAAATGAATTTTACTGAATTTGTACAATCAGCGCAAAAATATATAGCAGAAGTAAAAGAAATTCTTAATGAATTCTTAAAAAGATCAGTATATAAGAAGTTAAAGTACAATTTAAATTTCTAATAACATTTTATGGTTGATATATATCGTTACTTTACCAACGTAAACAAAAACTTAAAAACTAAAATGAAGAAATTTTTTATCTATTCTTTTATGATTCTCGGCTTCGTTTCATGCGATACCAAAGATTTGCAGCGTGTCTTAGATACAGTCAATTCCGCTGGGGTATCAGATTTAGACGTCGCCAATGGCTTAAAAGAGGCACTAGAATTTGGCGTAGACAATAGTGTTAATTTCTTATCTGCTAAAGATGGTTACTATAAAACGGCATACAAAATATTACTTCCTGATGAAGCGAATGCTGTCATAGATAAATTAAAATTTATCCCAGGTTTCAGTAATCTTGAAGAGGAGCTTGTTAAAAAAATAAACTACGCTGCAGAGGATGCAGCTAAAAAAGCAGGGCCCATTTTCTTTGATGCAATTAGAGGCATTACTTTTAATGATGCTATGGGTATTTTGATGGGTGACAAAGATGCGGCAACTACATATTTATATAGTCGTACTTATAATAGTTTGTATGGAGAATTTAAACCCGTACTTGTCAATTCTTTAAATAAATTTGGTGCACTAGACTATTGGTCAGATGCTGTTACAAAATATAATAGCCTCCCATTCGTTAATGATGTAAACCCAGATTTAGCAGATCATATAAACACAAAAGCATTAACTGGATTATTTGATTTGGTTGAACAAAAGGAAGAAGGCATCCGAAGTGATGTTTCACAAAGAACAACAAGTTTATTGCAAAAGGTTTTTGCAAAACAAGATAATTGATTGAGATTGAGTTTTATTGAGAGCACAGTGTACTAGCTGTGCTCTTGGTTTTTTTTTAACTCTAATTTATACCAATGCCCAGCCCAAAAACCAACGACACATTTGATCCCTTGACAAACTTACAAACTGCTCGTCAAACGTTTCACAACTTCAAACTCACTAAAAAAGACTTTCAGCAATACGCGTAATACAGTATAAGCAGGAATCGCTAGAACCATACCTCCTATTCCGCCTACTTTCGCTCCCATCAGAACAACTATAAAAATTTCCAGTGGATGCGCCTTTACACTTTTAGAGAATATATTGGGTTGCAGTAAAAAGTTATCCAGTAATTGCACCACAAAAAACACAACAACTGTTGTAATAATTTTAGGCAACATCTCATTATAAAATCCTAAATCCAAATTAGAGGAGATTACAATAAGCACGCCCAATAAATTACCAATTATCGGTCCAACATATGGAATCAAATTAAATATTGCAAAACAAAAAGCCATCAACATAGCACCTTTAAATCCTAACAGCTTTAAAACAATCGAAGTGAATATAGTGAGGACTAAGACCTGAACTGACAGTCCTACAAAATACCGCACCAACATCGTTGATGAGTCTTCAATGGCTTTTGACACTTTCGATTCTTTGTCATTGGGCACTAAAAATGCAACCATACGCGTAAACAGACCTTTCTCTCTGAGAAAAAAAAAGGCTATAAAAAAAACAGACAAAATAGTCGCTACTAATCCTCCAAAAAAACCTACCAATGAGCTCAATAATTTAGAGATCTGGCCAGGATTAAACATTTCAAAAAAATTATTTCGCAATCCATCAAAATAATTTGTTTGCTCATTTTTATTATCATCATTTTTTGCATCTTCATATGGATCTATATTTATAACTAAGTTGATCCCTTTTTGAGTTAAAGTATCTCCTTTTGATCTAAACAAAGAATCTAGATTGACAATTTCAATGATTGGTTTTTTCTCTACAAGCTGTGGCGTTTCTTCAAAAATAGTTTGGTCTGCAAGAATACCTTTATTAACCAACCAGTTTCTCATATCACCAATAGGTTCTTTGAGCCCAAGTGATATTTTATCATAATCAATACCCGCCAAATTTTTTGCTTGATTAATAAGTGGCGGTACAAAAATTCTTAATAAAAGAAAAAACACAAGGCCAAATATGAGCAAGGTGATCCCCGCTGCCAATCCATCAGTCATAAATTTATCTAAAAATCTAAACAATGGTGCACCGATCATAGAGAGGACCCACGCCATAATAATATAAGACACTATATCACCAAAGTATGCGAGAATAGCTCCTACAATTAATACAGGTACAATTGCTAGCGTATATTTTTGCCAAGTTTTAAAAGCCATAATCTAATCTACGAAAGGGAATTAAATAATAATCTTTTACATACAATTTAATTTGATCTAAAGACGTAAACTCAATTTTGATCTATTAAAAATCAAAATATATATATTATTAACCAATAATCACACTTGACATTCGCATTTGAATTATAAATAATTTTAAAAACGAGAACTAAAAAAATAAATAATACATTGATTACAATAGCAAAACCTATCAAATGAAAAACCTATCATTGGTTGCCATAATCTCTTTAATGGCCGTTAACTTACTTCTTTGTCAAGCTTATGTAATTAATGATTACAGCATTGACATCGACATCAATACAGATGGTACATTTAGAGTACATGAAATTATATCTGTAAACTTCTCAGAAAAAAGAAGAGGTATCTTCAGAAACATTCCCCGATCATTTAGCATCGACGGAAAGGTTGTCAAAACAAATCTCAAAAATGTAGAAGTCAAAAACCATAAATTTAAACTCCTCAAAGAAGGCAATGAGAATGTCATAAGAATAGGAGAGAAAAACACCTTTCTCACAGGCCAACAAACATATGATTTTAGTTATGTTATAGAAAACGCATTTTTGTTTGAAAGTGACCACATCGCATTGCAGTACAACTTAATTTCTGATTGGGACACCGAGATAAAACAGATGAACTATAATATCAATCTGCCCAGTAATCTAGATTTAGATCAAAATGAATATCGAATTTTTACCGGTAAAATAGGTGCACAAAATCGACATACAAACATTCAAAAAATAGGCAGAAGAATATACGGAACATCATTAAGCCCGATTCCCGCAAAGGAAAACGTGACAATAGCCATAAAACTTCCCATCGACTACATTACCAAACCTGTGCCTCCACCCCCACCCGTGCCTCTTTTACAGAGAGACAAATTATGGCTGTTGCCAATTGCCTTTTTAACAGCCTTATTGGGTTTCTTTTTCAAGAAAAGAAAAACGGAAGTCTACACTGACATTGAAGATCTGTTTTATCCACCGGAAGATTTTTCACCAGCACAAGTTGGCGCATACCATGACAATAAAGTTAATACCGAAGACTTGATTGCTTTATTGCCTTACTGGGCGCACAAGGGATATATAAATATAAGCTCTGGAACAGAGGGTAATTTGTTCTTTAAAAAACTGAGTCCTTTACCTGTTAATGAAGAAGATTATCAAAAAATTATCTTTGAAAATATCTTCAAAACAGAAGACATTGTCATGCTTTCTGAATTGAATGAAAAAATGTATACTACTATTTCAAAGGCAAAGGGCAAAATACATTCTACCCTATTGGATAAATCATTGTATGACGAAGAAAGCTACAGGTTATTCCACACAGGGAAAATGATTTTTTTGGCTTTTCTTTCAATAGCCCTCGGACTGTTTTTAATTATTAAGTTCGGACTTGTTATTACAGGTGTAATATGCTTTGCTTTTGGGATAACTGCTTTCACAATCCATTTTTTAAAACCTAAAGAATCCAACAAAGGGGCCATCTTTAAATTAAAGCTAGAACGCCTCAAAGCATTTTTACAAAATGGCGATGCCAACAAAACGGCGGAATTAATCAAAGAAAATCCATCTTACTTCGAAGAACTCTTTCCTTATGCTATTGCTCTAGGCGTTGATAAAGATTGGACTGCTAGAATGGAGTCTTTAGAAGTTACAGTGCCACATTATTACAATTCACCTATTTTATCTAATCATTCAACACAAAATGTAGGAAGTTTTTCTAAAGCCTTTGATGTTCCAAAAATCAAAAGTGTTTTTACAAGTTATCCTGCAACGCAGTCTTCATCTGGTGGTGGATTTAGCGGTGGTAGCGGAGCTGGTGGTGGATTTGGTGGAGGAGGAGGATCTTGGTAAAGGATCGAGAGGACCAAAGGTCTCAAGGGTCTCAATGGTCTCAATGGTCTCAAGGGTCTCAAGGGTCTCAAGGGTCTCAAGGGTCTCAAGGGTCTCAAGGGTAATAATTTTTTATCAGTCATTTTGTACAGTCCGGGGCATGAATGAATGATGCGCTAGCAATAAAATGACTTAATGTCATTTTTTAATGAATGAACCTCATTATCAAATGAGGGTGGGTATGCCTAAGAACGTAGGTGTAGCACACGCCAAATTTTATGAGCTGAAGATTTACGCAGAGCATCAAAGGCATTTCAACAAACTAGATTTTTTGCTTACTTTTTTAGCCATGAAAAAACTAAGAAAGATAATCGGGGTAAGTATATTTTAAACTAAAAGTATCCACAAACTTTAATTAGATGAAAATAAGAAAAATGGACAGAATTTCTATACGTCTTTTTGTGCAGTCCGGGGCATTCTATTTCCGTCAGCGGCTTGGGCTACGCAGTAGTCCTGAAGCAGGAAATAAATAAGCTGAAGCCACTGAGAAGAGCAAAAGGACCTTTCAAAATACTAGATTTTTTGCTTACTTTTTTAGCAATGAAAAAAGTAAGAAAGATAATCGGGGTAAGTATATTTTAAACTAAAAGTATCCACAAACTTTAATTAGATGAAAAATAAGAAAAATGGACAGAATTTCTATCCGTCTTTTTGTACAGTCCGAGGCTTTCTATTTCCGTCAGCGGCTTGGACTACGCAGTAGTCCTGAAGCAGGAAAAAATAAGCTGAAGCCACTGAGAAGAGCAAAAGGACCTTTCAAAAGACTAGATTTTTTGCTTACTTTTTTAGCAATGAAAAAAGTAAGAAAGATAATCGGGAAAGAATATTAAAAATAACAGTATCTATAAATTCAAAATAGATAAAAAATTTATATCAATGAAATAATTAAGAAAGACATTCTAAGGAAAAACTTTGAAAAAAAGTCTCAATTACACTCCCACCATACTTAAAAACTGATGGGTTAAATCCTCAATAACATAACTGCCTGATAAGGTATCTCCTTTATCATCTACCCTACTTTCTAGCATCATCATATTCTGCACATTCAAGAGCAATCTGCAATGATCTAAATCAGAAGGATCAGAAAGATGGTGCATATACAAATGATCAATCCCTGCCATTGTGCAAAATAAATAAACAGACCCTGCCTTTATCAAAGCATCATTTTTGTTCTCGCTTATATTTTCAAGTAAACATTCCGCCTCAATAAACAAGCGTTTATCTGGAAACTTAGATTCAAACGCTAAACGTAGGGCACGAATAAAAGGAATAATTTTTAAAAGATGCTCTCCAATACTCAAGCTCACCTTAATTTGATCAGCCTTTACTTTAGCACAATCATTTAATGCACATTGAATTAATTCGACTTGAGACAAGCCCTCATAATCCTTGTAATTTAAATTTATAATTACCGATGATAGATTTGATGAGACTTGCCAGTTATCAGACTGAGTGTGTTCTCTTTTATACGCTTCAAATACATTTTGTGCTTGAATAGAACTAAAATGAATATCAAGATGGATCAGCTTTAGAAAGACACCATTTAAGATTTCTGACCAATTTGTATTTTCATTGGCATTCAAACTTACGACACGTAAATCATTTTTTAATAAAGAGAGTATACTTGAGTTTTGGGCTTTTTCATCTGATAAATCAAATCGTTGGCCATAAGATAGTCTTGGAAAAGACTTAATCACCCTCTTCTCAAAAGCCGTTTTAGTTTTAAAGGGATCATATATTATGGAAGGTTCTAATATGATGTGTCTTGCTTTTAAATCACTGATTTTGAGCTCTTTTTGCAATCTTTCTTCCCACTTTTCGCGTTCCAGATCAGGCCATTTCACATTTTTTAAATCCAATTTACTCATTTTGTCATTTTTATTGAACATTCCACATTCATAGATGTTAAAATTTAATCTTAAACACCGTGCAAAATACAGGTTTTCAGACTTTAGAATATCTATATTTGCACCCTAATTAGAAATGATGAACGATAATAAATTAATTTATCTCGATAATAATTCAACCACGCCTACAGACCCGCGTGTAGTTGATGCCATGCTGCCATATTTTAATCAGTTTCATGGCAATGCTGCAAGTAGAAATCATCCTTTTGGATGGGTAGCTGAAGATGCTGTTGATAAAGCACGTAATCAGATCGCAGATTTAATTAATGTTGATCCAAGAGAAGTGATCTTCACATCAGGAGCAACTGAGGCAGATAATCTAGCACTCAAAGGTGTATTTGAAATGTATTCCAAAAAAGGAAATCATATCATCACGCTTACAACTGAGCATAAAGCCGTTTTGGATTCTTGTAAAAAGATCGAAAAAATGGGTGGCGAAGTGACTTACCTAGAAGTTGAAGCCAACGGTATTGTTGATTTAGCTAAACTTGAAGCCGCAATAAAAGATAATACCATTCTTGTTTCTATCATGTGGGCTAACAACGAAACAGGCGTTATCCAACCTATGAAAGAAATCGGAGAGATTTGTGCCAAAAAAGGTGTCTTGTTTATGAGTGATGCGACGCAGGCTGTTGGAAAAATTCCAGTTGACCCAAAAGCATTAGGTATTCACTTGATGGCATTTACTGGTCACAAGATGTATGGACCAAAAGGTGTCGGTGCATTGTTTGTCAATAGAAAAAATCCAAGAGTAAAAGTTACATCTCAAATGGATGGCGGTGGTCACGAAAGAGGTATGCGTTCGGGTACTTTAAATGTGCCTGGCATTGTTGGTTTTGGGAAAGCAGCCGAACTGGCAAAAAATGAAATGGCGGATGATGCGATCAGGTTATCTAAATTAAGAGACAAACTTGAAAACGCATTTAAAGAAAATCTCGAAGAAGTATATGTGAATGGCTCAGTAGAAAACAGAATGCCACATGTTGCTAATATATCATTCAAGCATGTAGAAGGTGAAGGTTTAATGATGACATTCAATCAAAACATTGGTGTATCTTCTGGATCTGCATGTACCTCAGCATCTTTAGAACCTTCGTATGTTCTTATCGCTCTAGGATTAGGAGACGATTTAGCGCATTCTTCCTTGAGATTTAGTTTAGGTAGATTTACAACTGAAGAAGAGATTGATATTGCAATTAAGCAAGTATCGGAAGGTGTAACTCATATGCGAGACTTAAGTCCAATATGGGAAATGTACAAAGAAGGCGTTGATTTAGATGCTGTAGAATGGTCAGCGCACTAGAGCAATTGAACCATTCATTAACTATATTTGTAATTAGTATATAAACTATAATAAAAATGGCATATTCAGAAAAGTTATTAGACCACTTCAAAAAGCCTAAAAACGTAGGCACTTTAGACAAAGCAGCTAAAAACGTAGGAACGGGATTAGTAGGTGCTCCTGAATGTGGAGATGTTATGAGACTTCAAATTGAAGTAGATGAAGAGTCAAATATCATTAAAGATGCAAAGTTTAAAACGTTTGGGTGTGGCTCTGCTATTGCCTCTTCTTCATTGGCCACAGAATGGTTGAAAGGGAAATCTATTGACGAAGCTATGGCTATCGACAATATGGCAATCGTTGAAGAACTGGCTTTACCACCAGTAAAAATTCACTGTTCTGTTCTTGCAGAAGACGCAATCAAAAGTGCCATCTCTGATTACAAAAAGAAAAACGGAATCGAAGCCTAATGTTATTTGTTGCAGATAGCGCTAAAGATAAAATCTCCGAGCTCAAACAGACATCGGACTTAACAGAAAATCATTTTGTGAGAGTTTCTGTAACGAGTGGTGGATGCTCTGGTTTGACATACAATTTAGATTTTGATGATTCTTCATTACCTGATGATCAAGTTTTTGAGGACAATGGAATCAAAGTTGTAACTGATCTTAAAAGCTTTCTATATCTCTGCAACACAACGCTAGAATTTTCTGGAGGCTTAAATGGTAAAGGTTTTTATTTCAACAATCCTAATGCAGAACGTACTTGTGGTTGTGGAGAAAGCTTTGCGGTTTAATAATCATCAGACAGATAAACTGAAAAAATAATATATAAAAAGAGGAACTTGTTTTCACAAGCTCCTCTTTTTTATTTCCTATATTTTATTTTAGATGCTAACATAACCTGGCGTTATGCTGCAATGAATCAAAGCTTATTTACTGATCCACCTGACCATTTCCCGACATCAATATTTGTTTTGCTAGGATCGCCTTTATATTTCACAGATCCCCCTGAACTTGCACCTGCCTCTATAGATTGAGTTGCCCATACCTTTACAGAAGCTCCGCTACTTGCCTCAGCATCAACTTCCTCAGCTTTCAAATCATTTCCTCTGAAAGAAGCACCTGAACTTGCATCAACATCTAAAAACTTTGTTTCACCTTCTGCAGAAACGGATGCACCGGAACTCACATTCACATCTATGTTTTTTGTATCAACCATAACTTCCGCTCTAGCACCACTAGAAGCTTCTATTTTTAGACTACTTGAATTAATAACATTTTTACATTCAATGGAAGAACCCGCAGAAACATCAATATTTTCTATTGCCTCATCATAACTTAATATGATATTTGCAGATCTATTGTTGTTACCCCACATCTTCTTGTCTTTAAAGTAGATTTTCAGCCTATCACCCTTTACCTCTACCACCAAATCTTCTATATCACCTTTCTTCATTTCAATCTCTGCCTGAGGGTTTCCTTTTCGCAATTCTACTTGAATACCTCCAGACACGTGTACGGCATTAAAACTTTTCAATTGGCGCACATCTTTTTGAGCTGTGAGCGATATTGAAAAAATCACAAAAAGGCAAAAGAGTAATATTGATCTCATAGTATTTGTTTTTTAGTTTCGTAATAATAATCTTAAGTTAGAAAAGTTTTTGCTAGAAGTAAATGTTTAGAAAGTTTTAATCGTCCAAGTTTATTAAAAATCAGATGAAATATGTCCACACCTAAAAGAGTAACTGGAGTTGGTGGCGTCTTTTTTAAAACCAAAGACCCTTCAAAACTTAAAGATTGGTATGCCAAGCATTTGGGTATTAAAACCGATGAATACGGTGGCGCCTTCAAATTCAGACAATGGCATGCACCAGAAAAAAGCGGCTATCTGCAATGGAGCCCTTTTAAAGAGGACACCACATATTTTGCACCTTCAGAGAAAGAGATGATGATCAATTATCGTGTAGACAATTTGGTGTGGCTGGTAGAAGAACTAAAAAAAGAGGGTGTGACTATTCTAGACGAAATTGAAACCTTTGACTATGGCAAGTTTGTGCATATCATGGATCTAGAAGGCAATAAAATTGAGCTTTGGGAGCCCATTGATGAAGTCTTTGATAAATACTATGACGACGATCCCAATAAGGATTTTAACGCATAGGGCGAGGCGAGAAGGGTGTCAAGGAACTCAAAGGTGTCATAGGGTGACAAGGGAGTCGAGGGCGTCAAGGGTTTATTTTAAATACTCTCATCTCGATTTACCGAAATCTCGCGATCCCAATTCCCAAAAAAATAAGGCACCCAAGAATAATTCTCGGGTGCCTTAAAATCTTGACTTACTAATACATTAACAATCAAGCCTTACAAAAAGTTTTGAGGCACACTCTCTTAAAACTTTTCTAACATTTAGTTATTCAATATAAGCGGTAATCCACCTTCTGAGCCACCTACTATTACAACTTTAGAATTTGGTGATTTCGCTAATTCAAGTGTAGCTTCTATACCCTTGTCTTGTAAAATCTTATCCGATAAACTGGCATTCAATATCCTATTCGCATCAGCTTTGGCCTGTGCTTCAATTATCTTTCTTTCCGCCTCTTTTCTCTCTCTATCGAGTTTAAACTCGAACTGAAAAGCCAATTGTTCCTCTTCTAGTTTTTGTTCGATCGCTGCTTTCAATTTTGGTGGCAATGAAACTTCTCTAATCAAAACAGCATCCAAAGTAATATACTTTTCGGTAGCTGATTTAGCTGTTCTCTGGAAAATCTCGTCTTGAATAGCTTCTCTTTTAGTAGAGTACAATTCTTCCGGCAAATACTTTCCAATAACTTCTCTGGTTGCCGATCTAATTTCTGGCACTAAAATTCTATTGACATATGCAGGACCAATTTCATCATGCAAATACCCAATTTTATCAGGATCGGCCATATACCTAAATGAAAGTTCTACATCAATTGTCAATCCGTTTTTTGATAATACACTCATCTTTTCGAGTGCTTCATTTGTTCTTACATCATACTGGATGAGTTCATTCCAAGGAGCTATAATATGAAAGCCTTGCTTAAATACTTTTTCCTTATTTATTCCACCAGAAAACCTTTCAAAAACTACACCCATTTTACCTGGTGGTATAGTTACAAAAACTGTACTTGAAAGTATTGCAATAAGCATAAAAAGTAAAAAGGCATAAATACCGTATTTTACTAATTTTCCGGGAAACTCTACAGTGTCGATTCTACGTTGAGCCATAATTTATATTTAGTTTGTTAGTTTAATTTGTAATTCACTCTTTACCCTCTCATAACATTAAAGTATAGAAAATAATTCAAGCTTTAGACCAATGCTGTGGTTTTATCTATAATCTGCTGTACATCTAGGTCAATCATGCATTTAAAGTGCCCCTTTGGACAGCTGTTCTTACCTTGTTTTGTGCAGGGTCTGCATTTTAAACTTTCATTCTGAACAATAGAAAAGGGAATCTCCGCATTGCCATAAAAGGGCGTATAACCTAAAACAGGATGCGTGCTTCCAAATACGGCTACGACAGATTTTTTTAAGGCTGCTGCCAAATGCATCATTCCCGTATCCCCTGATATCAAAACATCAGATTGTGCAATCACTTTTGCTGAAGATGATATGTTTATCTTCCCCACTAGATTGATTAGTTTTTTTGAAACCTTATTTTGAATTGCCAATGCCAGATCTACATCATCAGGACCACCAATCAATACAATCTCAGAATCTAAACCATCAATCACTTGAACCAATTTGTCAATTGGAATCTGTTTGGTATAATAAGCAGCTCCAACAGCTATGGAAACAAACTTTTCAGGTAAGGATGACAGATTATCCAAAGGACCAAAAAAATAGTCCAGTGAAGCATTTTCATATGTAATACCT
>Ga0209185_1001304_pt1 | contig 22255 bp, 20 predicted proteins | sample SidtaG_2_FD_187425 | JGI IMG/M metagenome (GOLD analysis project Ga0209185, IMG submission 187425) | Marine algal microbial communities from Sidmouth, United Kingdom - Sidmouth_Asex2 metaG (SPAdes) (version 2) | ecosystem: Host-associated > Algae > Red algae > Unclassified | place: Sidmouth... | reverse complement strand
ACACATTTCAACACTATACGCAGAAAGCCTTGGAGGGCTTTCTACTATATTGAAATATGCAAAACCCGCATCGATATTATTCACTAAAATTCATTAACTAACTGTCCTAAGAATGGGGGGAACCTCATATATTGAAATAACTTCTACTGCAAAATATATTGTCTTTATTCCCGTTTATGATAATCATACCTTGACAGCTATCTTATCATATGCTAACAATGAAGATTACAATCAATTTCATTTTCAGTCAATAAATGATATAATTCAAGTAACAGAAGATTTTACTAATCTTGATGTAGACACCTATACTAAGATATATGTAAGTGCTCTTATAAGGTTCCAAGAAATCCAATATGGGAAAGTATATCTCAAAGCTAACAATTGGCTAAAAGAATGGGGTGAAGAGAATGAGAGTGCTATTGAATTCAGAACTGCATCAACAATTTCTTTACCATATGAATATTGGGAATACTCGGAATCTGATGTATTAGATTTGATTTATGGGTCATCATTAGAAGGTGGTGGTGGTGTCTTAGTTGCTGGCAGTACTGAAGTTAACCTTCCTTGTTGGGGTGGTGAAAGACAAGATGAAATTATTCAAGCACCAACTGGTAGTTCTGGAGGTATTACACCTACACCACCTGACCCAGAAGATCCTGACCCAGAAACAGAGGAGAGAATTAAAGACGAAGAATGCAAAGAAAATAATATGACAACAGAAGCTATCAATTGTATTCAAAATTCTGGTTTAGAATTTCCTTGCGAAGAAGTAGGGACTGACGATGTGTGGGATGATATTGTAGATTCATTATGCGACGATGCTAATGATGGACAAAATTCTCAATTGGAAGGACCAATTCCAGGTCAAATAGATTGTGCTGATGTTGAGATTGCTTTGAGTGAATATGAAGGTATTGATTATGGGTCATTAGAAGAAAACTGCAAATGTATTTATGATTTAATTAAACAACTTATGGATATAAATTCTGAAAATGAATTGATTAAAGATTTTTGTGAAATTGAAAATTCTGAAGCTTTTACGCAAGAATTTGAAATATTTGAAGGTGATGAATTTCCAGAAAACAATCCACATTGGACAGCTCATACAATGACTATGAGAATCCCTGAAAAGTATTGTAATGGCAATACAGTACTTTCCGACTTAGATATAACAGCACAGGTCATTCATGAATTGTTACACGGGCATTTTGCGAGACTTTTCTTTGAAAGTGATTTTGATATTAATGATTTAGTACTATGGGAATTTGATGAGCACGGTAATGCAACAGGCGGAACTTATAACGAACAATTATGGATTAATCTTGTAAGTGCTTATCATGGAATTCCAGAAGGAGTTATACCAAGTGGAAATCAACACTCATTATTTTATACACATTTGCGAGATTACTTACAGAATAGTTTACATGACATGAATAATGGAGTTGGGAATCCAAATGATTATTCTTGGTTCGTGCATAGAATTATAAATACAGAAAATCTAGCAACCTCTCCATGGGCAGCTGACTTGGGACTACAGTTTTTTAATAATCAAGATAATTTTGAGAATTGGGTTAATAATGTTGGAGGAGAAGATGGATTTAATCTGCAATCAAACTGTAATTAATGAAATATTTAATATTAATTTTTCTGATTTATTCTTGTCAGTCAAAGAACTTAGACAAAAAAAAGTACAGTTATCAAAACACCTATATTCCTATCATACTTAACTTTCTCGTTGAAAACAATTTAGATAATTGCTGTATCAAAAGTGGAAATTGTTTAATAATAGAATCTGAAGCTTACATTAACAATTCGAGCTGTTCATTTCAATTTTGGACTTTTATTAAGAATAATAAAATGAATAGTCATGAAAGTCCTATCGATTATACTTTTATAAAGCGAAATATAGGTAAGAGAAATAAATTAGAAACAATAGATATTTTAGAAATAGATTGTATTGAATTGATCGATCAGAACGTTAATCTTCCAGAGGGAGCTATTAGTTTTAGTCCTATGATTCCTTATAAGTCAGGAAACAAATTTGAAGTATGGATGACTATTGCAAGTCCTCATCCAGTAAAGGAGATTCGGTTTATTATGGAAAATAAGAATGATCAATTAGTTGTTATTAATTATGAATATTCAGACTATTGTATTTATTGATAAACTCGGCCAAGTCCAGGAGTAACTGGAATAATATTTCTGAGCAGGTAAATAATGAATATAAATGCTAAAATATCTTGGTTTTGTAGTTCTTCTTTTTTCAAGTTGTACAATTAATAAGTATTATTATTCAAATAATTTTTTTGATATCTACAGTGCTGAAGACATACAAACTATGGTCATGCTAGATTATATTCAACATACTAGACCTAAATGTAAAAATTGCAAAATATATGTTAATGGACTTATTAAGCATTATCATTTCAATGACAAATCAAATCGTGAATATGAAAATGAAACGGAACATTATAAGTTCTTAAATTATGACCCTTTAAAAGTCATAGATTTAAGATTTAAAGGCTATGAAATAAGTGGATTTGGTACTATTAACTTTTATGATGATAGTTTAAAATTTGAAGATGTTTACCATTTTACGCCCGTTGTATTCGACAAAGAAAATAAAATTATCTATTGTCAGTTATTAAGAAATGAAGTCAGATATGCTTTTGCTTATAGTGTTATCGGTGATAAAATAATATTATCTTATTCTAAATATATTGAAGATGGCTATTAATAATTGAATTGTCCTAAGGGGTGATTAAATACCTTGTTGGGACACCTCCCTGTTGTTCGTTACGACTTACAGTCGTATACGAAACATAAGTATCGGCTTTTAGCCGAAGTCAATTGAAATCGGTGTTATCTTATTGCCTGAAGTAATTAACAACGGTCTGGAGACCGAAACTTATGTTAAGTGAACGACTACAAGTCGTCACCAACAGGGGACAAGATGAAATTATTCAAGCACCAACTGGTAGTTCTGGAGGTATTACACCTACACCACCTGACCCAGAAGATCCTGACCCAGAAACAGAGGAGAGAATTAAAGACGAAGAATGCAAAGAAAATAATATGACAACAGAAGCTATCAATTGTATTCAAAATTCTGGTTTAGAATTTCCTTGCGAAGAAGTAGGGACTGACGATGTGTGGGATAATATTGTAGATTCATTATGCGACGATGCTAATGATGGACAAAATTCTTAATTGGAAGGACCAATTCCAGGTCAAATAGATTGTGCTGATGTTGAGCTTGCTTTGGAAGAGTATGATGGAATTGACTTAAGTACCTTAGAAAAGGAATGTCCATTATACTTTAAGATTATGAATAATCTATTAAATAACACAGAATATTCACCAAATTGGATGTGTAACATGTTAAATGAAATGAATGATTCTGATCCCGAAAACTTCACTTACAATTTCGAGATAGTTGATATCGATGAAACTTGGCCTGGTATTCCATGGCCTTCGCCTTCTCCACTTAATACAGTTCCCAATGGATCGGATAGAACAACAACAACTTTTATTGATCGCAGTTTATGTGAAGTCGATTGTGATGACTTAGATCAAGAACAAGTTCTATTCCTTACTAGTAAATTTATTCATGAATCTTTTCATGCCTATTTTAATTCTTGGGTGTTAAATGATCCAAGATTTGATGACATAGATTTAATACCTTCTACATTATTTAATCCTAATTCAACTTATTTTAGGAATGCTGCACAACTCCACTTGGATATGCAAACTGCTCCAGTTTCGATGCATCACCATGCACTATTTTATCAATTTTTATATGATGAAGTTCTATCCTCAATTTACGCATTAAATAATAATTTTGGTAACATTGATGATTATGCTTATTTAGCTCATTTAATCTTAAATACACAAAATACAGCTACTAATCAAGATTGGTCTTCTGAATTAGGTTTAAACAATTTTGATTTAAGCGATTATGAAAATGACTGGAATAATATACTTTCAACAACAGGCTTTAGACTATGCGACTAACTTTAATAATAATTATTTTTTTTCTAATTTCTTGTAAAAGTAAAACACCTAAGAAAAATTTAGAAATTAATTACAATGATATTATAACCGCAATTTATAAATACATTAATCCGAAAGATCAAAAATTAATTATAAATGAATATATAGAGGTTGATCCTAATAATTGTGAGGTGATGCAATGGTTAAATAATGATCCATATCGGTTTGTAGACAATGTAGATTCTTTAGGCAATTTCATCTATGATGAAAAAAAACATAATAGAAATTTAACTGGTTTTAGTAATATAAAAATTGATACTTCGGCTATTAAATCTGCATATATCTTTCCAATTATTGTCTTTAACAAAGACAAACTTATGAGTTTGCATAATGTAACATTTACAAAAGATATCTATAAAATAAATTCATTTAGAATATCCCCTGCAATTCAAACTAATGTAAAAGATATTTATATTTTATTTTCATCTTTCATAAATATGGATAACTCAAGACAACATAATTTTACTATCAAAATAACAAATGATAATATAGAAATTCTTGATCATCGTTTCATTGATTACTGTTATTTGGGGGCAGATATATATCATAAATAATCAACAAATGATAGATATGTCTCTTGACCCTCCAGCCAACATGAATCCTAATCACTGGATATTGAATTCAGGCTTTCAAGATTTAGACTTAAGCATTTATGAAAGTAATTGGAATAACGCTTTTGCTGAATTTGGATTTACAATTGGAGATTGCAATGATTAGATTCCTAAGCATAATAATATTTATATTTTCAGGCGTGACAATGGCCTTTACACAAGTTTACATTGATACGATTGTTAAAAGTCATTCTAAATATAATTGGTCGGAACATGGTGTAGTGTTGTCTTATTATAATTTGAATTCAATAGATTACCAAAGTATTGGCATTTATAATAAGGATTCAATATTAACAAAATATTCAGCCAAAAAACATGAACTCTATTTTGGCAATAATCCTTTAGACCTTTACAAAATCATAGTAGGTGATGAATTTTTTACTTTTGATCCGATAGACCCAGTCTATCAGGTAGAGAGAAGCAATGTATTAAATGGTTTCGAAATGCTTTCAGAAATTGGTCAAGATTTTTGGTCAAAAGATGGTTCTATTTGGAAAATAGAAGTATATAATAATATTGATAATTGTCTTTCTGTAATTACATTGGACTATCCGACATCAAAAAAATGGGTACCTGAGAACATAGGAAAAATATCTAAAATTAACTTTAGTCTTAAGAATAGATTTGATGAAGAACTCACTATGAGGTTTATTGTAACACCATAAACCTTGTTGGGACACCTCCCTGTTGTTCGTTACGACTTACAGTCATATACGAAACTTAAGTATCGGCTTTTAGCCGAAGTCTATTGAAATCGGTGTTATCTTATTGCCTGAAGTAATTAACAACGGTCTGGAGACCGAAACTTATGTTAAGTGAACGACGACAAGTCGTCACCAACAGGTGTAATCATTATATCAATCACACATCTACAATCATGATAAGAACAATAATCTTTACCTTGCTATCTTCTTCAATAGTGAACATCGCTCATGCACAACTTGTCTCCTTATCTCCATTAGACTACGAGATAAAATATAAGACAGAGGATAGATACCTTTTTAAGATTGATCTATATAACCCAACAGAAAATGATATTCAATTTAATTGGACATTAGATTATAATTTTGAATTGACTGCAGGCTTATCATACTTCAATACTGATCTTGAAAATGAATATTTTCCTGGCTTCTTATCTATTTGCAATAGCAATGTTATAAACATACTGACTCCGATGGACACTATGTCGATATATGTGGGTTTCAGAACAATAGAAATCCTACCAGACGTATTAGCTGATGAACCAGAACTAAATTACTATCTACAATCACCAGATTGTGACACCACATATCTTCATTATAATTTCAAGATAGTAGATCGCAGTGTTCCGGTTGTCGATCAATTAGGTGGTGACTTCAATTTATATCCTAATCCTGCTACTGATAGGATATTTCTGGATATGCCTAATGATGAAAAAGTCAGAATTTTGATCTATAATAATATCGGGCAATCTGTACTCAGCAAGAACATAGATAATCCTCAATCAACAAAAAATATAGATATATCGTCGTTACCTGCTGGGCATTATAACATGATATGTATTCCATCGTCTCAACCTAAAGACGGTGTCTTGATTAATCGATTTGTGAAAGTGGAATAGTATTAAAAAAATGCCTCTGTAGTAAGATTAAGACTTTTTTCATTAACTCATGGACAGAAAATGGAAAATTAATTAGACAAGTAAGCCTGAATCATCTGAATCCCGAGTTGAAAAAAAATGGAGTATAAGAAGATTAGTAAATGGTAACAAAGAAGTTATACTATTGACTACTTTTAGTATGATGGATGACTGCACCCATTCCTTTTTAGATTTTGATGGTAATATTCTAAATCAATATTCTCTATCAGGTGGTTGTCCACTTTCCGTACCTAATGATATCACCTCTAATGATTTTATATTACCAGTTTATGAAAATGACAGGGAGGACAATTACTTTTTTCTCAAATTTTTACATTTTAAAAACGATTCTGTTAACGAGATTCCAAGGTTCAAATTAAATGAGCAGTTATACGTAACTGTACCAGAAAAAATTTTCAAATTACAAAATGGAGATTATCTATACTTTGCAGTTAACAAAGAGATATTTGAAGGCCGTGTTAGGGGTAAGTTCATGACAACATATAGATTTGCTCATAATTCATTATTCAAAGAATTCCCAAAGATAAAGGAAACTCAATTATTCACACTATACCCCAATCCTATCAATAGCGGTGATTTACGTTATCTTTATTTTAATAATGTAAGTTCTGGAACAATTGAGAAATATAACATGAGTGGTCAGCAAGTCCTCAAAGAGATAATGGTAGACCAAAAACTTAAAGCAATACAAATCGGGGCTCTCGATGCGGGTGTGTACAATATCGTTTTCTACAATGGAAATAATATACATACAGAACAACTTATAGTCCTATAAAAACAAAAACTATGATAAATAAAATTGCAACATTTAGCATTATTATTTTATTTGTAAATATTTCTTCAGGTCAGATCGTATCATTAGTCCCATTAGAATACGAGATACAGGACTTAAATAAAGATTTGCATATATATGATTTAGATATAACAAATCTCAACTCAGACACAATGCTTTTTGACTGGACACTTGACTATAGTTTTACTCCTACAGAAGATTTTAGGGTTGAGGTATGGGATTTTAATATAGCTTGGCTAACCAGTTTTGTAACTTCATGCGAAAACTCCCTACCTAATAAATTTAGTCCTCATGACACTATGAGTATAAAATTATTGATCAAAGCTAAGAACATACCGACTGAGATTTTTATGCAGAACCCAGAAATCAATTTCAAATTATCCCCAACCGGTGATTGTAGTACAACCTTAATCAACTATGTTTTTATAATAGTGGATCGTACAGTCTCTATAATTGATCAGTCCGATCTTCAATTTAATGTGTATCCCAATCCTGCCTCTGATATCATTAATATAGATATTCCTCAAGATGGCAAAGGACAAGTTATCATCTATAATAATCTGGGGCAAGTTGTAATGGAAAAGAAAATCACAAGAGTAAGCGATACAGAAAATCTAAATATCTCGAGTTTACTGGGTGGGCAGTATCGATTGTTGTTTATTCCTGAGAACAGTAGTACTAAATCGGTTTATTATAGTGGGTTTGTGAAAATGTAAAGAGGGTCTGATTGAAGACTATTAAAATATCGCTCCTAAAAACAATAAAGGGATGAACCATAAAATGGTCATCCCTTTATAATTTCTTTTAAAGCTTATTGATTAATAATACGACTCAGAGTCATTATTCATAGATCCAAGACCATCAGGTGTGCCCCAGAAAAACTTATGACTTCCTCTCCACCAAGTTCTTGAACATAATACTTGAGAGGAAATTGCAGTTATTGAAGAATATTTATTTCTATTTTTCTTTTTTATTCGAGGATTCGCAGCAGGTGTCCAAACTGTTTTTCCACTTTGATTGGTATCATGATGACAAAAATTAAGTGGACCAATTTTCTCTATTTGATTATCAGAAAATCTTTCTAAATATTCAATAACTGCAGTATCATCCTCATCCTTATTTACAAGATCGAGTTCTTGTATTACTTTTAATTCATTATTAAGAAAATCAAATTTCTCTTGAGCTTCTAAAAATTTCTCTTTATCCAAGCTCTTAAGATAAGATAATACTTCTTTTTGTGTATTAAAGAACACTTCTTCTTGACCTTCAATATTTATACCATAGGATTCGATCTCGTCTGAGAGATTAGCAGAACTATTATCAGAATTATCCTTACTACATGACGAAATGAAAATCATACTGATTAAAATGGTAGTGAAAAAATAAATTGTCTTTTCCATTGTTAAGATTTTTTTGTTATTAATTTAATTACATCTATAGTAGTCAAATAACAAAAAGGTAAACAGCAGATTTTTATAATCAACTCACAGTAATTGATTTCTCCTAAAAGACTGACGTATATGAATCAAGCAAATAATCCCTATAAGTCAAAAAAAATCAATATTTTGCTTTCCCCAAGTATTATAGATCAATTCTTTTCTATAAGATCTCAGGAATCGAAATAAATGAAAATAATTCCAAAAAAAGGTTTTAAAGGCTTAATAGAAAACTGGCAAAGCGACTTACTCGCAGCATTAAGTGTAGCACTGATAGCTTTACCATTATCCTTGGGCATAGCATTAGCGGCGGGAGCTCCGGCGATGGCAGGGATACTATCTGCTATAGTAGGTGGTGTAGTGACAACGCTGTATCGAGGTGGCCATATTTCAGTTAATGGCCCTGCTAAAGGTGTCATCGCAGTGATCTTATTAGGTATAGGAATAATGGATGATGGCTCAGGACAAGCTTTTAATTATGTCTTAGCGGCTATCGTCGTCTCTGGAGCTATACAAGTTTTGTTAGGTTTATTGAAACTTGGAAGATTGGCGGACATATTTCACTCTTCCGTTATACATGGCTTATTAGCGGCGATTGGAATTATAATTTTTGCTAAGCAAATCCATGTTGCACTAGGCACACATTCTGACAGTCCCAGTGTCATCCAGAATCTTATAGACGCCGTTACCCATCTACCTGAAGCTAATCCCTTTGTTGTTATCATATCATTGGCGGGGTTGATCCTACTTTTATTTTCTTCTAAAATCAATTACAGATTTTTCCATTTTCTTCCAACACCGATGTGGGTCATCGCTTTGTCGATTCCATTTGTATATGCATTTAATTTCTTTGAGCAGCATAGCTATTCTTTTTTTTGTAAAGTATATGAGGTAGGACCAAGTCTTCTATTAGATATCCCTGATAATATAATGGAATCTATAATGCATCCTAATTTTAGTAAGATAGGAACTATAGAATTCTGGACTACAGTAGTTTCGTTACTTATGATCACAAGCATAGAATCACTCGCTATCGCTAAAGCCATAGACAAAATAGATCCTTACAAAAGAAAAACAGATCTCAACAAGGATCTTACTGGCATAGGCCTAAGTACAATGGTGGCAGGTATGATAGGAGGACTGCCGATTATCGCAGTTATCATAAGAAGTACTGTTAACGTCCACAACGGCGCAAAGACTAAGTGGTCTAATATGTATCAAGGACTATTGCTATTGTTATTCATTGTTGTTCTGAGTCCTATTATGCAGAAAGTGCCATTATGTGCTTTTGCTATACTGCTGGTATACACTGGATTTAAATTGGCCTCACCTGCTGTATTCAAGCAAATCTTTAATCATGGAATAGAACAATTAATATTTTTTGTTGCCACAATGGTATTGACGCTTTATACCAATCTATTGATAGGATTATTTGGAGGATTATTACTGGCACTTATCAGTCATGTGCTATTAGCTCGGGTATCTATACCGAGATATTTTAAGATGATATTTGACTCAGGATCTAATCTTATGATGAAACCCGATGGGACTTACGATCTCAAAATCAGAGGTATCGCCAACTTTTTGGGGTTATTAAAAATCAACAAACTGATTGCTCAAATTCCATCTGGAGCCGATGCTACGATTGATCTTTCAGAAACCCGACTCGTAGGAACGACAGTCTTAGAGGATCTATATGATTTTCAGATAATCCACCAAAACTCAGGAGGACATATTGATATTACAGGTTTAGAAAATCATATATCCTCGACAAATAATAAATTTGCAACCAAAATAAAAACCGACTTCGTAGAACCTCTTAATCGCCGACAGAATCTATTAAAAGAAATGGCGGAAAGTTATGGTTGGGATTTTCAAGTCGAGCCTTCAGAAGATTTAGAATACTATAAGTCCTTTTATTTTTTTAAAACTCGACCTGTAGAAGCAGAGTCTAATTGCATATCAGATCAAGACGAAGACATGCACATGAAACTCATCGATATCACTGTAGAAGAAGGTGCAGATATTTTTCCAGATGAATATGAGACTACTGTTGGATTATTAAAACTCCCTTTTTCTATACCTAAGTTTACAATACAAAAAAAGGAATTCTTAGATAAGGTTCTTCCTATTGTGGAATATCATAATATAGATTACGCTATCTATGATAATCCTCCTAAAAACTATATTGTAAAAGTTGAAGATACAGAAGCGATGCAACGTTTTCTTACAGACAAACTAAAAGTTCTAATCGAAATCAGCGGCTTGCATCATCTTGAAAGTAATGGAGAAGCTATCTTAATTTTCGGAAAAAATTTAGCACTTGCACAAGTGAAAGATTATATCAACATGATACAATTTGTAGAAAACTTCAAAACGATAAGGCAAGGAAAAGTTAATTTAGATCAACTGCTTTAGAAGTATCTATAAAGTTATTGTAACATGCTTATATATAACTGCAGATTTAGACTTTTCTTAGAAGAAACTTGCTATATGCTTATAACTGTAAGAATCAGCTTTTATAAGATTTTTATTGATTCAGAAAGTTAATAAGTAGAGTGTTCACATCTTTCTTGTGAGTTATATTAAGCCCGTGAGGTCCTCCTTTTATAACTTCATAATTGTTATTAGGAATTAGCTTTGCAGCTTGGTTACCTGCGGTTTTGATAGGTACGATATTGTCTGCATCACCATGTATTATTAATGTAGGCACCGTGACATTCTTACATTCTGATCGAAAATCTGTTTCTGCCCACGCTCTAGCACACTCTATGGTAGCCCTCGGAGATGCATATGCTGCAATGGAAAAATCATAATCTAATTTCCCTTGGCTTACATTATTGTCTTTAGCGTTGTAGAAATTTTGAAAAAATTCTGGCAAGAATCCCGGACGATCTGCCTCTAAAGCATCCATGATTCCTTCGAGGTCTGATTGTGGCACACCTTCCTCGTTATCTTCTTTCTTGGCGACAAGCGGAATTATGGAGCTCATAAGTACCGCCTTAGAAATCCTGTCGTCTCCATAATCAGTAAAGTATCTTACTACTTCTCCACCACCCATAGAAAATCCTACGAGTGTAACATCCTTAAGATTCAATTGCGTTATAATCTCTCTTAGATCCGCGGCTAAGCTACTGTAGTCAAAATCACCCCAAGGTGCTGAAGAAATACCGAACCCTCTCCTATCGTAAGCGATACATCTAAATCCGGCCTCTACAATCGCCCACACTTGCTGTTCCCAAGCTCTGTGGCTCATCGGCCACCCGTGTATTAGTATTACTGGCTTACCTGATCCATAATCTTTATAGTGAATATCTACATCTTCACTTTTATTCTTATTTGTTATAAATGGCATATTATCTGTTTTGAGTATAGTAGTGCACATCGTGCTTTAATGTTCGGTCTGTCCACAATATTGATTGATATTTGGCTGTAAGTGTAGAGTCGTATTCTAACAGACTATCTAAAAATTCTAATCGAAATCAGCAGCTAACATCATCTTGAAAGTAATGGTGAAGCTATCTTAATTTTTCGTAAAAAATTTAGCACTCGCCTAAGTAGAAGATTATATCAATATGATACAATTTGTAAAAAACTCTAAAACGATTAGAAAAGGAAAGTTTAGTTAGATTAATAGAAAACCACAAGAAATCAATACACTTACTCCAGTTTAATAAACTTCAAGGCCTGATCCTCACCACTATCACTGTCCAATCTAAGAAAGTACATTCCCGCAGGTAATTCTGATACATTTATCCGCGTCGTGATCTCATGTCCTAATCGCTTTCGCATGAGTAATTGTCCTTTTACATTATATATACCCAACGATCCAGAATCTTTTTTGCTTAATTGTACATCTATGAAGTCTTGAGATGGATTAGGATATATGACCATAGGGTCAACACCGACAGATGATATCTCATCACTTAGAACTAAGTCTGCATCATAAGTCAAATTACTAAGAATAAGCTCATCAGTAATTGCACCTACCCCTATCATTTCTCCCTTTGAGTTAATTGCTTTGACATTAAAAAACCTGACACTTAAAGTATCTCTTCCATCAAGATTATTAGTAGCCAGGCTGTCTCTAAGAAAATATCCACTCTCGTAAAAGGTAAATCCTTCGGTCTGATCGACTCCATCATAGTTACTCATTATCATAGGCAGAGGCCTGTCAACCAAATAATAGCCATTACCTAAATCCTCAGTATATCGAGAATGACTTCCATACTGGAATACTTTCGCATAATCAACATCAGAACTATTTCCAATAGAATAAACTAAATGAGAGTCTATCTGCATCTCGAAAGAAATACCATGTATCGGATCTGACAATAGTTCATCATTTTCTCCCAGAGATATCGACAGATTCAACCATCTATCAAAAAAATCAATATGCGTCATATCTATAGAATCTACTTCAAACCGAGCTACCAGATTGACATTCTCGATATTTAAGGCTTCTTCATATGCTTTAGAGTAATCTGGCAAGCTGTACCCAAAATTATTAAGATCATAATAAAAGTCAGAACTGTCTATCCTTCCATCACCATCTACATCAGCAAACTTGTAATTGATTTCACCCAGTTCATCATCCCAGTCTTCTGCTTCATATGGATACCATCGTATAGATTCTACAGATCGCTCTGGACCAGAATCAGATTCTTGTCCCACAAAAGCACCACTAAGGATTATATCACAACCATCGACGACACCGTTACAGTCAATATCTCCTGGCCAGACGCAGCTAACTACACATGTATCTACGTCACAAGCTATGCTGCTGTTAATCATATCTGAGTACTCGGACTTGAGCACGTTGATATAATCCGCATATGTCTCGAACATGCTCTCGTCATCATATGCAGTACTGAATTTTATATGATCTACAAAATCAATAATACCTTCCTGACCTGGCATGAGATTACCATCGTATATCTTAGTGATCGACTTCTGATCACCAAAGGTATAATCATTATTAATTGAAGCCCATGAGCTCGTATCACTAGGTAATCCAGGAAATATAAAATCTGTCTCCACTGCTACTCCTGTAGAATCATATCCACTTCCACCTTCGGTAAGCGGTGCACCTATGCCCCAGTGATTATTTAAAAATTGATAATAGTATAAATCTATTTTAGGATCTGATGGCACATTCGAAGGAGGAATATCATATGGCCTACCAACTGGCATAAAGCTCAACATTTCTTGATTAAGGTATACCGTAGACCTAATTGCGTAAGCATTATTAAGGACAGGAATATGAGTACCACAATCCATCTCGTGATTAGAATATATGAAAGTACTATTATGCTCAGGCGAGCATCCGATATGATCGTTAAAACTACATCCTAAATCAATGTCTTGCCACACGCCTATTTTAAAATTCGGGTACACTGTTTCTCCCTTATAAATGTATTTCAACCTTGTAAATACAGATTGATCTAATTCTATCGCTTTTGGACAACGAGAAATATACTTTGTTTGATGTATCTCGATGGGAAATTTATTGCTACGAGAATAACTATGAATATCATTACCATTGTACACAGAAAAATTGAATTGGTACGCAGAGAAATCAGGTTTTTCAGATAGAGCTATAGGGTAATCACCGTCAAGAGGGTTATAATTACCATCTGCATTATTATCATAAAATGCAGCCATATCATAGTCCACAGTAAATTGGCCCAGATACGGATTATTTTTAGCTGGCCATTCTAATAGATCTTTTGGTATTTGATCTTCTGCCAATGTTCCGTCTTCATGCATAGATTTATGCTGTATGACTTCGTTCTCGGATATTGTCCAGACACGATTATAGAATTGGCACAGAGCAGCTTTTTCATCATCACTATTAGTATCTATAATAGGACCAGGATAATAATCAGAATTATTAATATGATTATATTCTGAAATGGTTACATTGAGATTTCCAAGCTGATCATAGCCTCCCATCCAGAGGCCACTTACAGTATTAGAAGAGAATAACGGAATATCTGGATGATTATAATAGAACTCTTTGACATATGCTCCACCACTAATACTTCCAATAAATTCTTTTGATGATCGTCGATAATCATTCTCTAATGGAACTTGTAATTCAAGTCTTACTGATGGACACTGTGCAGTACAATAACTAGATATAAATATTATAATAAATACTGTAATTAAAAGTTTGTAGCTCATTGTTCTAAAGTTGATTCTATTCTAAATTAATGATTAAAAGCAATTCCTACACCTAGCGCAGTGAGCTTTTGAGACAATTATATTGATTAGATTAGATATTATGCATTTATTGTCCTGAGATACATTACATGACTACACTTAAAGCACTTATTGATTTAGAGGAATAGTCCATGTTGCAATCTCCTCGTTTATTGAATTCTGTGTCTTCAAACAGATTATTCACATAACTGTACAGCGGGAACTATTGGTGTCCCTGCCAACGTACCTTGTAATTATCTGTCCCGCAATGACATAATTGGCTTTTCATAAAACCTGTATAACAACGTCGATCCAACTATGACAATCAACCAAAACACCATATACTTCACCACGGCATCAACTCCATCGACAGGTGCAAAATTGTCTCTTATAACTTCAGCAACTAATGCCAAATTTATAAGATACATAGAGTAAGAAATTTTACTAATATGTGTTATTGATCGACCAATAAAACCACCTAATGCTTTAAAGGAATTCATCAAGGGGAGCAATAGCATAAATGAAATCGATGATAGACTTAAGAAAAAAACTTGACGGTAATAACTTCCATATGGGCTTTTAAAATTTAAAAGAAAAATTAGCAATAATATTCCTGAAAAGAAATAAATCCACTTATTGGAATTCCAAACGCTATTTTTATAATAATAAATCCAAGAGGCAAGTAATCCATAACCTATACTGTCTAATCTACAAAGCACAGTCTTACGCAAGATGAAGTTAAAATGATAGGAATCTCCATCGTCAATAAATAAATACATCCTATAAAACAAAGATCCAATTATCATCAATAAAGCAGTATAGAAAAAAGCTCTTTTAGGAGAAAAGATTTTTAAAAAAAAGAATATAAATATCGGTGAAAAAATGTAGAACCATTCTTCAACTGAGAGACTCCAAGATTCCCAAAAAAATCCGTAAAAAGGCGAATTGAAATTATGGGTGAAAGTAAGAAAATGAAAATTAAATTGTTCTATATCCTCATTGATTATGCCATATTTTACAACAAGGTAATTAAGTAACAATATTAAATAGTAATTAGGTAATGTTCGGAACCATCTTCTTTTCCAAAAATTTAATAATTGAGTTGATGTAAAATCTGATTGATTTATAGATTTCAATATTATACCTCCAATGAGAAATCCACTTAAAACAAAAAACAAATCTACACCATCATACATTTTTATAAAAGGAAATCCTGCAAACATACTTTTTGATAGTAAAAACGACCCGTGACCAAGTACGACTTGGATAATTGCAAATGCTCGTAATAAGTCCAAGCCAAAAATCCTTCTCTTTTCTAACATTGTATATTCGTTGAAATTACTTCCATCGGTTTGTTAATTTTCTGGATTGAGTAAAATTACTATTCATCTACTCTTCCAACAACCCATCCACAATAATCTTCAGCTTAGGCACTGCCCGATTAGCCATATCTATGACCTCCTCTAAAGTTGTAGGTGTAATCTCCTCAGGTGGATAACAAATATTAGTAGTAACAGAAAGCACTGCTACTTCCATCTCACAATGATTAGCCACTATGACTTCTGGGACTGTAGACATACCTACTGCATCACCACCTATGATATGAAGATATTTGTACTCCGCTGGTGTCTCAAGTGATGGGCCTGGGAAGCCGACATAGACACCTTCATTGAGCTGTAGATTTGGGATAGATTTTATAACGTCTCTAAGTCGAGAACTATAGGCATCCGACATATCAGGAAACCGAATTCCAAATCGATCATCATTAGCACCGCGAAGAGGATTTTCTGGAAACAGATTGATATGATCTCGGACAAGCATGATATCACCTGCTTTATAATCAGGATTAAGTCCACCTGAGGCATTGGTCATCATAACAGTTTTCACACCTAATTGATGAAGTATTCTTATAGGAAAAGTGACTTCTTGGACAGTAAAGCCCTCATAATAATGTAATCTCCCTTTTACAATATAAAAATACCTGTCTCCGTGCTGCGCTAATATAAGCTCACCTTTATGAAAAGTCGGTGCATTTAGATATGGTATATCTGTAAAGCTTATAGTAGCCATAATCTTATAATGATCAGTAATACCATCAAGTCCTGAGCCTGTCACTAATGCTATATCTGCCTGATGAGAAAAGATACTTTGGATGTAATCTGCTGCCTCCTGTGATTCCTCGTATATTATCATAATGTTATCAACAACTGTGAGTATTAAGTAATTTGTAAGATCACCATAAATTTCTTACTTTTACGCTGTATTTGGAGAAAGAGGGAGCAAAAGTTCCCTCTTTTCTTTTGTAGGATGTATTTGATTCTATCTACTAATAATTTAATGCCGTGTCAGATAAGCTTATAGAAACTATTAACTCCATTGCAATTGATCGATTTAAAGAAGAAGATCTGAGTCACTGTTTTATCGTAGATATCATATTAAGTGGCAAAAAACTGGAAGTATATATCGATGGAGATGAGGGCATTAGCTTTAGAAATTGCCAGAGATTAAGTAGAACTATAGAAGAGTATCTTGATGAAAATCAGACACTTGGCGAGAGTTATACACTTAATGTATCATCACCCGGAGTCGATAGACCTTTGAAATTATACAGACAGTACCCTAAGCACATCGGTAGAAATCTGGAAGTGCATACAACTGAAGAAGAGATCATCATAGGAAAGCTGATATCTGTCTCAGAAGAAGAGTTGACGGTAGAAACGCCGAAAACCAAAAAAGTAGAAGCTAAAGAGCATATTATAAAATTTGATTTAATCAAAAATTCGAAAGTTCTAATTTCATTTTAAAAAACTAAAAGATGGGAAACAATGAATCTTGTTGAGTCGTTTGCGGAATTTAAAGCAGGGAAGAATATTGATCGTCCTACGATGGTCAGAGTATTAGAAGATGTATTCCGTACGCTGATAAAGAAAAAATATGGGTCAGATGAAAATTTTGATATTATCGTCAATACCCAGAATGGTGACTTAGAGATGTGGAGAGTAAGGGAGATCGTTCCTGATGGAGAAGTCACTGATGAGATGAGTCAGATATCTTATTCTGAAGCTATAGCAACGGAAGAAGATTATGAGGTCGGAGAAGAATGTTACGAGCAGTTAGGTCTTGAAGATTTTGGCCGTAGAGCCATACTTGCTGCGAGACAGACACTCATATCTCGTATCATGGAGCTTGAGAAAGATGAAGTATTTAAGAGATATTCTGACAGAGTCGGAGATCTTATAACTGGAGAAGTGGCACAAGTTCTTAAGAGAGAGATCCTCATCTTAGATGATGCAACAGGCAGTGAGCTTGTAATGCCGCGTACTGAGATGATCAGAGGAGATTTTGCCCGTAAGGGAGATATGCTCAAAGGCGTGATAAAGAAAGTAGAGATGAAGAACAACAATCCAGTTGTCATCATGTCTCGTACTGACAGTAAGTTCCTCGAGAAATTAATGGAACAAGAAGTACCAGAGATAGAAGATGGACTGATTGTAGTCAAGAAAATAGTAAGAATACCTGGCGAAAGAGCTAAGGTAGCCGTAGAGTCTTATGATGACAGGATAGATCCAGTCGGTGCTTGTGTAGGTATGAAAGGGTCAAGAATCCACGGTATCGTAAGAGAATTGAATAATGAGAATATTGACATCGTTAATTTCACGACGAATATCAATCTATATATACAAAGGTCCTTAACGCCTGCTAAAGTATCTAACATTAGCATAGATGATGAGAAAGGAACAGCTTCAGTATTCTTGAAGCCAGACCAAGTTTCATTAGCTATCGGTAAAGGTGGATCTAACATTAAGCTTGCAAGTAAGCTTACAGGATTGGAGATAGATGTATATAGAGAAGATGATGACCCGAGCTTAGAGGATGTCGATCTTGACGAATTTGCAGATGAAATAGAAGAGTGGGTTATTGATTCGTTCAAAAGTATCGGATGTGATACGGCGAGAAGTGTACTTGACTTGAGTAAAGATGAACTACTCAGACGTACAGATCTCGAAGAAGAAACGATCACTGACGTTCTCAAGGTATTAGAATCTGAATTTGCTAAGGATTAATAAAAATATAAACTGCCGGTAGGCAATAACTTAAGATTACATGACGAGACGCTTAGTAAAAGTAGCGAAAGAACTTAACGTAGGAACGACGACAATCGTAGACTTCTTGGTATCCAAGGGTCACGAGTTAGAAAATAAGCCTACGTCCAAAGTAACTGAAGACATGTATAATGTGTTATTACAAGAGTTCAGTAATTCTATAGCTGTCAAGGAGAAAGCAGACAAGCTGGTTATAGGTCAACGTACTCAAGAAGTGGAGGAAGTAAAGGCACCTATTTTCGAACCTAAAAAAGAAGTACCTAAAGAGGAGCCTAAGCCAGTAGTAGAAGAGAAAGCACCAGAACCAGAAGTCATTAAAGAACCAGAGGTCGTTGCAGAACCTACAGTAGAAGAAGAGAAAGAGGAAGAAAAAAAGGAAGATGTCATCAAAGCTACAGCTGCTAAATCAGAACTAAAAGTTGTAGGCAAAATCGATCTTTCTCCACCTAAGAAAAAGAAGAAAGTCGGAGCTGAGAAAGTAGAGAAAGTAGCCGAGAAAGCTAAAAAGTCCGAAGCACCTAAGAAGGAGAAAACTGCAAAGCCTGAAGTCGTCAAAGATGAAGAGCCAACTCCTAAAGCTGCACCACCTAACGAACTTGTAAGAGCAGCAACACCACAACTGCAAGGACTTAAGATCCAGGGTAAGATCGACATGAAAAAGTTCGAGAAGCCTAAGAAGGATGATAAAGCTAAAGGCAATTCCGCATCTTCTAGTAAGCCTGGAGACAGAAGAAAAAGAACACGTAAGAAAGTTACTGCACAAAGTATACAAAGAAGAGACAACCGTAAAGGTGGCACACCTAATAAAAAAGGTAGAAACTCTGACGAGATAAAAACAGTATCTAAAAAAGAAATAGAAGAAAAAATCAAAGCAACCATGGCCAGAATTTCTGGTGGTGGTAAGAAGAAGAGACAAAAGATACGTAGAGGAAATAGAGAAGATAAGAGAGAAAGAGAATTAGCTGCAGAAATAATGGAGAGCATGGATAATGAGAAGCTCCAGCTAACAGAATTTGTTTCTGCTTCTGAGCTAGCGTCTCTTATGAATGTTACAGTCGCAGAGATTATCACTAAGTGTATGAACTTAGGTGTTATTATTTCTATTAATCAGCGATTAGATGCTGAGATAATAGAACTTGTAGCTAATGAGTTTGACCATGAAGTAGAATTTATATCTGCTGAGTCGCAAGTAGAGACAGAAGAGATAGAAGAAGATGATGAAGCAGATTTAGTACATAGAGCTCCTATCGTTACTGTGATGGGACACGTGGATCATGGTAAGACATCACTCCTCGATTACATACGAGAGGCCAATGTAGCTGATGGTGAAGCCGGTGGTATTACGCAACACGTCGGCGCATATTCTGTACCTGTCGGTGAGGATAAGAAAGTTACATTCTTAGATACACCAGGTCACGAGGCATTTACAGCCATGAGAGCCAGAGGAGCCAAGGCAACGGATATCGTTGTAGTAATAATAGCCGCTGATGATCAGATAATGCCTCAGACACGAGAAGCAATATCACATGCTCAAGCTGCAGGTGTACCTATAGTATTCGCAATAAATAAAATAGATAAAGACGGCGCTAACCCTGATAACATTAAGCAAGGTCTATCAGGTATGAATATTCTTGTAGAAGAATGGGGTGGAAAATTCCAATCACAAGAAATATCTGCCAAGACAGGTCTCAATATAGATTTACTTCTAGAAAAAATAATGTTAGAAGCTGAGATGCTTGAGCTAAAAGCTAATCCAGATAGACTATCATTAGGGACGGTAGTAGAAGCATCTCTAGAAAAAGGAAAAGGTTACGTAACCAAGTTACTTGTACAGAATGGTACACTTAAGATTGGTGATCCGATAGTCGCAGGTTCTTATTCAGGTAAAGTCAAAGCCATGTTCAATGACAAAGGCAAGAAAATCAAAGCGGCAGGACCTTCTACTCCAATTGCAATATTAGGATTAGATGGAGCACCACAAGCCGGTGAGAAATTTAGAGTCTACGAAAAAGAACAAGAAGCAAAAGCTATAGCCACCAAGAGATCTCAGATCGAAAGAGAACAAACGAATAGAGCAAGCAAGCGTATAAGTCTTGATGAGATAGGAAGAAGGCTTGCACTCGGTACATTTAAGGAATTAAATCTTATTGTCAAGGGTGATGTTGATGGTAGTATAGAAGCACTTTCAGATTCCCTTATAAAGTTATCACAGGAAACTGTACAAGTTAATGTTATACATAAAGCAGTAGGTCCTATCGCAGAATCAGATGTCTTACTCGCAACAGCATCAGATGCGATTATCATCGGATTCCAAGTAAGACCATCTGCTGGAGCAAGAAATCTTGCAGAAAAAGAAGGCGTTCAGATTAAGACATACTCCATTATCTATGAGGTAATTGACGAGATCAAGAAAGCCATCGAAGGCATGCTTGATACCATTAAGGAAGAGAAGATTCTTGGTAACATTGAGATCAAAGAAACTTATAAGATCAGTAAAATCGGAACTATCGCTGGTTGCTTAGTAACTGAAGGAAAAGTTACAAGAGATTCCAAGATCAGACTTGTAAGAGATGGTATCGTTGTCTACCCTACTAAAGAAGGAGCTATAGCAGAATTAGGTTCTCTAAAGAGATACAAGGATGATGTCAAAGAAGTGAGAGCAGGTATGGAATGTGGATTGACTGTCAAAAACTACAATGATCTTAAAGTCGGAGATATTATAGAATCTTACGAAATTGTAGAGACTAAGAGAACATTAGATTAAAGTAAATTATATACTTCTAAAGAAAAACTGTAAGAGGTTGAGGGATTCCTTCAGCCTCTTTTTTATAGCTCATACTCGAATAATAAAATGGCTCAAGACTCTTTCAAAAACAAACAAAAACTTAAGTTATATCTTGATGACATTGTTGATCAAGTTAATAGAGTTGACTTCATCAAAGATGATCCCATATCGATACCCAGATCCTACACTCAAAAACAGGATATAGAAATATCAGCCTTTTGGGTTGCTATGTTATCATGGGGCAAACGGTCAACTATCATTAATAAATCGAATGAGCTCTTCTCCTTAATGGATAATGCACCCTACGATTTCATTATTAATCATAAAGAAAAAGATCGTCATATATTTAAAGACTTCAAGCATCGGACTTTTCAATATACTGACACATTACATTTCTTAGAATTTCTACAATGGTATTATAGGACTCATGAGTCGCTGGAATCAGCTTTTGATTTTTCTAATGATGCCAGTGCTGCTTTATCTGGATTCCATGATTTATTCTTTCATCAAGTGACTGCACCACAGAGGACTAAGAAGCATGTCGCTACTCCACAAAGAAAATCAAGCTGCAAACGGCTAAATATGTTCTTAAGGTGGATGGTGAGAAGTGATGATAGAGGCGTAGACTTTG
>Ga0209185_1001300_pt1 | contig 22335 bp, 22 predicted proteins | sample SidtaG_2_FD_187425 | JGI IMG/M metagenome (GOLD analysis project Ga0209185, IMG submission 187425) | Marine algal microbial communities from Sidmouth, United Kingdom - Sidmouth_Asex2 metaG (SPAdes) (version 2) | ecosystem: Host-associated > Algae > Red algae > Unclassified | place: Sidmouth... | reverse complement strand
AGAACCCGTCGATCACGACCGCCCGACTGCTCGAGCGTTTTCGGGACACGACGGACTACACCTATCTGGCGGACCTGGCAACACGTCAGTACCTTCCGGACGGCGTGGAGCTCGATACCGAAACGGCACTCGCGGACTTCGCACACGCGCTCGATCTGCTGAAGAAGCTGAGCCGGCAAATGAGCGCCGAGAGAAAAGCCCCGCTGGAGTCTCGACGAGGATTGCTGGGGAGAAAGCGCTCGTGAAGCGACAGCAGACCCGCATCCCGCGTTTCCACGTGGAAACAGCTTTGAACGCCGACACGGAAATCATCCTCGACAAGGAGGCGTCGCGTCATCTCGCCGCAGTCCTCAGGGCGAAGACCGGCATGACCGTCTGCCTGTTCAACGGTGACGGTCATGACTACACGGCGAGCATCGAAAGCGTTGGCAAGGCGACGAGGCTCGCGATCGCGTCACAGCAGCCGAACAACAGCGAATCCCCGGTCTCGATAACCCTCGTGCAGGGAATCTCGCGCGGCGATCGCATGGATGCCACGGTTCGCCAGGCCACCGAACTCGGCGCGACGAGAATCGTGCCGGTCGAGACTCGGCATTCCCTGACAAGACTCGAGGGGAGTCGTCGAGAACAGCGATTCGCACACTGGCGCGCCATCGTGGTCAGCGCCTGTGAGCAATGCGGTCGGAGCACTATGCCGTCGCTCGAGCCGATCACTGCGCTTCCGGACTGGCTCGAATCCTTTCCCGAGAGCGGCTCGCAAGGTTTCGTGTTGCTGCCGGATGCAGCGGATGCCCTGGCCACGACACCCGGCGAAGGCGAGTCCTTCGCTGTTCTGATTGGTCCGGAGAGCGGGCTTGACGACGCTGAAGCCGAACAGGCAATCACAGCCGGATTCCGGCCTGCACATCTAGGCCCACGCATCTTGCGTACCGAAACCGCCGGGCCTGCTGCCATTTCCATTTTACAAGCCCGTCACGGTGACTTCTGAATCAAGAGCACAATTGAATCATGAGCACAATCGCTGAATCATGAGCACATTCGATAGCCTGCGACTCGCCCCAATTAATCACTTGCACGGTCACTTGCGTGAACAGCCGCGACACCCAGTCGGAACCGTTCTGGTCACCCTGTTGCTCGGCGCACTTCTGCTCGGCATGAGCGGATGCGCCGTCGTCGATCGTGTGAAACCCGAGTCACCGCGCGTCACCGTCGACGGCGTCAAGCCCCTGAATCTGAGCCTCACGCGTCAGCGACTGGCCTTTCGCCTGCGCGTCGAGAATCCGAACGACTTTGCACTGCCGCTACGTGAACTCGATTTCACGGCACGCGTTGCCGGCGACCGGATAGCCTCCGGACAAAGCGATGAGCGGGTCACGATCCCGGCCAACGGCGAGGCCTATGTGACGGTGAACGTGGAGGCCGGCATGTCGCGCATCATCGGGCGCATACGAGAGATGCTGGATAATCAGACACTCGAGCTCGACTATGACGTGACCGGCTTTGTCCGATTGGACAACTGGCCGGTGCGGATCCCCTTCGATGTGGACGGCGTGCTCGAGAACCCGCTCGAAAACCCGCTCGATGCCGGTGAAGGCGTCGAGTGAGGGACGAGCTCGATCTGGCCCTGGCGAAGCTGCTTGACGACAAGCCCTCCTTGTTCGTGCTCAGCGGCGCGGGCTGCAGCACGGCATCGGGCCTGGGCGACTATCGTGACCGCGCGGGCCAGTGGAAACGTCGCCAGCCGATCACCGGCCAGGTCTTTCTGAACGACCCGCTGGCTCGCGCTCGCTACTGGGCGCGAAGTTCCGTTGGCTGGCCGATGTTCAGTCAGGCGATACCCGGCATGGCGCATCACGCCCTTGCCGCCTTGCAGGCGTCCGGCAACGTACGGCAACTGGTGACCCAGAATGTCGATGGTCTTCATCAGCAGGCCGGCCATCGCGACGTGCTCGAGTTGCATGGCAGCTTGTCGAGGGCGACATGCGTGAACTGTGGGATACATCGCTCACGAGACGATTTTCAGGATGAGCTCATCGGCCGCAATCCCTGGCTCGCGTCGCTCGATGCCACCTACGCACCGGATGGCGACGCCGATCTCGAACTCGAGTCGCCCGATGCCGTGGATATCCCCGACTGCGTTCGCTGCGGCGGCCTGCTCAAACCGGCCGTCGTCTTCTTTGGCGAGAACGTGCCGCGCGAGACGGTCGACTTCGCCATGGCTCAACTGCGGGAGAGTGATGCCCTGCTCGTCGCCGGTTCTTCGCTGATGGTCTATTCGGGATTCCGCTTCTGCCGCGCGGCGGCGAAACGCGGTCAGCCGATCATCATCATGACCGACGGCGTGACCCGGGCGGACGATATCGCCAGCCTGAAGTTACCGGGCGATTGCGGGACGCGACTGTCTCGTCTGGTCGAGGCGGTGTCTGATGACAACGAACGCGCCTCCAGCGCCTAGGTTGCCAGCGTCGTACCACCCACCGCCTCGACCAGCGCCAGCAGCGCACCGCGTACGTCCACAAGCTCCGTTTCGTCCTGACTCCGGGCCACCAGCTCGACCCGGGACACACCGTCGACGTGTCCCGGATAACTGCCGAGATCGACGCCCGGAAAGCGCTCCTGTACGGCCCTGAGCGGGGCGGCCAGATCGCCTTCTCCCATGCCGGTAACGACCACGCTTACGGCATGCGTTACCGGACCGCTCGGCAAGGTGGGCAGGATGTGTTCGAGCATCGAGCGCATGATGCGCGGCACACCCGCCATGACGTGCACGTTACCGAGTTTGAAGCCCGGGGCGGCCGATACGTCGTTGTCGATCAGACTGGCGCCGGCGGGAATGCGCGCCATGCGCAGCCGGTCCGGATTCGGCTCGATATCGCGCTCGCGCCAGAAAGCCTCTAGCCGACGCTGTGCTTCCGCATCGATCCCGATAGCCACCCCGAAGGCCTCGGCAATGCAATCGGCCGTGAGGTCATCGTGTGTCGGGCCGATGCCGCCGGTCGTGAAGACATGGTCATGGCGACTCCGCAGCTCATTCACCGCCTGGATTATCGCTGGCGGGTCATCGGCAATGACGCGCGCTTCGACGAGCCGGATACCCCGACTGCCCAGGCGAGTGGCGAGATGTGCCAGGTTCGTGTCCTGCGTGCGGCCGCTGAGCAGCTCGTTCCCGATCAGGATCAGCGCAGCCGTCGGATTCGTGTTCGTCATGCCCGATCATTGCACGCAGGATCGTTTGCTGCACGCGCTCGGATCTATTCGCGGCGGGCACACAGGTAGGGATAGTCACGCTCGGCTAGATTCGCCGACAACCAGAGATGGCGCCCGGCGATCGAACGCAGGTGAAAGCCCGTATTTCCCAGTGAGCCGTCGAAATCCGCGACCTGGACCTGCAGGATGACGACCGTACCCTGGCTTGCGCTGGCGATCGGCCGGCCTTCGATGTCGCGAATGACATCATCGTTTGCGAGCAGCGGGTCGACGGGCCCCGGGGTGATCACGACCAGCGGTGGCGATGCCACGACGCCGGTGCAGTCCTGCATGTACACCCACTCTCCACCGATGTAGGCCGCACCGACATCAGCTGCCGACGTGCCGTTCGCCCACGCCACCTGCAAGCCAGTATCGGCCAGCCACTCGGACGTCGCGATCTCCGGAATCGAGTTGATCCTCGCGGGATCCGACTGCACCACCCGCAGCGGCTCGGGCATGTCTTCGAAGGGTCGGTCAGGATCTGACGGTGTCGAACCGGTAGTCGTCGAGCCGGCCGATGTTGACCCGTTCGGCGTCGAACCGTTGTCCCCCGAACCACCGACATCGCCTCCAGAGGTCGATTCACCGCTCGAACCGCCACCCGAGGAACAGCTCGCGAGAGCCGTTGCCAGCAGCAGAAAGGACAGCGTCGCGCTACGACTCATGCGAAAGACCGGTTCTCTTTGAGCAGGGGGAAGCCTACGGACGACGTCGGTACGCGAAACTGTGCCCGTTCACTTGCATCAAACAGGCCGCTGTCCGCGCAGGCGGCGGTCGAGGCTTCTCCGCACCGCGACCGAGGCGGCCACGAAGCCGAAAGGTGCCGTGACGAAGACGACTGAACCGTAGCCACGGTCACAATCCAGACGGACGCCAGGCACGCCGGGTCGGGCATGCGAGACCTCACCATCGCCGTCGGGATAGAGCGGTTGCTCGCGCGAGTAGACACAATCGATGCCGAAGCTGCGCCGCGGATTGGAAGAGAAACCGTAGTCGACGCGCAGGCGGGCGCGCACCTTGGCGGCCAGCGCATCGCCCCGGGTACGTGAGAGGTCGTTAACAGTAATACCGAGCGGATCGAGACGGCCACCGGCACCGCCGGTCGACACGATACGGATCTTGCGACGCTTGCAGAACGCCAGCATGGCCGCCTTGAATCGAATGTTGTCGATGGCGTCGATCACCGCGTCGAAGCCCTGATCGAGGTAATGCTCGAGATTCTTCTCGGCCAGGAAATCATCGTGTGCAACGACCTCAGAATCCGGCGCTATCCGATGCAGTCGCGCCTTCATCTCGACGACCTTGCTGCACCCGACGGTGTCTGCGAAAGCGTGCAGCTGGCGATTGATGTTGCCGACGCTCACGTCATCGTGATCTATCATCGTGACGTGACCAATCCCCGTTCTGACCAGCGCCTCGGCGGCCCAGGAACCGACACCGCCCACCCCGACGACGCAGATCCTGAGCTCGCCGAGGAGGCCGGCGGCACGCCCGCCATAGACTCTCGGCACGGCGGCGAAGGCGTCGGGCATCTCAAGGTCCAGTGGCATGTCTACATTCTACGGTGCGCGGATGACACGCTTTATACCGGCATCACCACGGACGTGGAACGCCGCCTTGCCGAACACAACGCATCGGCGCGCGGGGCTACCTATACCCGTGGCCGGCGCCCGGTGCGTCTGGTCTGGCAGGCCAGTGCCGCCAACCGCAGCGATGCCAGCCGACAGGAACATCGCCTGAAACGCCTTACGCGCGCGGCCAAGGAGCACCTGGTCGACGTGGCAGTCGCTGGTCAAGCCGAACCACAGGGAGTACACTAGAGCCCGTATCCCGACTGCGAACAGCCCTTCGTCGAGAGCGTCTGCCGTCAACGGCAAACGGCACTCGACGCTTGCTCTGGCGCCTCCTGATCTGGCGTAACCGACGCCTGGCTTTCGCAGTTCGACCCTTTCGCCATCGCGCGCTGAGCCCCTTGCTCTTCGCGGTGCCGCGGCACCGGTGCAAGCCGGTGGCGTCTGCATTCAGCTCCAGAGGACAATACGTGAAAAAGATGTTCGTAGGCGGCCTGCCCATGGAATCGACCGAAGAAACCGTCGGCGAGATGTTTGCCGAGTACGGCAAGGTGCGCTCGATAAAACTGGCATCCGATGTGTTCACCGGCAAGTGCAAGGGGTTCGGCTTCATCGAAATGGAAGGGCACGAAGCCCGTGCCGCCATCGCCGGTCTCAACGGCAAGATCATGGGCGACAAGTCGCTCAAGGTGCAGTTCGAGGAACCGCGCAAGGGAGGCAAGAAAGGCGGCCGTCGTCGCTGACGGGGTCTTTGCGGACGCGGGTGCGGCAATTGACGGTGTGGCCGGCGATTGCCGTGCCGCAGCGCTTGCAAACGCCAGGTAGCGAATGCCGAACAGAGAGACAGCACGCTGGTGCCGAAGAGAGGAATCGAACCTCCGACCTACTGATTACGAATCAGTTGCTCTACCGACTGAGCTACTTCGGCGCGGGGTGTTCGGCGCGGGCCGGAGTATAGCAGCAGACTTCTACACCGGGCGCTCGCGTGATACACGAACCGGAATGCGCCGGTGAAAGAACGCGAGGGTCGGCATCGTGCCACCTGTTCGGAGCACACGGGCGCTTCGGGACAGACACTCACTTCAGCGCCTGCTTCAGAACAGGGTGGCGCGGCCGCTGTCACAGCGGTCGACGCCAAGGCCAACATCAGCAAGGCCAACGACGACACGAGCGACCGATTGACCACTCGCTCTGTCCGCAGTTTCGTGATCAGGAACGGTCGTCTGACGAAGGCGCAGGGCGACGCGCTCGATCGACTCGCCCCAAAGTACTGCCTGCCTTATCAAGACAACATCGTCGATACCCGTGAAACCTTCGGCCGCCAGGCGCCTCTGTGGCTCGAGATCGGCTTCGGCAACGGCGATGCCTTGCTGTACATGGCAAAGGCGTATCCGGACGCAGACCTCATCGGCTGTGAAGTGCATGCCCCCGGCGTCGGTCATGCGCTGATCGGAATCGAACAGCGCGGCCTCGAGAACGTCCGTATCGTGCAGCACGATGCGATGGAGGTGCTCGAACATATGCTCGCGCCTGCGTCAGTGCAGCGCGTGCTGCTGTTCTTCCCTGACCCCTGGCACAAGAAGCGGCATCACAAGCGTCGCATCGTGCAACGCGATTTTCTCGATGCCTGCGCGCGCGTGATGGTACCGGATGGACTATTGCATTGTGCAACCGACTGGGCTGATTATGCCGACTGGATGCAGGAACACATCGAGGCTGATGAGCGGTTCGAGAACGTCGCGGGGCCCGGGCAGAAGTCGCCGCGGCCCGACTGGCGGACGCTGACACGATTCGAAGTACGTGGAACACGATTGGGACATGAGGTAACGGACTTGCTGTATACCCGGCGTCGGGACTGAGGCGCGCCGCCGGTGTTCGCATCGGCTCTCGGAAGGATGCATGATCGAGCCGCTCACACTGAGCACCGAAATGATCATGGTGATGGGGCTTCTCGCCATCACGGTCACCCTGTTCGCGTTCGAGATCCTTCGTGTCGACGTAGCCGCCATCGTGGTCATGGTGCTGCTGGGTCTCAGCACCATGCTGCCGACCATCGAACCGGTCATCGACAGAAGCGTGCTGTTCTCGGGCTTCTCGAGTAATGCGGTGATTTCCGTGATCGCCGTGATGATCATCGGCGCGGGTCTCGACAAGACCGGTCTGATGTCGAGCCTGGCCACGCTGATCATGAAACGCGGCGGCCGCACCGAGCGGCGCATCATCCCGCTCGTATCCGGCACCGTCGCCTTCATCTCGAGCTTCATGCAGAACATCGGCGCGGCGGCCCTCTTCCTGCCAGTCGTCAGCCGTATCTCGGCACGCACGGGCCTGCCGATGTCACGCCTGCTGATGCCGATGGGCTTCTGCGCCATCCTCGGCGGCACAGCGACGATGATCGGCTCGAGCCCGCTCATCCTCCTGAACGACCTCCTTATCTCCAGCAACAAGACGTTGCCTGCCGACCAGCAGATGGAGACCTTCGGGCTGTTTTCGGTCACCCCCATCGGTATCGCCCTGGTGGCCATCGGCATCATCTACTTCGTGGTGGCGGGGCGCTTTGTCCTGCCGCGCGCGCGCAGCGGTGACACCGGTCGCACCTCGCGTGCATCCGACTATTTCGAGAGTGTCTACGGCATCAAGGGTGAGCTGATGGAGGCGAGCATCACCGACGACAGCCCCCAGGTCGGCATGACGATTCATCAGGCCGAGGGGCTGTCGGCGAACACGCCGACCATGCTCGCCTTGTGGAGTGGCGACGTGGTGAAAGTCCCGCCCGACCGGGAGGAGACGATCTGGGTGGGCACACATCTTGGCCTGATGGGCGACCGGACGCAGATCGAAGCCTTCTGCACCGAGAACCACTGGACACTCAAGCGCGAACCGGACCGCTTCGCCGACGTGCTCAATGCCCAGCACGGCGGCATTGCCGAGATCGTCGTGCCGCCGGGTTCGAGCCTGATCGGCAAGAGCGTCGGTGACGTCAAGCCGAGACGTAACTTCGGCACCAATATCCTGCAGATCTTTCGCTCCGAGCAGGTCATCAAGCGCGACTTCCGGGATTGCAAGCTACAAGCCGGCGACACGCTCGTCGTGCACGCAAGCTGGCGTGACCTGCATCGCCTGAAGCGCAATCGCGATCTCGTCATCGCGACTGACGTGCACTACGAGCAGCTGCGCCCGGAGAAGGTCAAGCCCGCGATCGTGTTCTTCACGCTGGCCCTGGCATTGTTCCTGATCAGCGACAGCCTCTCTATCTCCTTGCTGGCGGGCGCCGTCGGCATGATCCTCGCCGGGGTATTGACGATCGACGAAGCCTACGAGGCGGTCAGCTGGCAGACCGTCTTTCTGCTTGCGAGCCTCATCCCGCTCGGCATTGCCGTGGATCAGTCCGGCACCGCCGCCTGGATAGCCCAGCAGATTCTCGCCATTGTCGGCGACGTACCCGATTTCGTATTGCAAGTCGTGGTGGCCCTGCTCGCGACCTTCTTCACACTGGTCATGTCGAACATCGGTGCCACGGTGCTGCTGGTGCCACTGGCCGTCAACCTCGCGGTAGCGGTCGGTGCGGACCCGGCCGTATTCGCGCTGACCGTCGCGATCTCGACCTCCAATTCCTTCCTGATACCGACCCATCAGGTGAACGCCCTGTTGATGGGACCGGGCGGTTATCGCGTGGCCGACTTCATGCGCGCCGGCGGCATCATGACCGTGTTGTTTCTGGTGGTGAGCCTGGGGATGTTGCATCTGGTGTTCTAGGATGCGACAGGGGATTCAGAATACCTCTGCAGCAACCGTTCACACGGTACGTGCCAGCGACAGTTGTGGCGCAGCTATCGGTAAAACCTGGCTGGGTCACATTTACAGGACTTGATTCCATCTTTACATTTGACATCTATGTAAAGAATCACTATCTTTACATTTCGCCCGAATGTAAAGGATCGAAGCCGTGTCAAGACTGAGCTCAAAAAGGCAAATTACATTGCCGGTAGAGCATTGCAATGAACTGAATATTCAGCCTGGCGATGATCTGGAGTTCTTTGTGGCTAATGGGCAACTCACCGCCGTCAAGAAACATCCTGAAGCAGCCAAGGGAATTCTCAAAGGGCTCAAGGTCAACAAGGCGATGACAGACGAAGAATCACGTCAAAGTTCCTCTGGACGATGATTGCGATAGACACCAACGTCTTGCTCCGATACCTCCTTCAAGATGATGCCCGGCAACCTGCCAAAGCAGTTGCATTGCTATCGGGCAATGAGGATGTACTTGTAACGCATGTCGTGCTATCGGAGGCGATCTGGACGCTGTGCGGGAAAAAGTACAACGCCAATCAAACAGACGTCGCCGCCACCGTACGAGCCCTCTTCGAGGAACCTCGCATTGTGTTTGAAAATGCAAGAACCGTGTGGCGAGCGCTGAGTGATTATGTGAACACGAACGAACCGGGGCGAGCTGCTATCGACTTTCCAGATGCCCTCATATTGAATTGCGCAAAACAAGCTGCGATTCAGAAGTCGGTAGATTTCAGCGGTCTTTATACGTTTGACAAGGCTGCACACCGACTCCCTGATGCAAGAGCGCCGTAGTGCGGCGGTCAGCGTTTGCCAACCTGAATATGCTTGTTAAACAAGAGGCCATCGTTGCCGACCGATTCGAAGTCGCCGCACGCAGCTCGGATGAGATTCTTTCGGGACAATCGAATGGTGTTGATGTCGTGGCTTTTGCCGCGCCTATCTCGACAATGCACTATGCCGTTATCTCGGCTCCGGGGTTATGTGGCTGACCTGGTTCCCGGCCTGTCGTCACGGGCAGTGTTTGCCGAACGGGCGTACCTGGACCAGAACGAGAATCTGGCCACAGCCATCGCTTGTGCGATTATCGAAGTCAACGCCTGGATCAACGAGGACAAAGACACGTTTGTCTCCTACGTCGCTGACAATGTGCGTGGCGCTGCCATCATGTCGGCACGGTGTTGCTGTCCTGACATGATGGCGTTCCCTCCGAGACCGAGGTGGCGGGCAACAGCCTTGATCGACGCCTCCTTTCTTATCGAGGCGATACTGCCTGATACTCGGGGCAGCAGATCCCGTGTCGCTACCGTTCTGCACGAATGCTAGAAGACAATACCGGTCAGCCGTTTACGCAGCCCATGGTTCACATGACGCAAATTGACCGATTGTGCAGGGCTGACGGTCAGATCGAGAATTTCGATCTCGCCACCATCTCGGCTGGTGCAGACAAGCACTTCGACATCTTTCAAGTGAAGGCCATGCGGGTTCATAGTCAACGAGAATGAGGTTCCGGCTCTCGAGCGGCACAAAACGCACGCCAGCGATGCCCGAAGCCACCGCGCGACCCTGTTCAAGGGGGATGCGCTGAGCGTGCCTGGAATGCAGCACGATCGTCGGTGTCTTGACCTGGGCGAGCCTGTCTCGCACATCGATGTCACCGGATGCACTCTGGCATCGGGCCGCATTGCGCGGCGAGGTCGTCAGACGTTGAAACTCGTCGAACCATGCGAGAACCTCTGACTCGACATCGGGCATGAATGTCTGAGAAAAAATGTGTCGGTAAACCAGGTTGTTAGTGCCCCAGCCGACCTCTGTCAGGTTGCAACCGGCCTCGCGCCGGGCCTGTTCCTCAGGGCTTGCAAGGTAGCGCCACCCGGCAGCGTAGCTTCCGATAAGGATGAGACCCGAGACGCGCTCGGGATGCCGAACGGCGTATTCGATGCAGACAGCCGCGCCCTGAGAAATGCTGAGCAACGGCAACCGCTCAAGTCCCAGCTTGTCGGCCACCGCTTCGAGGTCTTCGACGTAAGCTGCGCGCTCGGGACCTGAGGTGCTCCGAGCAGTCGACTGCGTGGTTGTCATCCTGGGCTCATTTGCAGCACCCGGGAATCGGGGAGTTACGACCTCGATACTCTCCAAGCCCTCGAACGCCACACCGCCCTCACTGGAACCCGCAATGCGCGAAGCGAGTTCAAAGGCCTCTACATCGCGAGGCTCGGCGTCATGCCATTGGCGTTTCCACTTGGCTGCCGAGACAGCTGAAATGCCGGTATTCGCAGTCAACCGACGCAGCACCTTGATCCGAGCTGCATGAGTATCCTCGAGCACGCCCGCGAGCCAGGAACGAAACGCCTCCGCTCCTACGTCGTCCAGGCCTTCCAGAGGGATGGAACCGAGGCGGTGTGCGAGCTCCACGAGCTCCTCGAGCTCCTCGACCGACAGATTTTCGCCGCCATCGCGCAGCCGCCAATGGGCATTGCGGATGTCGATGAACAGTCCATGGGCGTTGAAGGACACGCGCTCCCGATCCGCGACGATCCGGGCTTGTCCAGGGGTATCGACGACCTTGCGCAACTTGCTCAGCGACCAGCGCAGAGCGGCCTTGGGATCGTCAGGAATATCCCAGAACAGCTCGCACAAATGCTCCCGCCGATGGGGGCGTTCGGTTTCAATGAGAAAGGCTAGCAGCGCACGAGCCTTGCGCGAACGAGGGAGCGGTACATCATCACCATCTCGTACCACACGCAACTCACCCAGCAGCGATATCTCCAGGTTTGCGATTGGTGAGACTAACGTTGATGAACCCGAATCACCAGGCATCGATTACCACAAGTCTGCGTAGTTGGGTAGACGTTCACACGCTACTGAATAGTGGCATGGAAAGCTGCTTGGCTTGAGCCAGTGCATTCTTTGCACGGTGTTCCATTATATACGGTAATTTATCAGTGCCAATTCGGTGAGGACACATGGACAACGTTCGCCCTCGTAGATCGGATCGCGCCCGCACACTGCACTTTCCTGGTGCGCTGTCGTCCCCTTACAGAGCGAAACGAGAGTTGATTTTCCAGCACCGCGAGGGCTGTTGCTCCAGCGCGACGATTGGTGTTCATCAATGACAGGGGCTGGCTGCCCCCGGTCGCTCACGTCAAACGCGATTCATCGCCCGCCAGCCAGCCAAGCGGATCGTCCCGATTCACCCCGGCCATGTAGGGCCTGGCGCGTTCAGCATGGGTAATCTGGTAGACGAGCCCGATCCAGTTGCCCATCAGGGCTTCGCCGCTGTCGTGCCAGGTGTTGTGCAAGCGCGGCCGCACTTGCGGTTCGGGGAACGGCGGTACGGTTGCACCTGACTGCAGTGACGCTTCGACGCGCAGGCGATATTCATCCAGCACGGCCACCGCCATCGGGTCGAAATAATGCTTCGGCATCGGCGGATAGGCTCCAAGCTTTCCATCGATATACCGATTCACCTCACGCTTGTATTCCTTCATCAGACTGATGCGGTCATATTCGGGGTGGCCTTGCATGAACACCGTACGAAACCCGTCGGCACTGACGATCAGCTGCGCACCGGGTTCCGAACCTGCCGCGAGCACATGCAAGCCTGCGCGCTCGAAATCCTCACGCGTGATCTCGTTGAAACGCGAGTGCGGCACCGACATGCGCGTGTTCACGTCACCGACGAGGGGATGATCCTGACGAATGATGTCGTGCTCGAAGACGCCCCAGCATTTCCGGGCCAGCGAGCGTCTCTGAACTCCGTAGCGGGCAAGCATCACCGCGTGCGTCGCAAGACACGAGCACAAGGTAGACGTGACGTTCTGGTCGGCCCAGTCGATCACCGACTTCAAGGGTTCCCAGAATATCTCTGCCGCGAGGTTCGCTTCGGTGACGTTTGCGCCGGTGACGATCAAGGCATCGAGCCCGCGCTCGCGGATGCCCTCGAAGCTCTCGTAGTGTTCGCCTATGTGAGCGCTCGCGGCGGCCGAACGCGGCAGCTCGGCCAGCGTGAACGGATGCACATGAAACTGCGTGATCGGGTTGCTCGAACCGAGCAGGCGGAAGAACTGGCGCTCGGTCGCTTCGAGTGCCGCGTCGGGCATCATGTTCAGCAGCCCGACGTGCAAGGCGCGGATATCCTGCGAGCGGGCACGCTCGGGGTCGAGCACGCGATAGCCTTCACGTCTCAGTCGCGCGTACGTCGGCAGAGCATTGTGAGCGACGAGTGGCATGATGCCCCCTACCCGGCCGCCGCGAGGGCGTCGCCAACGAGCTCGACGAAGCTTGCTGCATCCTGCACTTCGAAGGCCGCACGGGCAGGTATGACGTAGCCGTAGGTATCGGCGATGGCCCGGTAACGCGGCACCCTGGCACGGAAGAGATGCGGGAATACCCAGGTCACGAAATGCGCCGGATCGATCTCGGCCGCGTAGTCGACGCCCTGCTCCTCACGGTAGAGCGCCAGATGCTCGTCGAGGAACGGCTCGCGGTAGTAGAGCGGCTTCGGGTGCGCCCGGGCGCGTTCGATCAGGAAACGCTCGTCATCGCCGCTCGCTTCGAGGTAGATGATGATGCTGCGCTCAGCGACGTCGGCAATGATGCCGGGATCGTCTATCTCGCAGAAACTTCCACTCGCATCATTCAGGAAATGATCATAGCCGTAGATCGTCGCGGCCTTGTCGATGAATTCACCGACATCCTCGACAGCACGCAGTTCAGCGGCCAGATGGAGTGCCTGCCGCCGCTTGAATTCGTCGAGCGCGAGCCCGCCCTGATCGGGATTGCCGAGCATGCCGAGGAAGGTCGACAGCGGCTTCAGGTGATCGACCGTGATGTTGCTCGAGATGTAGATCGAATCGGAGCGCAACAAATCTCTGAGGAACGGCACCTGCATGGCCTGCAGCTTGACGTTGTCGAGAATCGGCTCGTCGAGGTAGCGTGTGCCGATGCGATAGTCGACCGAGTAGTGAAACCAGTCGTCGTCACGCAGCATGTTCGCCAGGCGCGTCTTGCCCACACCGGACATGCCCAGCAGGGTGACTCGCTTGGTCGGCCACGCGAGAAACGCCTCGCGACTCATGCGCATGTCAGTGGTCTCTCGACGTCGGGCGTGCCATCAACTGGAAAAGGGGTTGCCGGAAACAGGCGCTAGCTTCTGAGATCGGCTCCGAAGGAATCGCAGGCTTGCGGGTCGCCCGTTTCCAGTCCGGTATACAACCAGCGCTTGCGCTGCTCGGACGAACCGTGTGTGAACGCCTCCGGACGAATGTGCCCGCCGGCACGGCTCATCAAGGCGTCATCACCGATCTTCGCGGCAGCATTCATGCCTTCTTCGAGATCACCCGGCTCGAGCAGTTGGCGGTCCTTGTGGGCATGATGCGCCCAGACCCCGGCGTAGCAATCAGCCTGCAGCTCGGCCCGCACCGACAAGGCATTGGCCTCGGTCTTGGGGACCTGACGTTGCCGCCGCTGTACGGCCATCGAGACGCCGAGAAGGTTCTGCACATGGTGGCCGACCTCGTGGGCGAGCACGTAAGCACGCGCGAAGTCGCCACCGGCGCCCATGCGTTCCAGCTCGCGGAAGAAGCCGAGGTCGATGTAGACCTTGTGATCGCCCGGACAGTAGAACGGCCCCGCAGCCGACGATGTGTAACCGCAGGCAGACGTCACACCGTTCTCGAACAAGGTGAGCACGGCAGGCTTGTACTCCTCACCGGCCTCGCGAAAGAGCTTCGCCCAGGTGTCTTCCGTATCGCCGAGCACGCGCGTGATGAATTCGCTCTGCTCGTCGTTGCTGCTGAGCTGACCTGTCGGTGCAGACTGACCGAGCGGTGCGCCACCGACGAGCCCACCCACCGACCCGCCGCCACCCAGCAGGGACGACAGATCGACACCGAGGAACAGGCCGACGAGCAGTACCACGATGCCGCCAATGCCCCCGATCTGCATGCCGCGCCCGCCGGGCATGCGCCTTCGCCCACTGGTCCGTTGACCGCGACGATCATCGACATTACGACTCTGCCTGGCTTTCCTCCAGCGCATCCTTCCATCCTCTGACTTTCGGCGCGATCGCCAGTGATCGCTGCCGCCGAGTGGCACTCACTCGACCTTGACCCACGTGCGAGCTTGTCTCACGTGCATTACGGCACGGACGCACGGCGTGCGGCGACCGCTCCTGATGCTAGATTGTGACACGTTGTTACCCGTGGATCAGGCCACAACCGCCCTATGGTGACGCCAGTCACGCATGCCCCGACAACACGGCGCACGTCGGTGCTGATAGACAGCCATGTGCACACCGACGACGATCGACTGGATGCCGATCGTGCGGAAATCATGGCCTCGGCACGGCAGGCCAACGTTGTCGCACAAATTGTCCCGGCCATCAGTCGGCGCCTATGGCCGCGCGTCAAGGCGCTTTGCGATGCAGAGGATGACCTGTTTGCCTGCTACGGGCTGCACCCCTGCTTTCACCACGAGCACTCGGCCAAGGATATCGAGGAGCTGTCGGTCTGGCTCGGTCGCGAGCAACCGGTGGCGGTCGGCGAGTGTGGGCTCGACTACTTCATCGCCGGCGCCGACAAGGCACAGCAACAGCACCTGTTCGGCGCGCAGCTCGCGCTCGCCCGCGAATTCGACCTGCCTGTGGTCGTGCACGCACGGCGGGCGGTCGAGGATGTCATCCGCATGGTGCGTGCTTCCGGGCACTACCGCGGCCTGATTCATAGCTTCAACGGCAGCCTGCAGCAGGCCAACCGCCTGATCGATCTCGGCTACCGACTCGGTTTCGGCGGCGCCGTCACCTATCCGCGTGCGTCACGCTTGCGCGAATTGGTCGGCAAATTGCCGCTTGAAGCGATCCTGCTGGAAACCGATGCGCCCGATCAGAGCGACGCCAATCACCAGGGACTGCGTAACGAACCCGCCTGGCTGGTCGACGTGTGGCACACGATCAGCGAGCTGCGCGAGGAAGACGCCGACACGATCGCCCGGGTTACCACGGCGAACGCGATCGAGCTGTTTGGTCTGCCGGCGGCTATTGGTAGCGTCAGCCTGGAAGCCGAAACCAGCTGCTGCTGAGGGACAAGGAGTGGGTTCGGGAGCGGGATCGGAGAAACTGATCTCGACTATCGAGCTCGGGCCCAGGTCGTCGTCAGGGCCTCGCGCCTGGACCTTTCCCGCGAATCTCCGCCATACGCGCCTCGATGCTGGCCTGGGTAGCCGCGAGCAGCGCGGCCGGCTCGCGGCCGTCAGCCTTTATCGGGGGTCGAATGCTGACCGTGATCGTCCCCGGGTACTTGATGAAACCCAGGCGGGGCCAGAACTCACCGGAGTTGGTAGCGATCGGCAGAATGTCGTAGCCGGTGCGCGCGGCGACGATGGCGCCACCGATCCGGTAATTTGGCACCGCATCGACGGCCTGTCGCGTGCCCTCGGGGAAGATCACGACCCAGCATTTGCGTTCGAGCCGGTCACGCGCCTGCTCGACCATCTGCGCAACGGCGGAACGCCCTGATTTCCGGTCGATCATGATGAACCGCAAGGCACCGATCGCCCAGCCGAATATCGGTATCCAGAGCAACGAGCGCTTGGCGACGTAGACCGGTGGCACAAACAGCATGGCCAGGAAATACGTCTCCCAGGTCGATTGATGCTTGCTCATGACCACACAGGGTTTGGCGGGGATGTTTTCCTCGCCATCCACTTCCCAGCGCACACCGCAGATCACGCGCAAGCCGTACATGTTCGCGCGAATCCAGGTAAGCGCGAGCGGCATGCCGATGTTGAAGGAAATCAGGCTGCCGATGATCACCGGTCCGCCGAGCACCAGCGTCACGATGATCTGCCATACCCAGAAGACGGCACTGCGTATCGTCAGTATCGCGCGCTCGACCGGTCCGATGGCGAGAATGCCGGGTGGTCGGGGGCGGCGTTCGGTAGCCTGCCCGGCACGTTGCGCAGCCGCTTGCCTGGGACGCCGCTCGCGCAGAGGTTTGGCCTGTTGTTCGGACATGAGTTCAGCCGACTGTTCGGACGCGAGCTCGGACGTGCGCTCGTCCGCTCGCCCAGGACTCTGTTTGGTCTGCTCTTCCTCCGGAGACGCGGTCACGACGATTCCTCCTCGACCGGTTCGAGCAGGGCATCGACGCAGGCGGCAAGATCGTCGTAGGTGGGAATGTGCTCGAGCCCCTTGTTGTTGTCGGCGGTCAGCTGACCTTTGCCGGTGCGCACGAGAATGGGACGCGCGGCGGCAGCCATGGCGGCCTGCACATCCCGTAGCGAATCGCCGACCGTGACCATGTCGGCGAGTTCCACACCGAGCCTTTCGGCAATGGTGTAGAGCATGCCGGGGGCAGGCTTGCGGCAATCGCAGAGATCGGATTCCTTGTGCGGGCAAAAGGCCACGACGTCGATACGCCCGCCCGCCTCCTTGACCATCTCGTCCATGCGGCGGTGGATGGCATGCAGCGCCTCGAGGTCGAGCAACTCGCGCGCGATGCCCGATTGATTGGTCGCGACGGCAATTTGCCAGCCCGCGTGATGAAGGCGCGCGATTGCCTCAAGACTACCCGGAATCGGCACCCAGGCCTCGGGACTCACGACCGGCTCGTCCAGATCCTCGTTGATCACGCCATCGCGATCCAGAACCACCAGCTTCATGTCGGTTGCCCGTCCGTCTTCATGTCGACTGCCCGTCTGTTTCGCCGACGTCGAGCCGTGACAGATCGGCCGTGTGACTGCAGAGTTTCTCGACCTGGGCCAGCAGCGCCAGTCGGTTCGCGCGCACGGCGGGCACATCCGCCATGACCATGACCGCCTCGAAGAACGCATCGACGGGCTCCCGCAGCGTGGCCGTCGCGGTCATGGCATCTTGATAGTCGCGTCTGGCGAAACCTTCCTCGATCGCGGGTCGGGCCTTGTCGAGTGCCTGAGCCAGCGTCTGCTCGGCAGGCTCTTCGAACAGGGTGTCGTCGACCGCATTCGGAATCGTCATGTCCGCCTTGCGAAGCAGGTTGCCGATGCGCTTGCTCGCCGCCGCGAGGGCCACGGCTGCGGTACTAGCGCGGAAGCTCTCGACCGCCGACAGTCGGGCACGGATATCGAGCGGGTTCGAGAGGCCCCTTGCCAGCACTGCCTCGATGGCGTCACCCGGCGCGCCTCTTTCGATCAGATAACCGCGAAGCCGATCCATGATGTAGCCGATGGTGGCCGTCTCGTCGATCGAGTCCAGTCGTCCGGCATAGTGACGCGCCGAGGCCGCGACCAGCGCAGCGACGTCCACATCGTGACCCTGTCCGTCAAGCCCGCCTTCTGAGAGGATGCGCAACACACCGAGCGATGCGCGACGCAACGCAAACGGGTCTTTCGCGCCACTCGGCACCAGTCCCTGGCCATGGATACCGACGATGGTGTCGATCTTGTCGGCGAGCGCAAGCGTCTCGGCGATCGGGTTGCCCGGCAGCGCACCGCCCGCCTGCTTCGGGAAGTAATGCTCCTCCATGGCGAGCGCGATATCGTCGGGTTGACCGTCACGACTTGCATAATAACGACCGGCAATACCCTGCATCTTGGCCAGTTCCTCGACGATGGCCGTGACCAGATCGCACTTGCAGAGCGCAGCCGCCAGCGAACAGCTGACGGGCTCCGCGCCGATCATCCCGGCAATGTCGCTCGCCAGGAGTTCAAGCCTGCCGACCTTGTCGCCGACGCTGCCGAGCTTCTCCTGGAAGAGCACCCGATCGAGATCCGGTCGATACGACGACAGTTCGCGGGCCTTGTCCTTCTCCCAGAAGAACATCGTGTCGGCAAAGCGCGGTCGGATGACACGCTCGTTGCCGTCGATGATCGTCGCCGGGTTTGACGACTCGACATTCGCGACCGTGATGAAGGCGTTCATGAGTTTGCCGGCCCGATCGCGGAGCGCGAAGTAGCGCTGGTTTTCCTGCATGGTCTGGATCAGCGCTTCGTCGGGAATCTCGAGGTAGAGCGCCTCGAACCGACCGGCGAGCGCCACCGGCCATTCGACCAGCGCGGTCACCTCATCGACGAGCTCGTCATCCATGACAGCGATCGCATCGAGCTGCGAGGCCGCCGCCGTGACCTGCTCGACGATGAGCGCGCGTCGCTTCGCAAAAACAGCAACGACCTTCGCAGCAGTCAGCTTGTCGGCATAGCTTGCTGGCTCGTCGATACGAATCGCAGCCGGCGCATGAAAGCGATGGCCCCGCGTCTCGTTGCCTGCCGACAGACTGAACAGCGTCAGCGGCAAGGTCTCACTGCCGTGAACGGCCAGCAACCAGACCAAAGGCCTCAGGAATTCATCATCGCCATCACCCCAGCGCATGCGCCTGGGCATCGGCATGGACGCGACGATGCCGGGCAAGGCCTTGCCGACAATGTCGGCCAGAGCAAGGCCGGGCTTGCGTTGTTGCAGAACGACCCATTGGCCTTTCGGCGTCTCGATCGTCGAGACATCATCAACGGTTGCACCGGCACCGCGAAGAAAGCCGTTCAGCGCCTTCGTCGGCGCGCCATCCGCATCGTAGGCCGCAGCGAGCGCGGGGCCCTTGCGTTCGACGTCCGTATCGGGCTGGCGAGCACCGACGTCCGGAAAGAGCGCCGCGATACGGCGCGGGGTGGCATACAGCGTAGGCTCAGGCCCGGCCAGCTTGGCGTCGAGCAGCACCGCGTGCAGCTTGCTACCGAGGTGCTCCGCAAGGGCTTCGATGGAACCCGCTGGCAGATCCTCGCAGCCGATCTCGATCAGCAGATCAGCCATCGACGCTTTGCTCCGATTCTTTGATCAACGGAAACCCGAGCGCCTCGCGACGCGCGAGCCATACCTCGGCGACCTTGCGAGCAAGCGTTCGTACGCGGAGGATGTAACGCTGTCGTTCGGTTACCGAGATGGCGTGGCGGGCATCGAGCAGATTGAAGGCATGCGAGGCGGCAAGCACTCGCTCGTAGGCCGGCATCGGCAGCACGGACTCGCAAAGCCGGGCGCAGTCCGATTCGCACTGCTCGAACTCGCGAGCCAGGAAATCGACATCCGCATGCTCGAAGTTGTAGGCGGATTGTTCCGCCTCGTTCTGGTGAAAGACGTCGCCATAGGTCACGACACCTGCCGCCGATCTACCCCAGACCAGGTCATAGACACTCTCGACTTGCTGGATGTACATCGCCAGGCGCTCGGTGCCGTAGGCAAGCTCACCAAGTACGGGGCGGCAGCTCAGGCCGCCGCACTGCTGGAAGTAGGTGTACTGCGTGACTTCCATGCCGTTCAGCCAGACTTCCCAGCCAAGACCCCAGGCGCCCAGGGTCGGCGATTCCCAGTTGTCCTCGACGAAACGGATGTCGTGCTCGAGGGGATCGAAACCGAGCGCCGTCAGCGACCCGAGATACAAGCCCTGCATGTCCTCAGGCGACGGCTTCATCGCCACCTGGAACTGGTGAAAATGCTGCAGGCGGTTCGGATTGTCGCCATAGCGGCCATCGGTCGGACGGCGCGACGACTGCACATGGCAGGCGTGCCAGGGCTCGGGACCGATGGCGCGCAGAAAGGTCGACGGATGAAAGGTGCCGGCACCCATCTCCATGTCATACGACTGCTGGACGATGCAGCCCGCCGCAGACCAGTAGTCCTCCAGAGCGCGAATCATGCCCTGATAGGTCGTCACGTCGTTGTCGACGACTGCCTGCACCATCTGCCTGTCACACCGTTCACGCGGGGCGGGCCAGTGTACCTGCAGTACAGGCGCGGCAGCGGGCGTGAGTGCCGGGATGGGTTTGCCACTCGCGAGTCGTGCGAACGCGGCGCGCAGGCTAGCGGCAGAGCGCCTTGCAGGAGAGCGTTTCAGTGGATGCGCTACACTGCCCCGCGCAGTCAACCTGTGACGCAAGCCCACGCACCATGATAGTGCGCCTTTGTCAGAAAGCGCACTCTGAAGGTGCGCGACCGAAAAAGGGAATTATCACAACGTATTGTTTTCCGACGGAAATTTACTTTCTGTCCGTTGGCATGTTGCCTGCCTTACTCCCGTTACGGCGCATTCAGACGCTGTCAACGAACAACTGACACATCAAGCTCAGGAGATTACTCGATCATGTCCGCCAGTGACGTTCTCAAGACCATCAAGGACAACGACGTCAAGTTCGTCGATTTCCGCTTCACCGATCCCCGCGGCAAGGAGCAGCACACATCGGTGCCGGTAGGGCAATTCGAAGAGGATGTGTTCGAGGACGGCCAGCCGTTCGACGGCTCATCGATCTCCGGCTGGAAGGGCATCAACGCCTCCGACATGCTGCTGATGCCGGATGCCGAAACGGCCGTGCTCGACCCCTTCACCGAAGAGACCACCATCAACATCCGCTGCGACATCGTCGAGCCGGACACCATGGAAGGCTATGAGCGCGACCCGCGATCCGTCGCCCGGCGCGCCGAAGCCTACCTGCAGTCGACCGGCATCGCCGACACCGCCTACTTCGGTCCGGAACCGGAATTCTTCGTGTTCGACGATGTCCGCTGGAAGACCGACATGAGCGGCATGAGCTACGCCATCGATTCGGACGAGGCGGACTGGAACACCAACAAGAAGATGGACGGCGGCAACACCGGCCACCGGCCGCGCGTCAAGGGCGGCTACTTCCCGGTACCCCCGGTCGATTCACTCAACGACCTGCGCGCCACCATGTGCCTGGTGCTCGAGCAGATGGGCGTCATTCCCGAAGTTCATCACCACGAAGTCGGCACCGCCGGCCAGTGCGAGATCGGCACGAAATTCGACACCCTGGTGAAGCGCGCCGACGGCGTACAGATCCTCAAGTACGTCGTGCAGAACGTAGCCCACCAGTACGGCCGCACCGCCACCTTCATGCCGAAGCCGATCGTCGGCGACAACGGCAGCGGCATGCACGTGCACCAGTCGCTTGCCAAGGGCGGCGACAACATCTTCGCAGGCGACCTGTACGGCGGCCTCTCCGAGATGGCGCTGCACTACATCGGCGGCATCATCAAGCACGCCCGCGCGATCAACGCCTTCTCGAACGCCTCGACCAACAGCTACAAGCGCCTGGTACCGGGATTCGAAGCACCGGTCATGCTCGCCTACTCGGCCCGTAACCGCTCAGCCTCGATCCGCATCCCGTACGTCGCAAGCCCCAAAGGCCGCCGCATCGAAGCCCGCTTCCCCGATCCGACCGGCAACCCCTACCTCACGTTCTCCGCTCTGATGATGGCAGGCCTCGACGGCATCCAGAACAAGATCCACCCAGGGGATGCCTCCGACAAGGACCTCTACGACCTGCCCCCGGAAGAAGCGGCCAACATCCCGACGGTCTGCTCCTCGCTCGACATGGCGCTAGAGGCACTCGATGCGGATCGTGGGTTCCTGACCACGGGTGGCGTGTTTACCGACGATCAGATCAACGGGTATATCGATCTGAAGATGGAGGAGGTCACGCGCCTGAGGATGTCGACTCATCCGGTTGAGTTTGATATGTATTATTCGTTGTAAAGACAGACTCACCCAACCGATTGTATTTTAACAACAATAGCAGGGTTGTTGCACCGTCACACGTTCTACGGCGGTGCAACAAAATCAACGGCTTAGCAGTGTTATCGTATCCCTGTCCGTAATTTCCGCACTAACTCAGCACTAGCCGACCAGACTAAAGAGCAACCACCAAGTTACCTACGTGGCTTTGCTCCAAGGCGTTCATATCGACA